>ERZ1673741.622-NODE-622-length-35882-cov-6.354872_pt1 | contig 35882 bp, 55 predicted proteins | sample MGYA00580209_ERZ1673741 | MGnify/ENA primary metagenome ERZ1673741 (study PRJEB41218, sample SAMN15661754) | gut metagenome | host: Homo sapiens | place: Canada: London | collected 2015-08-20/2019-03-30 | study: EMG produced TPA metagenomics assembly of... | reverse complement strand
ATATCTGAACCCGCTAAGCCTCTCAACGATGCGTATCATGGCGGGTCTTTTAAGATGATACAGTCTCCTGCCCGCCTACTTGCAGTGCGTACCATGCGGGAGACGATTTTATATGGTGATGCTTATGTGCAATACAAAAGAAGAACGAGTGGCAAGAATCGCAAAATACTACACCACTTTTCACCTGTTTGGCGATTGGTATCTTATTCGGTATTGGCCTAGACACTGCCACAGCTGGAAGCGATTTATCCCGCTGTATACTCCTACGCACATAAGCTGATAAGCAAAAAATCCCCTGCTTTGCCGAAGCCCTGCGTGCCACGCGGTGTACATTGTAGGCAAAGTGGGGGATTTTGTTTTATTCGCACTAGTTTTGTCGAAACTCTTGTCTTGCAAGTCAAAACATGATATTTTATTTTTTCTTCCAATGTGAAGCCCTTAACAGTTAAGCGCTCATGCGGATTTTTCCGTGTGGGCGCTTTTCTTTTTTTGTCCTTCGTTGTGCGTTCGTTATGCCTTCGTTGTCTTTCGATTTTTTCCAATGCGATACACTTAGGCCACAAAAGCAAGGGAGGATTGCGATATGGGCATGTATGACAGTTGGTCACAGCCGAATCCGTACAACCGCCAGCCGTACAACGGATACGGCCAGATGCAGCAGCCGAAGCAGCCGCAGGTGGCGCAAAACCCGTTTCTGATGGTGCCGACCATCGCGGATGTAGACAAAGTGGTTGCTCAAGCAGGGGAGACCCGCTGGATCATGGTGCAAAACGATGCAGTCATCGCGGTCAAAACGGCCAGTGCGGTGGGCTACGCGACCACGGAGTACTACCGGCTGTCAAAGTTCGACCCGGCGGCCATGCAGACACCGGCACCGGGCTGCAACTATGTGACCGAGCAGCAGATGGAAGAGCGGATCAACACCGCGATCTCTCAGGCGATGAGTCAGTTACAGCCCGCCTCTGCCGCAAAATCTACCCGGACTAAGGAGGCATAACGATGAGCAACCCGTTGATGCAGTTCATGGGCGGCGGTGCGACGTCCGGCCTTCCCGGCCCTCTGGGCAACATGGCGCAGATTTTGCAGCAGTTCCAGCAGTTCCGGGCCGCTTTTAAGGGCGACCCGAAGCAACAGGTGGAGATGCTTCGGAAGTCCGGTCAGATGTCGGATGCTCAGTATCAGCAACTGGAGGCAATGGCCAAGCAGATCATGCCCTTCATCAAGTAATCGAAAAATCGTGGCCACGATTTGAAATAATTTCACAATTCGCAAGAAAGGAAATCAACTATGGATAACATGTCTTTGAGCGATATCGCTGCCGTGACCCGTGGCAACGATAACGACGGCTGGGGACAGGGCGGCGCGTGGTGGATCATCATCCTCTTCCTGTTCGTCTTTATGGGCGGCGGTGGCCTGTGGGGCAACCGTCAGGGCGAGTATGGTCAGTATGCCACTGCGGCAAGCCAGCAGGAAATCCTCTTCGGCCAGCAGTTCGGTCAGATCAACGACCGCCTGACCAACATTGGCAACGGCATCTGCAATCTCGGCTACGAGATGCAGGGCAACATCGGCCAGCTCGGCAAGGAAGTTGCTCTGGCACAGGCTGGTACCAACACCACCATCCTCCAGACCGGAAACGGCATTCAGAGCCAGCTCGCACAGTGCTGCTGCGACAACCGTCTGGCAACGGCCAATCTGTCCGCTCAGATGGACAAGCAGACCTGCGCGATCAACTCCAACATCGACGCGAAGTTTGCCGAGCTCCAGAAGAACCAGCTTGAGCAGACCATCGCGGCACAGGCCCAGCGCATCAATCAGTTGGAGCTGGCCTCCCAGATGTACGGCGTTGTGAAGTACCCCAACGGCTACTCCTACAATGCGGGTCCGAGCCCCTTCTGCGGCTGCAATGGCTGTGGCAACATTTAACACATACGCCCTTTAGGCGAGGATTGGCGGGGCGGCAAAAGCTGCTCCGCCTTTTATATAAGGAAGGAGATTTTTATGTCTAAATCTGCGATTTATACCGCTAACACCTCGGCTCAGACCGTGGCGGTAAACGACGTTATCCCTGTCGGCACCACTTCCCGGCGATTTGGCTGCAACATTCGGCAGGACGGCAACACTATCACCCTGCTGGGTCAGGGCTACTACCATGTGACCGTGTCCGCTACACTGGCTCCCACGGCTGCGGGCACTGTGACCCTGACTGGACAGAAGGACGGCGTGGCTGTCATCGGCGCTACTGCTTCTCAGGCTGTGGCCACTGCGGCTGCGCCGACCAATCTGGCACTGACTTTTCTGGTGCGCAATGCGTGCGGCTGCGAAAGCTCTATCCTGAGCTTTCTGCTGACCGGTACTGCTGCCGTGGTGAACAATATGGCTGTGACCGTCACCAAGCTGTGAGGAGGTAAATGCCATGTGTTACGATGATCTGCGTGCACGCATGTGCAAGGAGCTTCATGATATCGAGGAGCGGGGGACGTTCTGCCGCTGTGATCTCGACGACGCCCACAAGCTGATCGAGAGCATCTGCGGCCTCGACGCCATGTCTGCCACCGCTGAAGAGCACCACAAGGCAGACAAGCACGAAGCCGCCCACGTTGAGCACGCCGCTCATCCGGCGCACCTCACCCTAGAGGACGCGAAGCGCTGGACGTCCAAAATGCAGAACGCCGACGGCACCACCGGCTCCCACTGGACGCCGGATCAGACCAGCGCCGTGATGTCTCAGCGCGGCCTCTCCTACGACAAGGCGGATTTCTACGCCGCCATGAATATGATGTACTCTGATTATTGCATGATTGCCAAGTCCTACGGCATCGATACCGCGAACTTTTACGCAGACCTCGCCGCCGCCTTTCTGACGGACAAGGACGCCGCGCCCGGCAAGATCGTGGAGTACTGGGAGACTATCGCGGGCGGCTGAAGTGAGTGACCATATTTTGACGACTTTGGGAGTGCAAAAGCCGCAAATAACCGTTACTATCTGCGAGTATCTGCAAGCGAACAAAACAAAGAAAACCCGCATGAACACTGAATTTTCAGCATTCATGCGGGTTTTTGTCATGGTGCGAAGGAGGGGATTTGAACCCCTATTTCTCACACGATTATACGTTGATTTTGTCATTTTGACGACTTTTTGACGACCTTGCTTTTTTGCTCGACCACATAGCGGTTGAGCTCATCAATATATTGCTCATCTTCCGCGTCTCGGAGTTCTTGATAAAAACGGCGCGTTGTTGTTATGTCTGCATGACCGAGCAATTTCTGCGCCAGTTTGTCCGGGATCTTTGCGTAGTACAAATTAGTGCCATAAAAATGCCGGAATTGATGGGCTGTCACATCTGGAGCTTCCCAAAATGTTTTGTTGACAACATGCTCCGGGCGGTACGGTGTGCCCTTGATCGTGACCGTTCGCACGTGGGACTTACACAAGCCGAGGGGTCTGCAATACATCTTCCACCGGTATTCGTATTGGGATTGTGTCAACGGTTTATCCGTGCCAGATAGGACGTAATCGGTGGATTTGTGCGCTCGCTTGCCCTCTTCCAGCGCGGGCCGTAATGGGGCCAGAATCGGGATATCGCGGTAAGCCATATCGGACTTTGGAGTTTCGAGGTATGGCTGGTTATGTTCCCACGGCATTGCCCGCTCGACATGGATTTTTCCGGCGTTCAGGTCAACATCGTCCCAGCGGAGTGCGTTGGCCTCACCTAGGCGGAGGCCGGTATACTCGAACAACTGGGCCCAGAACCCGCACCCCTCTGGGTGGGCGTTGATAAGATCCCGTTGGGCGGCTGTCGGTTCATCTCGTTTTCCGCGCTTGAGTCCGGCGGGTATTTCGGCATACTGCACGGGGTTTCCCGTGCCGTGATAATTTGCGCACCAAAACCGGAACACACACGATAGAACACTCCTCGCATTGGTAATCGTATGCAGCGCCTTGCCATCCACTTTGAGCCGCTCAAGATATCCGGTCACAGATTGGGCGTCAATGTCGGCCATGGGCGTGTCCCCGAAATAATCGATTTGTACCGGAAGATGCTTTTTGTAGGCGTTGATGGTCCCGCGCTTGATGTGTGAACCCGGCGCTGTAATGTAGGCCTCGTAGGCCACGGCCATCTCGCGATAAGTTGCGCCTCCGCTAGTCTTGCGCTGGGCGTCAATGATTCGCTGACGTTCCTCCTCATACTTGAGCGTGGCATCGGTCACGCTCGCGCCATAAAAATGCTTTGTTGTGCCATCCGGCATCTTACGCTTGATCTCATAGCGTGCATCAGAGCGTTTTGTCTTTTTTCTCGGCATCTCTATTCACATCCCTCACTGAATACGCATCATCGCCCCGGCGGGCTGCCTCGGTGCCGCAGTCACGAGCTTGATACATGATCGGCATAATGGGCTGTATGCCGTTTGGGTCTGGATCCCGGTCATTGGCATGATCCAGCTCATAGTTGGTCCCAATGGTAGAGCATACGGCCACACGGCTCGCAAGCGTGGTGTGCAGGTTGGCAAGCACCTCGGTCAGGACGCCCAGCGGGTCAGACCCATGATCTCCATAGTAGAGGTATAACCAGCCATCCACCTCATAATTGGACATATCATCCACCACTGCGTGCAGTATCTGCCGCTTTTCCTCGGTGGTGATGTCGTCCTCCAGATACTCCAACAGGCCCGGATGGATACAGGCGTCTGTGTACCGCTTGGCCGGGACGCCGCACGAAACGCACCAATTGATGATGTCGGCCAGCGTGACAGGAGATGTCCCTTGCTCTCTGCCCGCAATGGTCGGGCGGCTTACGCCCATCCGCTTGGCAAGCCTTTCTTGACTGATTCCTGCCTTTGCCCGCGCCATTTCCAGAGCTTTGGCAACTCGTTTGTCATATTCGTTCATAATTTTCACCCCTCTTTCGACAATTTCTCCTTTACAGGATTTTATAAAAATCTGTATTGGATATTTTACAGCAGCCTATGTTATAACAAAGTTGTCAAAAATAACCAGTATAGGAGGTAAAAAAATTATGGCTGCTACTATGTATGTACCCGACGATATGGAGATCATCGACGGGATGCCCGCCTCAAAACCAAAAGACCCGGCACACGTCCGGGCCCCATGGGAGGATTGATTATGCCGACCGATACTATGATGCTTGGATACGCTCGTAACCGCACCCTGAAGCTCATCTATGTACTCGCTAATTATGGAGCCGACGCCGAGGTCTACGACGAAATGCTGCGTCTCGCACAGCAAGCCCGCGACGACCTCGATGCCGGACGTGATCCGGCGGATCGGCTGGCCGATATCAACGGAACCATTGTTGAACTATAAGGAGGATATTTCTATGAGCACGAAAAAAACTGTTGAGATGATGAAAAAAGATTGCTTGGATGATGTCAGTCGTTGGCTTTCGGAGATGGAAGCGCGCGGCATGACTACCGAAGAGCTCGACCTTCGTATCGATCTTCTTCGCGCCGTCAACCGCTACCTTACGGAGAATGCACCGGTAACTACTACGGGCTACAATCTTGAAAGCCTGTATCCCTTTCACGGCTTCCCGATGTTCGCCCCTCCTTCCGGGGGAGAAGGTCTCTTTCCGAACTCCGAAAGTTGATTGGACATCGCTTCTTTTGGGCCTTATTTTCGGCGCTACTGCAAAAAAGTGGAGCCAAAACAACTAATTTCGTTTCCCCGTCGTCACCCGGCGGCGGGGTTTTCATGTGTCCACTGTGGACACATTCACAAGCTTTTTTCTAAGAGCTGCGACTTTTTCGCGTTATATTCTTCTTCAGTAATCGCACCCATATCCAAGAGCTGCTTAAACTTCAAAAGTTCATCTGCAACGCTTTCGACACGTCCGTATGCAGATTGCGTCTTCGATTTCTTTTCCATACAGGTCTTCAGCAGAGCGGTCATCCCGGCGGGATACGTCTGCACTGGCAGAGTCTTTTTCCCAAAAGGCAACTCAAAGGAAATCGTTATATTTTCCTTGCCCTTACCTTTTCGAGTCTCCGTTTTTGCCGTAGATGCTCCCACAATCGCGCCGACTGAGCCAGCAATGGCCGCGCCGACCACGGCACGACCGATTCCGCCTCTTGTCTGCGTTACGGTAAAATCTTCCGAATCCGACTCGTAACCTGATACTTCGTCGAAGGCGTAGATCATGCGAGGGCCTTTGTCTCCGCTTCGACGACCAAAATAAAAGAATCCGTTTTCGTCGTCCACAGAAACATAAAGTGCATCGGCATCATAAAGAGAGTCTGTTTCCTTAAACTGTTTCCGGCGTTTTTCCTGAACTGCCCAAAAATCAGCCAACTCTTTTGTCGAAAATTGGGACGCCTTAAACCCGACTTTCGAATAGAAAAAGTTCATACAGTTGGCACAGATCAATCCGTCTGCGCTTCTTTCCCGATTCAATAGGCCCATTTTTCCACCGCAAACAGGGCACAAATTTGCCATAACTTGTCCTCTTCTCTTTTTAATATTCGATTTTTATAAATCTAATCCCCGATTTATACCCGGCAGGGCTGATCGCCAGCGCGGGCATAGCCGCCCCGGCCAGAGTTGCCACCATGCACAAACTTGCAACCACAATTTTGCTACATTTTACAAGTTTCATGATTCTTTCTCCGTTCTCTTGATTTTTGTCAAATATAGTTGTAATATAGTAGCGAAAAGTACAACGAAAAGGAGTGTTTTGAAAATGACCCCAAAAGAGTTTATTGACTACCTACGCAATCATCCGGAATTTTGGGACGATTTTGAAATACTTCTTGCTGCTCACTCGGCCAACATTTCCAAAAAAGAAGCCTCGGAAAGTATTTGAAGATCAGCCCCCTTGAGGATAAGAGATTCGGCTTTTTTCTGTTTGCTGCTCTTTCCATCCGCAACATTAGGGTGATATTCATTACTTCCCATAATTAAAAAGTTTGTTTTTTTAGTTACGCCATCTGTACAAATACCGCCCAGATTGGCAACGATTTGTGCGGCTTCTTTTCTAGTCATTGACTCAAGCTTTCCGGTAAAAACACATTGTTTGCGATACAAGGGATTCCAAGGTTTTTCATGACCCTCTTCTGCAACAATGTTTTTGGCTCTAAAATCCTTTTCGTGATTTTTTTGCTTTCTGAGTCTTTCGCGCTCTTCTAAGTCGATTCCTTTTTCCAACGCTTCATCTGACAGCTTTTTGAAAATTTTCCAAGTTGTTTCACAGTCTGCTAAAGCGCGGTGAAAGGTTTCTGGAACGATCTGATACTCATCGGCCAAATCTTTAAGTCGGTGATGCTCCAGATCAGGCCGGATTTCTCTGCTTAAACGAAGCGTATCAACAAAATTGTTTGAGAAATCGGTGAAGCCGTTTCTATATGCGGCGTCATAAATGAAATTGATATCGAAATTTGCATTGTGTGCTACGACAATATCATTTCCAACAAAGGGCAAAAATTCAGAAAAAACCTCTTTCTCGTTTGGTGCATTTTCCAAATCTTCGTTTTTAATTCCGGTTAAATCTTCGATAAATTTATCGATTTCAAATCCCGGATTTATCAAAGATGAAAACTTTTCAACGATTTCACCATTTTGGATTTTCAGAGCTGAAATTTCAATAATCCTATCAAATTGAAAATCCAAACCAGTTGTTTCTGTATCGACAACAGTGAAATTTGATGGAAATTGTAAAAGATTTTTTCCTTTATGGTCTCGTTTAACCGCTTCGGAATCGGGTCTTTCAATAATTTTGGGGGTCCCATCCGGCTCAAACTTTACAAAGTAGATCATATTATTCACCTTTAGCTTTTTTTATTAACTCTTCCATTTTCCTAACGATTTTTTCCTGATCCACTTGAGGGAGAGAATAAAAGTCATCACTCAACGCTTCGAACCTGCCAGAGTTGGCGGGTTCTTTTTTTGTACCCATAAGTTCTTCAGCCGGAACGTTTAGAACTTCTGCAATTTTTCTCCAACGACGGCGAGTTGGTGCCGCACGTCCCATTAACCAATCGCTTACATTTCCGGTAGATGCGCCGATTTTTTCGGCGAAGTCTTTTTGAGACATATCAAGCTTATCCAGCATTTCAAAAAGCTTTGGACAACGGCATTCGTCTGGAATTTTTTCCATTTTGTCACCTCCTTCTTTGTTCAAAGTAACGATTTTAGAGTTTTTCGAGATTTCGTATTGAGTTTTCGAGTTTTTCGAGCTATAATAATACCGTACTCAAGAGCGAGACCCCATCTCAGACCGCTTGAGTGCTCAAGGGTTTCTCCTAGAAAGCTGCTTTGCACACATACTGGATTACCCTACCGCGCGGGCGGGCTTCAGCCATGAGCCCGAACCGGCAAAAGGCGCTATCGTACAGCGCTTTTTGCAGCCTTTCCCATTTTGACCGTGGGAAAGGAAACAGCGTTGCCAAGCCGAAACAGACGTAATTAGATTTCCGCAAGTCTATTATAGCCCGTTTCCACTTGCTTGGCAATGTTTTATTAGCCTTTTTGGGAAACATTTTACACAAGCGAGGTGGAAAACGTTGCAGACAAGTTTCAGCGTCACATGGAAGGCGGAGGCCGTCAAGCAGCTTGCTTTGCGCGGCTGGACATATGAAGACCTTGCCCGCGAGACCGGGCTCAGCAGAAGCGTCATCAACCGGTATATGAGCGGCAATTATACGAACGATAATCCCCGGTCACTGATCGATCGGGCTTTGGGGATGGGGTGAGCGGATGACAAGGAGCGCAATTTTTGCTTGTATGATGTGCTTTCTGGCGGGCGGCTGCCTGTGCGCGTTGGTGTTTATCGCCGCAATGAAGCCGCGCCGGGACGTGTTTGCTGGGTGGGCCGCCTATCTGCTCATCGTTTTCATGCTGGCTTACAAGATCGGAGGTGCGTTGATCTTATGACCTGTTACATTTTTGCAGACCTGATGGTCATGTTTGGCCGGGACGCCTACCACGCCCAGATGACCGAGACGCTGCTGCTGGTGTTCCTGCTGACCCCGCTGGTGATCGGCGGGCCGTATCTGCTGGCCCAGTGGGACAAGTTCAAGCGAGCAGATAACGCCCGGCGGCGTGCCGCTTTCCGGCGGCGCATGGAAAGGACGGCGCGGTGATGGCACGGACAACGACGGCGAAATATACCCGCACCTGTGTGACCTGCGGGGCAGAGATGCACAATGTAGGCCCCACGCGGCAATACTGCCCGGCGTGCCTCGGCAAGCGTGCGGCAGAGGCGATGGTTTTGAAGAAAAAACGCCTTTACGAACAGAAAATGAGGGAGAAGATGGAGCGGGAGGCGCTGGAAGAAAAGGCCCGCAAGGCCTTTCCGCACCCGAAGAAGCCCACTCAAGACAACAGCATCGGCGCGGTATGTGCCCGCGCCATCGCGGCGGGCCGCACCTACGGCCAGCAAGTCGAATTTGAGCGCAGACAGAAGGAGTTGAAAGACCGTGGCGAAATCTAACCGATCCGAAGCGTGGCACGATAGCTACAAGGTTATTTTTGAAAAAACCGGCTGCATCCGGCTGACGCTGGAACAGGTCAGCGTGTGCATGGGGATCCCGGCCCGGTATGTGCGCAAGCGCTACCCGTACGGCTGGGCGAATATGTCGGGCGATAAGGGCAAGGGCCGTGGGAACACCATCCGGCTGGATACCCTTCTCGATCAGGAATTTGGGACGTACTGAAAAGATGGAAAATGGTAACTGCTATTGCATGGACTGCATGGAAGGCATGGCACAATTCCAAGACGGATTTTTTGACCTTGCCGTAGTTGATCCGCCATATTTCAGCGGCCCGGAACGCCGGGGCTACTATGGCTCCAAGGTGAGCAGAACTGGTGTGCGTCGCCACAATTATTTGATTTCTCCAGCATGGGAAATACCGGAGAGGTCCTACTTTGACGAACTGCGCCGGGTAGCCAAGCATTATATTGTCTGGGGCTGCAATTACTTCGATTATGAGTTCGCGCCCGGTCGGATTGTGTGGGACAAATGCAATCAGGGCAATAGTTTTTCCGACTGCGAACTTGCGGCAACAGATCTGTTTGACAGCGTGCGTCTGTTCCGGTACATGTGGAACGGCATGATGCAGGGTAAAAGCATCACAGAAGGCCATATCGTGCAGGGAGACAAGCGCCGGAATGAAGTGCGCATCCATCCAACTCAAAAGCCGGTAGCCCTGTATGACTGGATTTTCCAACGTTATGCGAAGCCGGGGCAGAAAATTCTGGACACGCACCTTGGAAGCGGGAGCAGCCGGATCGCGGCATACGAAGCAAGTCTCGATTTCACCGGATTTGAAATTAATCCGCTCTATTTTTCGGCAGAAGAAGAGCGATTTGCAGAGTACACGAGGCAGACGAGCTTGTTTCACAGGACGACCACGTAGAAACCACTATCCGTAAGATTTCGTGCCTGTTAAATGCAAAGTGTGGAATAGGGTCGGTGGCAGCGGGGACTAGACCGCCCTCCAATGATGGTAGGAGGATAAACAAAAGCCATCACCAGAGCGCGAGAGCGCAAAACTGAAAAAAGAAAGGATGATTGGATGCCCACAAAAAATAGTCCCCGGCGGCGTGCCGCTTTCCGGCGGCGCATGGAAAGGACGGCGCGGTGATGAACATGCCGGAGGGAAAATATCAGAATCTGACGCGTTTTACCCGCAAATGCGAGACATGCGGGAAGGTGATGAAGCATGTCGGCCCCACTCGCCGTTTTTGTGCCGATTGTACCAGAAAGCGCAATAGACTCCAACAGGGCGAATACAGAGCGCGGAAAGCGGCCATGGCCGTTGATAAGGGCGACGAGATCGTAGAAATTCCAAAGCCCAGACCGCACTCGAATAAACCCACTCAAGACAACAGCATCGGCGCGGTATGTGCCCGCGCCATCGCGGCCGGCCGCACCTACGGCCAGCAAGTAGAGTTTGAACGCAGACAGAAGGAGTTGAAAGACCGTGGCGAAATCTAACCGATCCGAAGCGTGGCACGATAGCTACAAGGTTATTTTTGAAAAAACCGGCTGCATCCGGCTGACGCTGGAACAGGTCAGCGTGTGCATGGGGATCCCGGCTCGGTATGTGCGCAAGCGCTACCCGGACGGCTGGGCGAATATGTCGGGCGATGAGGGCAAGGGCCGTGGGAACACCATCCGGCTGGACACTCTTCTCGATCAGGAATTTGGGACGTACTGAAATTTTGGAGGATGCCACAATGAAAAAACTCGCTGTTACTTACACTTACCACGAACACCTTGCTTCTCTGGAAGCATTGGAATCTGTGGCTTATTTTGAAGTTGAGGATGATGTGGCCGCCGATATGCTGGCAGTCGAAAAGCCTTTCGGATTTGTCGCCGTAAAAAGTACCCACCAAAGCCACATCGCAATGATTGTGTATTGGATCGCGGCGGCACACAACCATTATATCCTCAGAGATGACAAGATTTCGGATGTTACGGAAGAGTAAGGGAGGAATTGTATCATGGCAGAACTTAACGAGGCTTTTAACATCAATGAATGGAAAGAGAATTGGAACAAGTTCAGGACTGCCTTGACGAGCATACCGGTCGACCTGGAAGAGGTGGTCCAGATGGTCAGGGACAGCGTAGACCGTGGCGAGCCAAACCGGGAGCTGAACACGGCCAGCAAATGCTTGCTTCTGGCCGCGATGAACATCTGCGCCGATGCGGTTCGGAGTTTTTCCGGTTATTTGGAGCACTCCAAGACCGACGAGGCCGAGTATTGGGCGCTGGACGCAAAGAAAGCCATGGACCAGACAGGCCGCGTGCTGGACGTCCTTGCCGAGATCGAGGGGCTGGATATCCCATGACTCATCCCCACCACTGGCGGCAGGTGGGTAAACAAGAGCCGCTGCCAGAGCGCGAGAGCGCAAAACTGAAAAAAGAAAGGATGATTGGATGCCCACAAAAAATAGTCCCCGGCGGCGTGCGCCGTCTGCGGGTGCTTCTGGCGGCGCTTCGGCGAAGCCGGTATGTTTCCCGGTCGAAGTACCGAAACCCGCGCAGACGGCCCCGGAGGGCTGCCGCGTTATCACTCTGGCGGTGGATAAGGACGCAGCCCGCGTGATGCTGCTCCCGGATGACGCCGCTGTCCGCAAGCTGCTGGATGACGCCTACGGCCCGGCGGGCTGGTGTATGCGCCGGTATTATGCCGGGAGTCAGCTCTGGTGTCAGGTCGGCGTTTACTCGCCCGATACCGGCGAGTACGTCTACAAGGACGCCGCCGCTATGTCTATTCCGGCCAATAACCCGGCCAAGATGCAGGAGATCACGAGCTTTCTGGCCGCTGCGGCGCTCTGGGGCGCCAGTTCGGACGTGCTGGATGTCGGCAAGATGCTGCTGAAGACCGCACAGGTGCCCATTGTGGAGAGCGCGGACAAAAAGCGCTGGATGCTCGGCACTGCGCTGCGGGTGGATCGCTTCGCGCGGGACGACACCGGCAGGATCACCATGGTGCAGTTCGCCACAACGGAAGGCAAGAAAATCTTATGGCCCGAAGCGACGTGATCGGCAAGCTCCCGGTCGTCTATGACCCCACAAAGCAAAAGATCGTTGTGGAAAACTCGGCGGAATTTGTTAAAACGCAGATACGCCAGAAATTAGACGACCTCGCCCACGGCTCCCCGCTGCGGCTGACCATTACCGTGGAGCGGCAGCGAAAAAAGCGGAGTCTGGAGCAGAACCGCATGATGTGGGCGCTGCTCACCATCATGGCCGACCACTACAACGCCGGAAAGGCGGGCGGCACCACCCCGGAGGCCTGTTATATCGAGATGCTGGAGGAATACGGCCTCGAATATGACTTTTTGGAGCTTCCGGTGGCCGCCGTTCCCATCCTGCGCACTGCTTACAGACTTGTGCATATTGTGGAGCTGCTGGACAATGACCGCTGCACTGTCAAGGCGTCGATGGGTTCAAGCAGCTTTACCAGCGCCCAGATGTCGGCCTTTATTGACGGCATTTTCGACCGTCTGGCCGAAATGGGCGTCAACGATCCGAATGTGACGCAGTATTGGCAGGAATGGCAGGAGGTGCCGGGGTGGAAAAAGAGAAAATCGTAACTCCCGAAAACAGTATTTACATTGATGGGCTCCGATTGGGTCGCCGCCTACTTTTTTATGCAGAAGAATTGACAGCACATGACATCCGCGGAGAATTCAGCGGAATTATGAAAGCATTGGATATTGTCTGGGATGAGTGCTACAGATCCTCTTCGGGCACCGAAAAAGGAGACAAAAAGTCTCATGGTTAAGTCAATCATGCAATCCCGGCGGGAGTGTTACGTCTGCCGGGAAAAGTACAACGTGGCCACGGTGGCCGGGCTGGAAGAGCACCATGTGCTCAACGGCCCGCTTCGGCCCATGGCCGAGAAATACGGCCTGAAGGTCTGGCTGTGTCACCGCCACCACAACGAGCCGGGATACAGCGCCCATTTCGACCACCACCTCCGGCTCGACCTGAAGAAACAGGCCCAGCGGGATTTTGAGTCACTGTATGGGCACGACCGCTGGATGGCAGAAACGGGAAAGGATTATCTGAAATGCTCAATGTAGTGGCAATTATGGGACGGCTCGTCGCAGACCCGGAGCTGCGCACCACCGGGAACGGTACCAATGTGTGCAGCTTCCGCATCGCGTGCGACCGGAATTTCGCCCAGAAGGGGCAGGAACGGCAAGCGGACTTTATCGACGTTGTCGCATGGCGGCAGTCGGCGGAGTTCATTTGCAAGTACTTCCAGAAGGGCAGTCTGATCGCCGTAGAAGGCTCCCTGCAAAGCCGCCAGTATCAGGACAAGAACGGGAACAAGCGCACTGCGGTTGAAGTGCTGGCGAATCAGATCAATTTTGCAGGAGGCAAGAAGCCCGGCGGGCAGCCCGTGGATGACGGCGGCGAAGCGCCGCCCAAAGACTACCGGGAACCCGCTCCCGCTTATTCGCAGGGCAGCGCGGACGACTTTGCGGTGATCTCCGATGATGACGATCTGCCGTTTTAAGGGAGAGAAAAAGCATGGTAGAAAAAAAGAAACGAACCCCATACGTCGTTGTCATGGATTGGATGTATGACAATTTCGGCTTTAACTGTGCACAGGCGAACGCTCTGGCCGTTATCTATGGCTTTTCACAGGATGGCGAAAGCTGGTACAGGGGCGGCTCCGCATACATCGCTGCGCGGCTTCACATTTCCCAAAAATCGGCCAAAAATTACCTTGCCGATTTTGTCAGCAAGGGAATTTTGGAGATGAAAAAAGAGATGGTTGGCAATGTTGCTCACAATATCTACCGGACCGTCCCGGATGTCGAAACTCTGATTTTGACCGAGCCCAAAGAACCCTCAGACCGGGGAAAAAATTTCCCTAGTGAAAAAATTTCCCCGGTGAAAAATTTTCCCTCAGACCGGGGAAAAAATTTCCCTCAGGGTAGGGAAAAATTTTCCACGAGTAATAAATCTAGTAATAAATCTAGTAATATCAATCTATCTGCTACGCAGACGGGATTGATGGATGATCTCCCGAATCGGGAAGCGCTGGAAACGGATTTCCGGGAGCGACTGGAAATCGATACACTTGCCAAACGGTATGACCCGGAACAACTCCGGGAGCTGATTGACAACATCGTGAGCATGTACGGTTGCAAATATCCCTATCAATCCGTTGGTGGCCAGCTCCAGAGCACGAACGCGATCCAGCAGCGGCTGGACAAGCTGACAAGCCAACACATTGAGTACCTCATGGATAGCCTGTCCAACACAACAAAACCGGTCAAAAATATCCAAGCGTATCTCCGCGCTACCATCCTCAACGCTCCCACCACCATGGAGCATTACTATCAGGCACAGAGCAATGCGGCAATTGCCAATCGCTCAAACAGCACCATGCCCGACCAATTTGACCGCATCCGGCGGCGAATTGTAAAAAAATAAACACACGGAGGAACCCACAATGAGAAACATGGCTACCATCGCGATCATCAACCTCAAGGGCGGCGTCGGCAAGTCCGTCACCGCTTGCAATCTGGCCTGTATCCTGTCCGGCATCTACGCCCGGCGGGTGCTGGTCATGGATCTGGACAAACAGGCAAACACGAGCAAATTTTTCAAGCGGTTTTCGGACACGGCAGACACGATGGGCGACGTTCTGGAGCTCAGAGTCAAGCTGCCCGATGTGATCCAGAAGACCGATTTTTTCGGCGTTGACATTGCACCCAGCAACATGAGCATGCTGCTGGCCAACAAAAACGTGATGTTTGACGTCCGGCGTCCGCAAGCCGACCGGCTGAAGAACGCCCTCGAACCGCTGCGAAACGATTACGATTACTGCATTTTCGACTGTCCACCCGACATCGACATGGCCACCATCAACGCTCTGGTTGCCGCTGATTACGTCATCATCCCGGTGGATTGCGACGAGTGGGCGCTGGATGGGCTGGCCGAGATCATGGATCAGGTGCGGGACATCCAGCACGGATACAACCACGGGCTTGCCGTGATGGGTGTGCTGGCCACCAAGTACGACCGGGGCCGCTACTCCACCAAGACCATCAACCAGCTCGTCAATCTGGATATCCCGACCTTCCGGACCGATGATGGCGCGGTGCTGCACATCGACAGCAGCGTCCGGGTCAAGGAGTCGAAGGCGTTCCACCGGCCTCTGTACAAGTACGCGCCGAAATGTGGGCCCGCCGCGCAGTATAAGACGCTGGCGGAAAAAGTGATGGAGATCGCGGAGGGAGAAAAATGAAGTTGATTGATGCAGAAAGAGCAGCAAGAGGATTTGAAAATACTGCGGAACAATTGGAAAAACAAGCTGCGGCGCTTATGAAGTCGCCGAATCCTGAAGAAGCGATAAAAGGGATGCTTGCGGATTCGAACGCAGCCACAATAAAAGCGGCCGCAAAAACTTTGCGTGAAGACGTCCACGAAGTAACGGCGTTTCAAATCTGGCGAAATCCCAACACAGACCCGCCAAAGGTCGAAACCGAAGTGCTAGTCTTGTACGACAACGCAATTGATGGATACGGAATTACAACAGCGCACTATGAAGACGGAAGCGTTTTTTTACAAGATAGCGCGTGGTATTGGGAAGACCTTCCAGATTGGGGGACATACGACGAAGAACAGGACGACTACCGAATCCCGGAAGGCTGGTGGGAATACCGCCACTTCAACCCAGATAATGTTTACAACAACCTGATTGACCGCCCTGTTGTGGGCTGGATGCCTTTACCGCCGAAGGAGATCAAAAAATGAGAGCAGTTATGTTGAGCGTGCGCCCGGAATGGTGCGATCTTATTTTGCGTGGTCAAAAAACTATTGAACTCAGAAAAAGCCGCCCGGTCATGATGGGTGAATCGCGGTTCAAGGTCTACATCTATTGCACATCTTGGGAAAATATCTGGTTGACATCAATGCCCGGCCATAAGTACATGCAAATTAACGAACGAATCGTAGGAACGTTTGTTTGTGATAAAATAACAAGATTGACCCACATCGGCAAAAATAAAGAATTGTGTGTTGTGGGAAACGATTTTCAGTATGAACCTCCTGACGAGTTGCTCAGGGCCGCCTGTTTAAGTCGTGCTACCGCAGAAGAATATCTCAAAAACAGAGACGGGTTTGGATGGCATATTTCCAATCTGAAAATTTTTAGTCCGCCTGTAAAAATGAAAGATTTTTGGGGACTAAAGCCTTGTCCCCATTCTGAAGACTGTTTTGATTACGATTGTTATGGAGCGGTTGACTGTGATGTTCCTCGTTCAATTTGCCGCCCGCCTCAAGATTGGCGTTATGTGGAGGAAAAAAGATGAGCACCGGATTATTACATAGCCTTCTGGACGCACAGCCGTCCACCCCGGCGGGGGAGCCGCCGCTGAAAGTGGTCATGATCGACCGCAAAAACATCATCGTCAACCCGGACAACCACAAAATCTACGTCATTGGGGATGTCTCCCGGCTGAAAGAGGATATCAAGACCAACGGCATCCGGCAGCCGCTGGAAGTGGTCGATCTGGAGGATGGCAATTACAAGCTGATCGGCGGCGAGCGGCGTCTGACCGCTTGCGAGGAGCTGGCCAGAGAGGGCGATACCCGCTTCAACGCGCTGCCCTGCGTCATCCTCAAGCTCAAAAATGACGATGACGACAAGATCGCGCTCATCACGGCCAACGCCACCGCCCGCGAGCTGACCGACGGCGAACGTCTGGCGCAGTATGAGGCCCTCAAGGAGATTCTGACGCGCCGCAAGAAAAACGGTCAGCTCCAAGGCAAGGTACGGGATGAGCTGTGCAGAATCCTCGGCCTGAGCGCGGGGGCGGCAGCCCGGCTGAACGCGATCTCGGAAAACTGCGGAGATGATACCAAGCGGGAGCTTCGGGCCGGGGAGATCACCCTGATGGGCGCATATCGGCGGGCACAAGAGATCATTGCGGCGAGGATGGCACAGCAGGAAGCAGCCAAAGCCCCGAAATCGGATAAACCGGTGTACGAAAAGCCTATTGTTTTTGACTGCTCGCCCAAGGCGGCGGAAACGATACCGCAGAACCCCGATTATGACGAGTGGAACCTTCCACCGGAGTGCCGGGTAGCCGTGGAAAAGGCACACCGGGAAGCGGCTCAGAAGCAGGAAGAGCCGCAGCGCGGAACAAAAACGCTGTGCTTGCTGGCGGAAAAAACGATAAAAGAAGCTGCGCCGTGGGAATTGGTACGGGAAGATGTACAGTTTGGGCTTGAATATTACAAACAACCTCTTCCCGGCGGGGCAATGTTTTGGAAACGAATAGACCAAAACCGCCAACATGCCGGAATTATGAATTACGACGATTATGCAATCATTTTGCAGGACAATAAATTTTTTAGCTGCGGATGGATTCCGAAAATCAGCGTGATAGCTGAACTTGTAAGATATTTTGTTCTGAAATAATGGGGTTGGATGACAATGAGAGTGCTTGTTGCTTGCGAAGAGTCACAGGAAGTGTGCAAAGCATTTCGTGCGAAAGGATGCGAAGCCTATTCCTGCGATATTCAGGAGCCGTCTGGCGAACACCCGGAGTGGCACATTCTGGGCGATGCTCTAAAGGCTCTTGAGGGGGGGCAAATCGTGACAATGGACGGCGTAGAGCATGATGTAGGTAAGTGGGATTTGCTGATTGCACATCCGCCTTGCACTTATCTTTCCAACGCTGGCGCACGTCACCTTTGGAAAGGGCATGAATTACAAGCTGACCGCGTGATGCTTGGGATTCAAGGAAGAGATTTGTTTATGCGTTTCTGGTGGGCAGATATTCCAAAAATCTGCGTAGAGAATCCTGTGCCTAGCAAGGTGTTCTGTCTGCCGGAGTATACGCAAACCATCCAGCCTTATCAATTCGGGCATCCGTACACAAAGAAAACTTGCCTTTGGCTGAAAAGCCTTGAGCCGCTGCACCCGACAAACATTGTCAAACCTGTAGCAACATGGTGTCCATCCGGCTCTTACTCTCACAAACACGGAGAGCAGCACAAAGGGATGTTTACAACTGACCGGGCTAAAAACCGGGCAAAAACATTTTCGGGCATTGCAAAAGCGATGGCCGAACAGTGGAGCAAATAATAAACATTTTGATTTTTTGAAGGAGGAACCACAATGACGCCGCTGAAGCCGAGAGAGTTACGGAAGCTGTATGCCATGCCTTACGACGTCGAGAAGCGCCAGCGGCGCATTGAACAGTTGGAGGCGCTGCAATCCGATGGGCCGCAGAGTGCTTCCGATGTGGTCAAGTCTTCCAGCGGCGAGGGCAATGCCTGTATCCTGAGCCATGCGACCGTGACGGGCACGGATGCCTCTTTTACCCGGCGGGAAGATGAGATCAGGCGGCTCAAGGAGATCAACGCCGACCAAAAGGCAAAATACCTATACGGCCAGCGGCTCATTGAGAGCTGCGACGACTGCGAGCTCCGGGCCTTGCTGACGGCGATCTGCTCACAGGGAAAGAAGCCGCAGGATGTGGCCGTGGAGCTCATGGAGCAGGGCGTGGATATCGGGTCAGAGGCCATTCGGCGGCGAGTCGAACGGTGGATCAATCAGAATGCGAGGTAAGATTTTGGACAGAGAAGCATACATGAATCTTATACGAGTACTCAATGCTGGGATGATTTCTGCGGAGCAATTTCGAGACGCAATATTCTTAGACGAACAAAAAAATATGAATTCTCAATCCGTTAATCGAGAGCAAAATGCGGATATGTTTCGTTACGCAAATATTTGGCAAATGGATGAGGAACAGCGTGAACGCCACAAAAATGCAGTTGTGTCAAATCCGCTGCATTACGAAATGCAAAATGAAAACCCATGCGAGATTTGTGCAAAAGCAGAAAAATTTTATGCAAACAATCGGCTTGAGGAAATTGTTTGCGCTGATCATACCTGTCCAATTTGGCTGAGAGACCATCCAAAGAGCAAGAAAAAAGTCAAAGTGCTGAGCGTTTCCGAATGGAAAGAAAAAATTGCAAAAGAACAAAAACATCAAAATCCATGCGCCGGATGTAAATTCAGAAAATATCACGATTGGGCAGAACCTACGTGGATAGGATTTTCGAAACACTACTATGATTGCGAAAATCCGGCGTGCCCAATGTGGAAAAGGCTCTGGTGGAGGAAAAACGACGATGGCACCGCTCTTCTGGACCAAGCACCCATTAAGCTGAAACGGAAGGTTCAGCACGCAGCATACGAGTTTGTGAAAAAACTCGATGACATCATCTATATGATTTTAGAGGAGGAGTAAAATGAAACTGATTATTGCGAACAACGGTAAAGCGACTATCAATGCGGATTATATTGTGAGCATGAAATGCTTATATACCAAACAACTTTCCACGGGCGAAGAAAGATATTCCATTGTAGCTGACACGATAAACGATAAGAATTACGTTATTCAAGACGACCTCACGGAAAGCGAAGCGACTCGACGCCTTGAAAAAATTGCAAACTATATTGTCTCCGATGAAAGCTTTGTAATTTCGTTTGGAGAAAACAACGGGGTTGATAGTTGCATTTGCAAAAAAGAAAAAACAAATTGTTTGATGTGCGATAATTACGGCGGCCATGGAAAATGCAAAATGGCCGCCGCTGTATGCGAATCGAACGACATGAAAACATGTTGCAGACATTACCGGGAGAAGGAAGATTGAAACTTCTGCGATAATATGTAAATTCCGTGTCCGATTTGTCCGAAATGTCCGATTTGTCCGAAATGTCCGGTTTGTCCGGAATGTCCGTTTTTGATATGGTATAATCAAAATGCGGTTATTGGGTGAGACGCCCAAACCGTTCGTTGTGGATTCGATAACTCCCGGCGGGAAGCATAGCACGGCGATGGAACGACGTGCTCAATGGGACCTGCGCCGTCCGCTCCAAAACCCAGCGGCGCACAAACGATAAAACATTCACCCGGCGGGTGTCCATTGTGGACACTTTACGATATGCTGTTGAGCTCATACAATGGCAGAGTACCACTTGCACAGTGCAAGACAGCATTGACGTAAGACGTTACGTTGATGCGGGTGACGGTTCGAATCCGTCCGACAGCACCAGACGCGCACCCTTTGAGGGGGCGGCGCGAATAGCGGAGCATCCAGCCGCTAAAGTTCTGGATGCAGCGGCCCTTCCGCAAAGGGGCCGCTTATTTTTATGCGTTCGTAGCTCAGTCGGCAGAGCAACGGGCTTTTAATCCGTGGGCCGCGAGTTCGAATCTCGCCGGACGCATTGAGGTGACAGCAATGACCGAATCCTTTTTACAATGGCTTCGCGGCCTGATTGCGGCGGGTGACGTGCATCCGTTCTACTGTTCTTCGCAGTGGGTGCGGCTGTCGCATGAGGTGCTGGACATGGACAAGCACGAGTGCCAGATCTGCAAGCAACGCGGGCGATACCGGCGCGCTGACCTTGTGCACCATGTCAACCACGTCAAGGACGCACCGGACAGGGCACTTGATATCTGGTATCAGGATGCAGACGGCAACCGGCAGCGCAACCTTATCAGTGTATGCAAGGACTGCCACGAGACTGTATGCCACCCGGAGCGGATGCGGAAATGCAGCGGCGGTGCGCCGCTGACCCGCGAGCGCTGGGACTGACCGGCTGTGTGAGTCTTTCTCCCCTGCCCGGTGTCCACGGTGGACACCCCCCCTTCCCAAAAAACGGGGTGAGCGGGTCGGGGCCTTACTCGTGGTGTCCCAAGACTGTCGAGATTTTCTCCTGCGCACGCGCACGCGCGGGAATCATGGTCAATTTGCACAAAAACAGAAGAAAGGACAACGCAATGGCAAAACGGACGAAAATGGTTCCGACCTGTGAAAAATACCGGCAGGAATTGCAGGAAATCGAAGACGCCGCGAAGGCCGCGAACTGTGATACAAACTTTTTGTATCGCACTACGCTCGATCGATACGTTACACAGCTTGATCTGCTGACCAATGCGCAGGACGACATGAACCAAAACGGCCTGACGGTCACGAAAGTCACGCCGCGCGGGGCGGAGATCAAAGTGGCAAATCCTGCGATCCAAATCTACAACCAGACGGCCAGTGCCGCGAACTCCACCGTTTCGACGCTGCTGCGCATTGTCCAGACCTTCAAGTTTATGGCCGCGAAGGCCGATGAGGACGATGAGCTGTAACATTCCCCCGGAGATTTTGGAGTATATCGAGCAGGTGGAGGCCGACCAACCCCGCGCCTGTAAAGAACAGCACGCTCTTGCTGCTCTGATCCGGCGCATTTTTCAAGCAGAAGATATTTACGTGGATACCGAGCGAATGAGGAAATATTTCCGACTCGCCCGGTATTTTCCGTATGACCAGCTTTTTCCGTGGCAGACGTTTGCGCTGGGGCTGTGGCTGTGCACCTACCGCGCAGACCGCACCACCCCCCGCTTCAAAACATTATTTGCCATGGTGGGCCGTGGCGCGGGCAAGGACGGCGTGATCGCAGTCTCTTCCGCTGCCCTCATCAGCCCATACAACCCGGTGCCGCACTACAATGTGGACATCTGCGCCAACAATGAGGAACAAGCCGTCACCCCCGTCAAGGACATTGTCGAAGCGCTGGAAAATCCGAAGTGGGAAGCGAAGCTGTCCAAATACTACTACCACACAAAGGAGATCCTGCGCGGTCGAAAAAACCTTGGCGAAGTCAAGGGCCGCACCAACAACCCGAAAGGGCGCGACGGTATGCGCTCCGGCGCGGTCATCTTCAACGAGGTTCACCAATATCAGAATTACGACAACATCAAAGTCTTCGTGACCGGTCAAGGCAAAGTTGCCGAGCCGCGCGTGGGCTTTTTTACGTCCAACGGTGACGTCAGCGACGGACCGCTGGACGACTACCTTGCCCGCGGACGCCGCATCCTGTTCGAGGGTGAAGCGGATGAGGGCTTCCTGCCGTTCATTTGCTGTCTGAACTCCAAAGATCAGGTGCACGATGAAAACAATTGGTGCATGGCGAACCCATCGCTCCCGTATCTTCCGCACCTGATGCAGGAAATTCGGGACGAATACCGAGACTGGAAGGAGCGCCCGGAGCAGAACGGCGATTTTATCACGAAGCGGATGGGCATCCGAGAGGGCGCAAAGGAAATCACCGTGACGGATTACGAAAATATCAAGGCCACCAACAAGCCCCTCCCTGATCTGAGCGGGTGGAACTGCACCGTCGGCATCGACTACGCCGAACTGAACGACTGGGCAGCGGTCGATCTGCACTTCCGGCGCGGGGATCAGCGCTATGACATCAATCACGCATGGATATGCGCCAACAGCCGCACGCTGCCGCGCATCAAGGCCCCATGGAAAACATGGTGCGAGATGGGCTGCTGCACCTATGTGGATGATGTGAGCATCTCGCCCTATCTGCTGACGGATTACATCCGGGAAGCAGGACGAAAGTACAACATTAAGAAGCTGGCGCTGGATAATTTCCGCTACACCATGATGGCCGAGGCGTTGCAAAGCATCGGGTTCGACGCCAAGGACAAGGCCCGCGTCAAGCTGATCCGGCCCAGCGACATCATGCAGGTCGATCCGGTCATTCAAGACTGTTTCGACCGCGGCCTTTTTACATGGGGCGACTCCCCACATCTGCGCTGGGCCGTCAACAACACGAAACGTGTCCGCAGCAGTCGAAGCCAAGGCGTTGATACCGGTAATTTTATCTATGCAAAAATTGAAGCAAAGGGCCGGAAGACCGACCCGTTTATGGCCCTTGTGGCCGCCATGGCCATTGAGGGCGAGCTTGGCACCGGGCAGGTGCAGCTCCCGAAAATCGGAGCAATCTACTGGTAAGGAGTTTTGAATATGTCTTTTTTCGGAAAAATCGGCGCTTTTTTCGCTCCCAAAAACGAAGGGCTCAAGCTCCCTGCACAGCAGATCACCTCGACCGATGTGCCCATCAATGCGGAAGCGGCCAAAACGTCCCTTGCCGAATGGATGGACTGCTGGCAGGAATACCGGCTGCGTGATCTGGCCTTCAATGCCTGTGTGAACCTCATCGCAAAGGCTATCGCCAACTGTGAATTCAAGACCTACCAGAACGGGGAAGCGGTCAAAAAAGATTATTACTATATGCTCAACGTGGAGCCGAACATCAACGAAAACAGCACCGCGTTCTGGCAAAAAGTAATTTACCGCCTCTACAAAGACAATGAGACGCTGATCCTTTCCACCCCGCGCGACGGGATGCCGAATCTGGTAGTGGCAGACAGTTGGATGAAACCGGCGTATTTTCCGGCACAGGAAAACATCTACCGGCAAATCCAAGTGGGTGACGAAGCCTATACCCGCGATCTGAAGGAAAGCGAAATCATCCACCTTGTGCTGAACAGCGCCGACGCCAAGGCCGTGGTAGATGCGCTATACGGCAGCTATCACAAGCTTCTGGACGTCAGCATGAAGAGTTTCGGCAGGGAAAACGGCCAGCGGATGAAAGTCCATGTGGATCAAGTGAGTTCCGGACAGGATGATTTTGAAAAAATATTTGGTGAAAAAATCAACAAGGATGTCAAACCGTTTTTGCAGAACGATTTCGGCATCCTGCCGGAATTTGACGGCTACCATTACGAAATGATGGACGGCACCGGAAAAACCGGCGACACGCGGGACATCCGGGCGCTTGTGGATGACATTTTTTCCTTCACGGCGCGCGGGTTTGGCATCCCGCCTGTTTTGGTGATGGGAGACGTGGCCGGGATCAAGGATGTTGTGACCCATTGGCTGACGACCTGTATTGACCCGCTGGCCTCCCAGATCAGCGAGGAACTGAACCGCAAGCTGTATGGCCGCCGTGTCTGGCAGAAGGGTGACCGCGTCAGCGTCGATACCTCGACCATCCAGCATTTTGACATCCTGAGCAACGCGGCCAACGTCGAGAAGATCGTCGGCTCGGCAGTATGGAGCCCCAACGACATCCTCGAAATGTGCGGGCAGGAACCGCTCCCGTACGACTGGGCCAATACCCACTGGATGACCAAAAACATTGCGACGGTGGAGGCCATTGCCAAAAACGCCGCATCCACTACCACCTAAAAGGAGGACAAGCAAATGCCCAAACCGTATTTTGACTATCAGCAGTCCGGCGAGGAAGCCAACATCTACATCTACGGAGACATCACGAGCTACCCGTGGGAACAGAGCGATGTCAGCGCCTACCGGCTGGCGAACCAGTTGGAACAGGCCGGAGACCTTGCCGAGATCAACGTCCATGTGGACAGCTACGGCGGCGAGGTCTCGGAGGGCTTCGCCATTTACAACGCGCTGCGGAATAAAAACGCACAGGTCAAGACCTACGCCGACGGCTTTGTGGCCAGCGCGGCCATTTACCCGTTTCTGGCCGGTGCGGAGCGCATCGCCAACAATGTGAGCGCCTTCTATTTTCATCCGGTCATCGGCGGCACCTATGGCTATTCCGAGGACCTCCGCGAAGCTGCGGACGAGCTGGACAAACTGACCGAGATCGGGCTGGGGGCATTCACCAATGCCGGAATGAAGGAACAGGCCGCGCGTGATCTCATCCAAAGCAAAACGTGGTACACCCCGGAAGCAGTCCTCGACATGGGCCTTGCCACCAGCATCCAGAAGGGCCGCAGCTCTGAAGAAGCAAGCCAGAGCGTGCGTGATTTGGTCATCCGCCAGATGCTCGTCATTCCCGGCACGCTGCCCAAGGAGCCTCCGAAAGAGACGCCCGAACCGCCGAAAAACAGCTTGCTGAGCCTGTTTTCCAAAATCTGAATTTTGCCGTAAAGCCGTGTCCACCGTGGACACGGCTTTTTGAATACCTCAAAAAGGAGATATGATCATGAACCTGAAAGAGATGTATCAGAAAAGCCAGAAGCTGACCGAACTGCGCCAAAAGCTGCACGATGCCGTCCAGAACAACAACGCGGACGGCGTGTCCGATATCTTTACGGAGATGTGCCAGACCATCGGCGACATCAATGCCGAGGAGTACCGGGCCGAGCTGAACGGTCTGCGCCAGAGCCTCGACAACTCGGTGCTGTACGCCCGCGGCGTCCGCCAGCTTACCACCGACGAAAAAGAGTACTACCAGAAGATCACCGAGGCCCTGCGCAGCGATAACCCCAAACAGGCCCTGAACAACGTCGATGTGACCTTCCCTCAGACCATCATCTCCCGCGTGATGGACGATCTGACCGAGCAGCACCCGCTGCTGAAAAAGATCCAGTTCACCCCGACCGGCGGCGCGATCCGCATGATGCTGAACACCGATGGCCGCAACAAGGCCGCTTGGGGCAAGCTGTGCGCTGAGATCATCAACGAGGTCACCTCCGGCTTCAAGGAAGTGGATGTGGGCCTGTACAAGCTTTCCGCTTTCATTCCGGTCTGCAAGGCACAGCTCGACCTCGGCCCTGAATGGCTCGACCGCTACATCCGCGCGATCCTCGCCGAAGCACTTGCCAACGGCCTCGAAGAGGGCATCGTCACCGGCGACGGCAAGGATAAGCCCATCGGCATGATCCGCGACGTGAGCGAGAGCGCTTCTGTCGTTTCCGGAACTTACCCCGAAAAGGCAAAGGTCAAGGTCACCGATTTCGAGCCCACCACCATGGGCAAGCTGATCGCACTGCTGGCCGTCACCGCCAATGGCAAGGATCGCAACCCCGACGACCTCATTCTTCTGGTCAACCCGCAGGACTACTATGAGAAGGTCATGCCCGCCACCACCATGCGTGCGCCGGATGGCACCTACCGCAACAACGTCCTGCCGTACCCCACCGAGATCATCCCGGTCTCTGCGCTGCCGCGCGGTCAGGCCGTGTTCGGCATTGGCCGCCTGTACTTCGCCGCCGTCGGCATGAATAAGGGCGGTCGTCTGGAGTATGACGACTCGAACCGCTTCCTCGAAGATGAGCGCGTCTACCTCATCAAGCTGTATGCCAATGGGTTCCCCATCGACAACAACGCTTTCCTGAACCTCGACATTTCCGGTCTGCGCCCGCTGACCTACAAGGTCGAGACCACCACCGCGCCCACCCCGTCCACCGATGCGAACCTGTCCGCTCTGAAGCTTGGCAACCTGTCCCTGTCTCCGGCTTTCAGTGCGGCCACCACCAGCTACACCGTTTCGACCACTGCCGCCTCCAACGTTATCACTGCCACCCCGGCCAATGCGGGCGCAACGGTTGAGGTCAAGGCCGGCGCAAAGGTCATTGAGAACGGCAAGGCCGCAACGTGGGCAGAGGGCTCCAACACCGTGACCATCAAGGTGACGGCGGAAGACGGTACCACCACCAAGGAGTATACCGTCACTGTCTCTAAGTCCTGACCATGACGACCATCTGGGACGGTATCCGGGAAGTGCTGCTCCCGGATATCAAGAACTATCTGGATATCACATGGACCGATGAAGTCACAGATTCGAAAATCTGGGGCATTGCCGTCGGCGGTATGTCCTATCTGGACAGCAAGATCGGCACGCCGCAGGATTATACCATGCCCGGTATGCACCGGGATCTGTTGATGGATTATGTCCGCTATGCCCGCGACGGCGCAGCGGACATTTTTGAAAACAACTACCGCCACCTAATTCTGGCGGCGCAGAACGAAAGGCGGGTGATTGCCTATGCCGCGCAAACTTCCGACCCGGCCAACAAATGACATCTCCCAGAATTTCAACTCCGGCGTCATCGGCATCTTTTCGGCGGAAGACGTGGCCGAGATCGGCCACCAGCCTAAGATCAAGCTGAAGAAAAAGCTTTCGACCATGTACGAGGAGCAGCGGCTGGGCATCAATCGGCTGTACCTGAGCCGCCAGAACCTCGCCGAGATCGTCCGTGTGGTGCGGGTGCCCCGTGCGCCGTTTCCGATCAGCAGCCAAGACGTCGCGCAAACCGAGGACGGCCAGCGCTACCGCATCGACACGGTGCAGATGGTGGAGGGCTGTCACCCGGCGGCAATGGATATCAGTCTGCGGGCAGTCGAAGAAGACTTCGATGCCCGGCTGAAGGAGGACAAGGCCGATGAAGTGGAGTGACTGCATCATTGCGGCCCACGCCGCTGTCACCAATCAGGTCAGCCATGGCGGGCGGATGAAATCCAAGCGATATTTTGTCTGGCAGGAAGACGGCACCGTTGACTTCGAGGCTGACGGCAAGCACGTGGAGGGCTGCATTACCGGTACCACAGATCTGTTTACCCCGCAGGAATTCGACCCGTGGCGGGAGGCGCTGGAAAAGTCCTTCGACGCCTCCGGCTGCATCGCGTGGCGGCTGAACAGCATCCAGTACGAGGCCGACCGCGGTATCTGGCACTATGAGTGGCGTTGGGAGGTGGCCGGTTGTGGCTAAAATCCGGACAGACGGCGTTGACAAGTATTTGAAAAAGCTGGAAAAGCTGAACAAAAATACGGATGACGTTTGCAAGGCCGGTGTTTTTGCCGGGGCCAAAGTCATGGGCAACAAAATCGTTGCGGCCATCGACAAGATTCCCATTCATAACCCGCCACCCGGAAAAGAGCAGTTTCACGCAAATCCAAATGCGGAAAAGCTTTTGGAAGGCCTTACCCCGGCTCAAGCAGAAGACTTAAAAAAGGGGTTCGGCATTGCAACTTTTAACCATGACGGCTTGGCGTGGAACACAAAAACAGGCTTCAACGGATACAATCGCATCAAAACAAAAAAATACCCGAACGGCCAGCCCAATGCAATGATCGCACGCAGTCTGGAAAGCGGAACAAGCATCCGAAAAAAGACGCCCTTTGTTGCGCCGACTGTACGAGCTGGACGGAAAGAGACCGAAAAGGCCATGGAAAAGGCCGTGGACGAAAAGGTCAAAGAAATCATGAACGAATAACACCCCGGAAGATGTCCACAGTGGACACCTTCCTATTTTTTTTACTCTGAAAGGAGAAAGAAAAATGGCTGAAACCACTCCCAAAAGCGTTGTGACGACTGGTTTTTCCAACATCCATGTCGCGCTCTATGCCGCAGAAAACGGCGTCGTCAGCTACACCAGCGTGCACAAACTGGGCCGCTCGGTGAGCATGAGCACCGATATCTCGACCAGCGACGACAATAATTTCTACGCTGATGACCGGTTGGCCGAGACGGAGACCGGCTCCGCGTTCACGGACGGCTCCGGCACCATGACCATCGACGGCCTGACCCCGGACGATGAGGCCTTCCTGATGGGTCTCAAGGCCGGTGATCCGGTCACTGTCGATGCAAACCAGATCGAGACGCTGGAATATGGCGCGGACATGGATCCGCCCTATATCGGCATCGGCGCGGTGAAAAAGGTACAGCGCGACGGCAAGAGCTACTGGGGCGCAATGGTGCTGTGCAAGTGCCGTTGCAAGGTGCCCGGTGATGATGCTTCCACGCAGGAGGATCAGATCGACTGGCAGACTCAGGACATCGACTTCACCATCATGCGGGACGACAGCACCAAAAACCGCTGGAAGATCATCCCCAAAAAGCTGTTCGAAACAGAAAACGACGCAGTTGCATTTATCAAGAAGGCTCTGGGAGGCGAGTAAACCATGGATGACAAGTACATTGTCTGGGCAGAGATCAAAGGCAAAAAATTCCCGCTGTGCCTGACTGTCGGCGCGGCAGATGAGCTTGAAAAAGCGTTCGGCAGCATCCCGGCCATCGGCCAGAACGTCACTGACCACGCCAATAAAGAAGAGTTGGGCGAAATGATGCACACCATCCTTTCTGCGTTCCTGCCTCTGGCCAAGGCGGGCAAGGACTATCTTGCCGCCCGCGCCGCTTTTTCGGGCGAAAAAGGCGAATCCACCCCCGACGTGCCAGAGGTAGACGTTTTGCAGACCATTTTGTCCGGCACTGAGATCGTTCACAACATCTGGGCCGCTGTTGCCCTTGCCTTGCAGGGCGGCTCGTCCCGCGACGTCGAGGTAGCACCCGACAACAGCGTAAAAAACGGAGAAACCGCCATGTGATCCGGCTTAACACAACGTGGTACCTGTATTATGGCCGAAAGCTGGGCATGAACGAGCACGAGGTGCTCGCGTGCCCGCTTGGCCGAATGCTGGACTACATGGCGTGCATGCAAATTGAAAACGGTGCAGACCAAAAGGTCTACGCTGAACTTGACGAGCTTGCAAATATCCGATAAGGAGGTGGTAGAACTTGGCGAGAACGGACATCGGCCCCACAATCAGCGTTGAGGGCGAGAGCGAATACCGCAAACAGATGAAAAACATCATCCAGCAGCAGAAGGAATACTCCTCCGAGCTGAATCTGGTTACGGCAAACCTTGGCAAAAACGCCACGGCCCAGCAAAAGGCTACCTCCATTGCATCGGTGCTGAAAAAACAGATTCAGAATCAAGAATCTGCTCTTTCGGCACAAAACACGATGCTTCAAAAAGCAGTCACCAAATGGGGTGACGCCAGCACTCAGGCCTCTGCCTTCCGCACGGCGGTCAACAAAACCAGTACCGAGCTGGTGACCCTCAAAAGCCGCCTTTCCGACGCGGAAAACGGTCTGGGCGAGTTTGCGTCTGAGACCAAAAGCTCCGGCGAGAGCCTGACCGCCTCCGTCACGGCGGGCACGCTGGCCGCAAAAGCCTATGAAGCCGTGGGCAGCGCCTTGCTTTCTGCGGGGAAACAGGTCATCCAAGCGGGCGTCAGCTATAACGCCCAGTTGGAGCAGTACCAGACTGCGTTGACCAACATGCTGGGCAGCAGCCAAGCGGCAGAGCAAGCGCTGGAAAACATTAAGCAGGATGCGGCCAAGACCCCCTTTGACACGGCGGGTCTTGTCAAGGCCAATGAGCTGCTGATCTCCACCGGCGTGGATGCGGACAGCTCGCGCAAGGTCATCCTTGCGCTGGGTGACGCTGTTTCTGCTACCGGCGGCGGCAACGAGGAGCTGAGCCGCATGGCGCAGAACTTGCAGCAGATTCGGAATGCGGGACAAGCTACGTCGGCGGACATCAAGCAGTTTGCCTATGCGGGCATTGACGTCTACGGCCTTCTGGCGGACTACACCGGCAAAACCACGGCGGAAGTCCAGAACATGACCGTTACCTATGACGTCCTGACCGCTGCGCTGGAAAAGGCCGCCGATGAGGGTGGGCGTTACTATGGCTCCATGTCCACTCAGAGCGAGACGCTCAACGGACAATGGAGCACCCTGACGGACAACGCGACCCAATTGGCCGGTCTCATGACCGGGGACTTGACCGACGGCGTCAAAACCGTGGTGGGCAACCTCAACGACCTGACCGTGGCCGCAGCAGAGGCATACAAAACGGACGGCTGGGTCGGGCTGGCCACAGAGATTGCGTCGCTGAACCCGCTGATTTCGGGCGTCATCAATGAGATGTCTTCTCTGGGCGACCATCTGGCCAGTATTGGCAAAAAAGCAATCAGCATCCTCGATCAGTGGAGCTATAAGCTCAACAAAGCGCTGGGAAAGGACGCTTATGCCAAGTATGACAGCTATGAGGATTATCGGTCTGATACCAACTCCCAGAGAAACAGCGACAGCCGCCATCAGGCGGCGCATTCCGGGAAGGGCATCTCGACTACTGAAAAGCAATATGACCGGCTGCACCCGACCGTAACCAAGCCGACCGGCAGTAATTCGGGGGGCGGAACCAGAAGCCAAAGATCCGGGACGACAACATCCGGGACGACTCCGGAAAAAGCTGCCGCCGACCAGAAAAAATTGGCCAAGAGTGTAACGGACACCAACACCGAACTGCTGGAAGGCACCGGAAACATCGTCGGAGCCATCAAGCAGGTGACGGAGACCGCTGACAACACGTACAACGTCTACGACAGCACGACCAAGGAGCTCAAGGGCACCACCAAAGAAACTGCTCAGACCGTGACCCGCACATGGACGGAGATGGTGGACGGCATCCAGAAAAATTATAAGCAGGTCGTCACCCTGCTGGATGGCGTGGAGCAGAGCAGCAAAACCACGGTCGAGAACGTCGCCACTGCCGGGAAGACATCAACCAGCTCCAAAGCTGAAAAAATCTACGGTGTGGACGGCGTGATCGGCGCGCTGGATCGCACCACTCAGACCACAAAGCAGATCGAGCAGGTCATTGACCAGACGACCGGCGAAGTCAAAGAAAATGTGGTCTCCACCACCGATGTTGTGACCGACTCCTACACAGCCATGGTGGACGGTGTAGCGCAGACGGTGGAGCGCACGACTACCTACGTCAACGGCCTCGTGACCGATGTGCAGGAAAAGACCACCGGCCTGAAGACCGAGATCAAGGGCATTCAGGGCACGGTGGGCAGCTTCTCGCAGTTCATCCTCGACCTCGACACCAAGGTGGGCGGGCTGGAAAAGGCCGCCTCCAACCTGAGCAAAAGCCCGCTGGGCACATGGTTTTCAGACCTAAAAAAAGGATACCGGGCCAGCGATTCGTTTTTCGAGGACATCGACATTGGAAGCATGGCCGTCAATGCGTTGGTATCTGGCGCAAGCGGATATGTTAGTTCCGGCGGAAACTGGGTCAGTGCGCTTGTTAGCGCGGGCCTTTCAATTGCCGGGGATTTGATCGGCACAAATCTTTCGGGCCTTGCAAATGAGTCGAACGGCTGGGGCCAAGACCTTGCAACCAATATGGCAAACGGCATCAAAACTGCCGGAAGCAAACTGGCAACTGCCGCTAAAAATCTGGCCGGAAAAGTTGCAAGCTTCCTGCATTTCTCCCGCCCGGATGAAGGCCCGCTGCGCGAGTACGAGCAGTGGATGCCGGACATGGTCAAGGGCATGGCGCAGGGCATCAAGAGCAACGCCTACCGGCTGCGGGACGCTGTGCGCGGCATGACCGGCCAACTGGATACCCAGATGACCTACGACGTCGGGCGGGCCAGCCCGGCTTTTACCGCTGCTTCTACCTTCCGGCGGATCAGCATGGGCGGCATCAACGTCAATATCTACCCCCACGAGGGGCAGGACGCAGAGGAGATCGCCCAGTACACCATCGACCGACTGCAAATGATGATCAATTCGGAGGCCTCTGCAAATGGAGAAGTACCTGTATTTTAACGGCCACAGCTCAGACGAGTATTTTTGCCATATCGAGCACAAGCCGGACATCCCGGTGCCGGAAGCCAAGTACGAGGAGTATGAGGTGCCGGGCCGGAACGGCAAGCTCCACGCCGACCTCGGCTATTATGACAACGTGACCGTAACCTATCAGCTCTATTTTCATGGGCGCAACCCGACCGCAGAGGACGCCCGCACCATCAAAAAATGGCTGGCCGGGACGCCGGGGACGCACCAGCTTTCGGATGGGTATGACCCGGCCTTTTTCTATCTGGCCATTGCAAAGCCCGGCAGCATTTCCAACCTCTTCGACAAGTATGGGCGGCTGTCGGTCGAGTTCGACTGCGACCCGCGCCATTTCTCGGTCGTGGGGTATCAGGCGATGCAGATGCAGAGCGGCCAGACGCTGCTCAACCCGCTGGATCATGTGGCGCTGCCGTGGTTGGAAATCACCGGCAACGGCTCTGAGGGCAAGTTCACGGTCAATGGCGTGGACTTTGCGGTGGGGACGGTGGCGAATAAAACGCTCTACTGTGACTGTGAAAACTGGGACGCCTACCTGACCGGCGGCACCAATGCCAACGCGCGGGTTGGCGGCACATGGCCCAGCTTGCAGCCGGGCGAAAATACGATCAGTTGGAGCGGCGGCGTGACCGGCGTGAAACTGACACCAAGGTGGTGGACATTATGACCCCTATTTTGCACGAGGACAGCGAGACTTCCATCCGCAACTACGGCTGGGGTGCGCTGAAGGACGCAACGAGCTGCACGGTGAGCTGCGAAGAAAACGGCGCGTTCGACCTGACCCTCATATACCCGATGACCGGCCTCCACGCGGAAAAGCTGCTGGAGCGAAAGCTGATCAGCGCCGCGCCGTCCCTCTACGAGAACCGGCAGTTGTTCCGCATCTACCGCATCACGCGGCCCATGGATGGAAGGATACAGGCCTATGCACATCACATCTCGTATGACCTCAACAACTGCGTGGTCAAGCCCTTCACGGCGAAAAGCCTGAGCGAAGCGATCAGCAAACTGCGGAGCAACATTGTCGGCGACTGTCCGTTCTCCCTCTCCGCCGATTACGATACGAGCGGGGATTTTTCGGTCAGCAAGCCGATGACAGTGCGCGCGGCCATGCTGTCCAGCAACGGCGACAACCTTGCGGATACCTACGACGGCGTGTGGTCTTTCGACGGCATGAGCTGCGTTTTGAAGCGGAAGGTGACGACCAACCGGGGCGTTCAGATTGCCTACGGTCTGAATCTGCTGGACGTGACGCAGGAAAAGAACATTGAGGACATCTACACTCACGTGTATCCCTATTGGATGAACGCCGAGAAAGGCAAGTATTACGACCTCGCGCCCATCCAAGCGTCCACGATCACCGGCTACCGCAAAATCTACCCGCTGGACTTGACCAGCTACTACGAGAAGGCCCCGTCCGACGCCAGTATGAAAAAGACGGCGCAGGAATTTATCGCCAAAAACGAGATCGGCAAGATAGAAGTCAGCCTGACGGTCAGCTATGTGCAGTTGGAAAAGTGTGTGGAGTACACCGGCTCCGGCCAGAGCAAGATCATCCTGCGGGGGGATACGGTAGAAGTGCGCTATCTGCGCCTCGGCGTCAGCGCCTTGGCCCGTGTCACCAAAACGGATTACAACGTTCTTCTGGATCGGTATGACTCCATCCAAGTGGGCAATGTCAAGGAAAAGCTCGCCCGCACCACGGTGCGCGAGCGCAGCCGCGTGACTACCACCAACGACCGCGCCGTGGATGCAAGCCGCGTCGCCACCAACTACATTGCCGAAAAAGCAGACGGAGACATCAATTTCGGCGTCGGCGATTACTCGTACATCATCAACCGGGATGGGCTGGAGTTCAGCGGCATCCGCAACCAGCGCCCCATCGGCGACTGGAAGGGCTATGGGTCGATGGGAAGCCAGACCTTCAAAATCGACCTTTCCGGCTACTCTGCGGTGCTGATCACTTTCGAGAGCCACAAAGGATCGACATGGCTCGCGCACGGCGGCAGTGCTGGCCCGACCTCTGTTGTGATTCCGGTCAACGGAAAACGCTACTCTCTGATGTACGCATGGAACACCCCTCATCGGCGGGATGTTATCGTATCCAGTTCCGGCGTCTATTTTGGACCCGGATATGAGCGCACATCGAAATACATAATGATCACAGCAACGGGCAGCACCTTTTTCAGCTTGCAGAGCCCCGGCACCGACGGATGGGATGAAAACTCTTCCGTCTGTGTGCCTTACGAAATGTACGGTTTTATGTAGGAGGGCGAACATGAAAAAACAGGATTATCTTTTCAAGTGTCAAATCGGCCCGGATGGCCGCATCTCCGGCGGCGTATGGCTGTACAAGAAAGTGGTGCCGAATCCGCTGCCGGAAGGAGAGCGCGTTTTTGAAGAGTTCCCGGAGTGCCGGAACGGCGGGGAGGATTATGTTTGGGACGGCCAGACGCTGACCTATGCGCCGCTGCCGGAACCGGAAAAGGAGGAAGACGATGCAGCAGATCAAGATTGATTTTGACAACCCCGGCTTGCCGCAGCACCTCGAAGCCATGGAGGGCGACGCGCAGAGTCGGTTCTTTCAGGCGACGCTGTACCGCTCCGGCGCGGCCTACACGCCCCCGGCTGATGCGGTCTACAGCATCATGTACCGGGGTTTCGGCGAGCAGAATCAGGGCTGGTATGACACCATTGAGGACGACACAGGCAAGCGCGACGCTTGCGTTGCGTCCGGCAATGTCGTGACCTGCGAGATCGACCGCCACGCATTGATCGTGCCGGGCCATGTCAGCATCGTGCTGTGCATCACCAATGACCGGGGCTATATGCTCAAGAGCCGCCCCATCCTGACCGACGCCCGGAATGACAACTATGACGACACCGTAGAGGTCGAGAGCTATTTCCGAATCACGGGCAAAACCTCGGCGTGGTGGCTGCAAAACAAGAAGGACGTCCAAGCCCTTGTGGATAAGGCAACGGCCGAGGCCACAAAAGCCGAAAACAGTGCGAATGCCTCGGCAGCCTCCGCTTCCGCCTCTGCTGGTTCCGCTGCCGCCTCTGCCGGTTCCGCTGCCGCAGCCGCCCGGAGCGAAAGCGCCGCGGCGGGAAGTGCCACGGCAGCAGCCGGATCGGCCAGCGCAGCGGAGCAAGCCAAAACGGCAGCGGCGACGTCGGAGATCAACGCGGCCAAACATGAGGAAGCCGCCAAGAAGGCGGCTGACGAAGCCGGGACCAAGGCGGGGACAGATAAGACCTTGAGCATTGAGAACGCCCCTGCGGATGCAAAGGCCACCGGTGACGCGTTGGCCAAAAAAGTGGGCAAGGATGTCA
>ERZ1673741.620-NODE-620-length-35993-cov-29.194752_pt1 | contig 35993 bp, 35 predicted proteins | sample MGYA00580209_ERZ1673741 | MGnify/ENA primary metagenome ERZ1673741 (study PRJEB41218, sample SAMN15661754) | gut metagenome | host: Homo sapiens | place: Canada: London | collected 2015-08-20/2019-03-30 | study: EMG produced TPA metagenomics assembly of... | reverse complement strand
AACGTAATATAGCACATATTTCTTTCATTTCAAGTCTTTATTTAGGGATAAGTTCTAAACGCAAAGCGTCTGTCCGGACCTGTGAGTCCGGACAGACGAACTCATGACCGCATTTTCCGGCAAAAACAGATTTCCGGCAGTTGTTTTCCGGGAAAAGCATTGTATATTTCCAGGAAAACATACCGGAGAATGCAATATGAATATCACACCTGAACTCCAGAAGGCGCTCGATGCGGCATGGAAACAGCTGACGCAGATTCTGTTCTGCGAAAAGACAAATCTCATCTATGACTATGTCGGCTCGCTTGATGAGCACAGGTTCGATTTCCTGCCGACCGCTCAGGAAGTTCAGCTCGGATACCCCAACAACAAAGGGTACTCCACCGGAATGGAAGACAGCATGATCTGCGGCGGAACCGCCATCGATCTCTGCCTCCGGCGCGCTCAGATCTTCCCGGAAACAACGGAAGAATGCAGAACTTTCGCACAGAAACTCTTCAAAGGACTCGAACTCTGCGCAACCGTTCACGGAAGAAACGGATACATCGTCCGCAGCGTCTCCCCGCGCGACGGAAAAAGCTGTTACACCTGCTCCTCCCGCGATCAGATGACCTTCTGGATCTGGGGACTTTGGAACTATTACAACTCCGGACTTGTCTCCGAAGACGAACGCAAACGCATTGTGGAGCTCGTCGTCATGCTCGCGGAACGTTCGGAAAAAGAGGTCGTTCCGGAAAACAATTACTGCATTCTCACACTCGACGGATACCCGAATATCCTCAACAAAATGGCTCAGGTTCAGCCGCATGAAATTCTGCGCGTTCCGATGTTCTACCGCACCGCGTATGCTCTGACCGGTGATGAACACTGGAAACAGCTTTATGATGCAATCATCGAACCGGCAATCCGCAAAGCGGCGGAGCCGAAAGAATACTGGAACCATTTTGAGCTCTCACAGTTTCTCCTCTCGCTCACGCTCTGCAACGAGCTCGATTCGCGGCCGGAATTCATCGAAATCTCACGGACGATTGCGGAAATCACGGAAAAAATGCTCTGCGAAAAATATCTTCCCGCGCTCGAACAGTGGACAGGCTCCTGGCGCTGCCCCGCGCGCCCGTGGAGAGAATCCAGACGGATGCACGTGATGGTCACGCCCGGCGGTTCCGCCGTCTGGCCGGACGGCAAGCTCGACCTCCGTCCGCCACAGACGGAAGAGTTTGAAAAACTCTTCGACGTCGTCCGGATTCCCGGCAACCTCGCGGAAGGCGTTCTGCTCGCACCGGAATGCGGATTTTCCCCCGAACTCCGCGAACGTTTTCTGAAAGCGTTCCTGCGTCCCGATTACTCGGAAACCTGCTCGTACAGCCTGCTCGGGATGCTCTATTCGGCGCTGCTTCTGCTGCGCTGATTCACGCTCCGGCGGCGGAATTCTCGCGGCGGACATCCATGAAAACGCGAGAATTCCGTCGAAAAATGAAACGGGTTCCCGTAGCCGCACAGCTGACTGATCTCTTTGATCGTCAAACGGCTCCCGGCAAGCAGCTTTGCGGCATGCAGCAGACGCATGCGGATAAGATACTGATACGGCGTCTCGCCGAAACTTTCACGGAAACGGACGTTGAAAGTCGGCAAACTCACGCCGAGTTCCGCCGCAAGTGCTTCCATGCGGAACGGCTCCTGGAAATTCCGCTCCAGACGGCTGCGGACCGCATCTATCTCCGCCGGAACCGGATCGGCGCGATGAAGTTCGGCAAGAAGATTCAGCAGTTCAAACACGACCCCGGAAAGCCGGCGGCGCGAACATGGATCATGGAAACAGCGGAGAGCATCCCGCAGCCGGTCGAACAGATCATCCCAGAGCGTCTGCTCCACCCGCACCGTCAGGACGTTGTCGAGACGCAGCTGATGAATCAGTTCCGGCAGCAGAAGTCCGACGGGGATAATCCCCGCTTTCCGGCAGTTTTTCCCGGGGAAATAGAGCAGATCGTTATCGCGGTGCGGATGAAGAATGCAGAGGTCGCCGGCCTCCGCAATGTATGCGGAATTTCCGCTCCGGATCATGAACTCGCCTTCATAGATATATTCCATCGAATAGAAATGTGAATTTTTCCGACGCTGGAAAAAATAGTTCCACACCCTGCTCCGCGTAAGATAACGGCAGGAAAGCGTTTCGTGTTCGGTCAGCTCTTCGGGAAGCGCAAGCACATCCGAGACATCCGCTTTCCCGCTCCCCTGAATCCAGGTTTCCGGCGCTTTATAGAGGCTTGCGACCTTCTGTTTTTCAAAAACGGAAACATCTCCGAGAAGACGCATTTCATCAATCCTTATGTTTTTTTATTTTTCCGAAGCAAATATACTTCTTCCCCGCTCTTTTTTCAAGAGAATGATGATATAATTATCCGCAGAGATCATTTCAAACAAAAAGGAAATCATATGCAGACCTTCAAACTCGACAGCCATGCGGACAGTTTTCTTCCCGAAAACAAAAACTGGAAACTCGTCTGGAACGATGAATTCGACGGAACCGAACTGGATACCTCAAAGTGGGGATTCCGGCTCAACTTCTGGGGAAAACGGCTCGAAACTTTCACGACCGATGGAGTCGAACTCGACGGAAACAGTCATCTGAAACTTCACCTGATCCGGAAGGGCGACGACTTCTTCTCGCCGCATCTTCAGACCGGCGCGCTCACCTACGACAATCCCAAAGACTGCGGCGGATTCTGGCCGTTCGGCAAACTCGATCAACCAAAATTCATGCACCGTTACGGCTACTATGAAATCCGCTGCCGTCTGCCGAAAAATCCCGGATGGCACGCGGCATTCTGGCTTCAGGCTCCCGGCATAGGCTCTCACCCAGATCCGCGCCGCGCAGGCGTCGAATGCGACATCATGGAAAATTACCGTCAGCACACCGAAGGCAAACTCATCGGCGGCAATATCTGGGGCGGTTACGGACGTGACTGCGGAGCATCCGGGCACTTCTCATGGGATTGCAGGGAGACTGCAGACGGATGGCATTATTTCGGCGTCGACTGGAGCCCCGAAGGATACGATTTCTATGCGGACGGCGAGCTCACCGGAAAAGTCGTTCCGCCGGAACGCGCGGAGGAAAAGCATATCGTCAAAGAGAGCGAAGGCGCACCGTGGCTGAGGCCGGGCAGCGTCTCCGTCGGTCCGGTCTCCGAAGTGGAACAGTTCATACTTGTTTCCACTGAATGCCACGGCTACCGCGGTCCCGGCTTCACCGCGCCGAACGACCAAAAGCCCGGCACGCCCTGCAAACTGCTCTTCGACGCCGTCCTGCCTGACTGCTTTGAAGTCGACCACGTCCGGGTATTCGACCGCGTCTGATCAGTGGTGTTTCCACTCGGTCTTCGGCGGAGGCGGGAGACCGAGCGCCTTATAACTGTTGCGGAAGTGCATTTTCGCATACTTTGAAAGCAGATCGCGTCCGCCCTGCTCCACAAGCTTTGCGGCGCAGAGATCGACCTGTTCTCCGGCGCCCTTCGGCAGCGCCATGCCCGCCTCTTTCCCGAGATCTTCGAGGCGTTTCAGAAACGCCGCGCGAGCAATCACCGAAGCCGCGGCGACCGCCATGTCGCTCTCCGCTTTGGTGCGCTGGACAAGCCGGATCTGCCGTCCGCGTTCCCGAAGCGCGGAGAGAATCAGCGATTCATTCCCGAATTTATCGGCGAGCGCCTCTTTGCATTCCGGAACCTTCTCCAGCAGATTCTCCAACGCCCGGGCGTGTCCCCATGCAAGCAGATGATTCAGCGAACGGAAGCCCGAATACATGCGGTTGTACGCCTCGGGACCGATCGCGACGAAGCCGAAACCCTTGCCGATAATCTTTATGGCGTCCGCCGCAATCTTGCGCAGCTGCATATCGTTTTTGATGAGCTTGCAGTCGCGCACGCCGGCATCGCCGAGCGAAAGCTCCATTCCCTTATCCAGATAAACGGCGGCGACGACAAGCGGACCGAAGAAATCGCCCTTGCCGCTCTCGTCCATTCCCGCATGCGGGACGAAATCCTGCTGTTTTTCCTGAAACGCGAGATCTTTCAGTACTTCGGGTTCCAGAATGAAATCGACGAAATCCTGCGCCTCCGCGCCCTGGATCACAAGTTTTCCGCTGTTGTAGAGCACAGCGTTGGTTTTATTTTTCACCGCTTTGAATTTTGCGTACGGCAATTCTGAAAAATCCCAGCAGCGCGCCACCAGCACATCGCGCAGCACATCGTGCAGCTCCGCGGGGAGAAGTTTGACGATACAATTCTTGTTTTCCGGCATGACGAATCCTTGTTTTTAACGGGAATATACTGTTTTATCCTTCTTTTTCAAATTCAAAGGCGAAAAACGGGCGGATTTCATTTTCCGGAGCTTGCAAAATGACGGTTTACGGCGTATATTTAAAGAATCGCAAAATTGGAAATAACGGAAAAAGGCTGGCGGAAAATGAAAAGATTGTTGAAAAATGTAGCCGAGCCGAATCTCTTCCGGGAAATTTTTTCCTATGACAGGATTCCGGCTTTCAAACTGGTTGAGAAAACCGTAAGCCCGCGTCTTCCGGAACATATCTGGATTACCGATACAACGTTCCGCGACGGACAGCAGGCGCGTCCGCCGTATTCCGTTTCCGAAATCGTCGAACTTTTCAAATTCATGCACCGGATCGGCGGCAAGCACGGCCTCATCCGCCAGAGCGAATTTTTCCTCTACAGCGAGCAGGACCGCAAAGCCGTGGAAGCCTGTCAGGAACTCGGATTTGAATTTCCCGAAATCACCGCGTGGATCCGCGCGGTGAAAAAAGATTTTGAACTTGTCAAGAGCATGGGACTCAAGGAGACGGGCATTCTGACCTCCTGTTCCGATTATCATATCTTCCTGAAACTGCGCAAGACCCGCCGTCAGGCGCTTGATTCCTACAAGGAAATCGTCGAAGCGGCTCTCGAAAACGGTGTCCGCCCGCGCTGTCATCTTGAAGACGCCACCCGCGCGGATTTTGAAGGATTCGTCATTCCCATGATCAACGAACTCAATGACCTCTGCGCCGGAACCGGAATGAACGTCAAAATCCGCCTCTGCGACACGATGGGATACGGTCTGCCCTTCCCCAACGTCCCCGCGCCCCGAGGAGTTCCCGCCATGCTCGACATGATTCTTTCCGAAACCGATACGAAATCGGAACAGCTCGAATGGCACGGACACAACGACTTCCACAAAGTTCTCGCAAACGGCGTCTGCGCATGGCTCTACGGCTGCTCCGCCGTCAACGGGACCTTCCTCGGATTCGGGGAACGCACCGGAAACCCGCCGATCGAAGGGCTCGTCTTCGACTGGATGGGGCTCACCGGAATCAACGACGGAATCGACACCACCGCCATCACGGAAATGGCGGAGTTCTTCCGTACAAAAATCAAACACGAAATCCCCCCCAACTTCCCGTTCGTCGGAGCCGATTTCAACACCACGCGCGCCGGAATCCATGCGGACGGACTGACCAAGAACGAGGAAATCTACAACATTTTCGATACGGAAAAATTTCTGAACCGCCCCTGCCGCGTCGCCGTCTCCAACACCTCCGGTCTTGCGGGCATCGCATACTGGGTGCAGGAGAACACGCCGAAAGGCGCGGGCATCCGCAAGGACACCCCCGGCATCATCGCCATCCGCGACTGGATCGACGCCGAGTACGCCCGCGGACGCACGACCTCCATCAGCGACAACGAGATGCGCGAACAGGTCCGCCTCCATCTCCCGGAAGTCCTCTGAGGAGAACCGCGCATGATCCGCGACCTTTCCGTTCAATGCTCCGGCGAAGAGACGGATCTCGCCCCGTTCGCGGTCCGCAACAACCAATCCGCCGGACGCCGCTACCCGGAGATCAGCCATCCCTTCCGAACCGACTTCCAACGGGACCGCGACCGGGTTCTGCACAGCCGCGCATTCCGCCGTCTCGAATACAAAACCCAGGTTTTCCTGAGCGGGTCCGGCGACCACCTCCGCACCCGCCTCACCCACACGATCGAAGTTGCCGCAATCGCCCGCACCATCGCCCGCGCCCTGCGTCTGAACGAAGACCTGGCGGAAACGATCTCCCTCGCCCACGACATCGGACACACGCCGTTCGGACACGCCGGAGAACGCGCGCTCAATTCACTCATGAAGGGACACGGCGGATTCGACCACAATCTTCAGGCGCTCCGCCTCATCGACGACCTCGAAATCAAATATCCGGATTTCGACGGGCTCAACCTCTCGTGGGAAATCCGCGCCGGACTGCTCAAGCACCGCGAAGAACCGATCTGGCTCGACGGGCATCTGCTTCCCGCGCATCCCTCGCTCGAAGCCCAGGTCGCCGACCTTGCCGACGACCTCACCTATTACGGACACGACACCGACGACGGCTTGGACTCCGGGCTCATCACGATTGAAATGCTCGAAACCATTCCGCTTTGGAACATGGCTGCGAAAAAAGCGCACGATGCCGGACTTCATGAAAAAGATGAACGCTATGCAGCTTTCACGGTGCGCTGTCTCATCGACATGATGGTCGGCGACGCAATCCGGTATTCGGATCATCTGCTGGAACAATACGCGCCGAAGAGTTCCGCCGACGCCCGCGTCCTTCCCTGCAAGCTGATCTCATTCAGCCCCGAATTTGAACCGTTCACGCTTCAGCTGCGCGAATTTCTTTATCACAACCTTTATTTTCATCCGGACATCGCGGTTCTGAACGCGGAATCGCTCGAAAAAATGGAACTCCTGTTTGAAGTTTACATGAATGAACCGGAACTTCTCGGCAAAAAATCGCGCCGCCGGAAATCGCAGGATTCCCTTGAGCGCATCGTTGCGGATTACATTGCCGGCATGACCGACACTTTCGCACTGAAAGAATACCGGAAATTCAGCGGAAAACACTGAAATTCTTCCGTTTTTTCCGTTTCGGCATTTGCAATCCGCTCGTTTCCGGGCTATTGTTTCAGGAAACACAGAGAGGAGTTCTGTACAATGGATTCAAATAAAAGACCCGAAAACATGATCCGCATCACCACGAAAGAACTTGCGGATCAGTTCATCAAAGAACAGATTGATCTCATCCGCAAACAAGTCGGCGACCGCAAGGTTCTGCTCGCGCTCTCGGGCGGAGTCGACAGCTCGGTTGTCGCGGCTCTGCTCATCAAGGCAATCGGCAAACAGCTTGTCTGCGTGCATGTCAACCACGGCCTCATGCGCAAGGGAGAAAGCGAACAGGTCGTCAAGATCTTCCGTGACCAGATGGACGCAAACCTCATTTACATCGACGCCACCGACCGCTTCCTCGACAAGCTGGCCGATGTTTCCGATCCGGAAACAAAGCGCAAAATCATCGGAGGCGAATTCATCCGCGTTTTCGAAGAGGAGGCCCGCAAACTCCAGGACGTCGATTTCCTCGCGCAAGGCACGATCTATCCGGATATCATCGAGAGCAAAGGGGTCAAGGCGCATCACAACGTCGGCGGTCTGCCCGAAGACTTGAAGTTCGAACTCGTCGAACCGGTCAAGCTGCTCTTCAAGGACGAAGTCCGAGTCGTCGGCTCCGCCCTCGGACTTCCGGACGACATGGTCTACCGCCAGCCCTTCCCCGGCCCCGGACTCGGCGTCCGCTGCACCGGAGCAATCACCCGCGACCGTCTTGCCGCACTCCGCGAATCCGATGCGATTCTGCGCGAAGAGTTTGACAAAGCCGGACTGACCGGAAAAGTCTGGCAGTTTTTCACCGTCGTTCCAGACTACCGTTCCACGGGCGTCCGCGACGGCAAACGCGTCTTCGACTGGCCGGTCATCATCCGCGCGGTGAACACAGTCGATGCGATGAGCGCGACTGTTCCGGAGCTTGACTGGGCTCTGCTCAAGAAGATCACGCAGCGCATTCTGGATGAAGTCCCGGGCGTCTGCCGCGTTCTCTACGACCTCAGCCCGAAAGGTCCCGCAACAATCGAGTGGGAATAATTTTCTCTGACACGCGCTTTTCATGCGGCATGGAGTTTCAAGACTCCATGCCGTTTTTTTGAAATCACCTTCTCATTCAGGGATTATTTTCTATAAAAAAAGCTTATATCCTTGAAATGAGATGAATACAGTGTAAATTACCCATATAAAAGATTGCACCGACAGTCCCGGCGGGGCAAACCAGAGGAGAGGAAAACAACAGCGCTCAAACAGCGCGATTTACAATGTAATTTCATCTTCCGAAGAAATGTCAGACGACAGCGGGAGAACTTCCTGCGGCTTCTTTATCTGCGCTGCAACATACGGGGACGTCGTTCAAACACTGGGGAACAGATAAAACTCGCAGTCGCTGTCAGTTGTCGTTTTCGGGGGATTCATCCCTAAAAACGGCTGCTTCGCACTGCATGAAACGGATTATTTTGCAGAATCAAATTACAAGTATTGACCATGAGAGTTTACTGACTGCTCACGAAGGTTCGTCATGGATGTATTTCACAGCGAAGCCCCGCTGTGAAAAAGCGCTCTACGACGCGCTCCGCAGCCAGGGCGTCCCGTGCTATCTGCCAATGATCCGGAAAACCACGGAATATACGCACAGAATCTATACCCGAATGCTTCCCATGTTTCCGGGCTACGTATTCGCCTCCACGACTTCACAGTCGTTTGACCTCCGCAAAATCAATTCGTTTCTCAACCGCGTCTTTTTCCTGAGTCCGCATGATTCCGAAAAGCTGCTGAAAGATCTGCGAACCGTTCATAAATATGAACTTCTCGCACAAAAACGCAAAGTGGATGTTCTCAACATCGCCCTGAAGGATCCGGTTCTCATTACACACGGCATCTTCAAAGGAGAACGCGCCGTCATTCAGCACTTTAACGATCATGATGAAGTCACGATTCAACTGGATGCAGTTCCGTACTCGTTAAATGTATGCATGCCCCTTGATTTCGTGACAAAAGAGGTTTAATTATGTTTCAGGATCAGATTTTCATGACCTTTCTTTCCGGCATCAGCTACATGCTCGCGGCCGGCGCGCTCTCGCTGGTGCTGACAAAACTCTGCATCTGGGTTCTTCCGATGTTCGGAATGGTCGATGTCCCGCATGGAAGGCACCAGCATGCGCACGCGGTCCCGCGCGGCGGCGGCATTGCCATCATCCTTTCGTTCACCGCGATTGCCGCGCTCTATTATCTGCAGACGGCGGACGCCGGAAAAGACCCTATTCTGCTTCAGCTGGGACCGCCGATTCTTGTCATGTTCATCCTCGGAGTGATCGACGACAAAATCGAACTGCCTAGCCTGCTCAAACTTTGTGTGCAGATCATCGTCGCAAGCTATCTGTTTTTCACCAATGCGGGAATCAGCCATCTGCTCAAATTCGAACTTCCAATCTACATCTCGCTTCCGCTGACGATCGTCTGGGCTTGCGGCGTGATCAACGCATTCAACCTTATTGACGGCATGGACGGCATTGCGGCGGGCCTCGCCTCCATCGCGGCATTCGCGCTGGCGGTCTGGTTTCTGATCTCCGGAACCGAAGCGAATCTGCTGGTTCTCATGCTCATCTTCTGCGGAGCATGTCTCGGATTTCTCAAATTCAACTTCTCGCCCGCCTCCATTTTCATGGGAGATACGGGAAGCCTGTTCATCGGGCTGTTCTTCGCCTACTTCAGCATGGCGGAGTCGACAAAGGCAATGACCGTTACGACGCTGCTCGTTCCGCTGCTCGCAATGGGCATTCCCATTTTTGACGTTTTCCTTGCCATTCTGCGCCGCCTCTACCGGAAATACATCAAAAAAGAACCCGGAGTCGGCATCATGATCGGCGACCACGACCATCTGCATCACCGCATTCAGGAACAGATGCAGAATCCGCGGAAAACCGCCTATCTGCTCTACGCCCTCGCCACTCTCCTCGTCACGGGCGCGATTGCGGCGGCGCTGGTAAGCAACCTCATGCAGACCCTGAGTTTCGCGGTTCTGCTGGTGATTCTGTTCATCGTCATCCGCTTCGCCACGATCGAATTCTACGATACGGCGGAATTGATTGCAAACGGGGTCAAATTTCCGCACCGCAGCTTCCTGCTGTCGGCGGTGCATCCGATCATCGACTGCACTCTGCTTACCGCGGCATACCTGATCGCATCCATTGTCTTTCAACGGAACATCCTCGTTTCACCCTATTCGCTCCAGCAGGCGCTCTGCTACATTGCGCCGTTCCCGCTGATTCTCGCTTTCTCCGGCGTCTACCGCACCTACTGGCTCCGCGCAGGCATCAAAAGCTATTACAAACTGCTGCTCATGCTCTTCTTCGCCGCAGTGGTCGTCCTCGCAATTGCGCTGGGATTCATCCTTTGGAATTTCGGAGTCAACCGCGACCAGATCTCCCTGATGCGCGAATTCTACACGGCATACATCTTCATGGGGATCTCATTCATCTTCATGGAGCGCTTCATCATTCACTACATGGAAAGCTACAGTTTCCGCAGTCTGGAGGAAATCGTCGGAAAGGAGAAGCTGACCCGCACCGTCGTCTACGGCGGAGGACTTTACTGCCGCATGTTTCTGCTCTCGCAGACTTGTGTGGCGAACGAACCGGTCAACCGGAAAATCATCGGCATCATCGACGACAATCCATCACTCCGCGGCCTCAACGTTTACGGTCTCAACGTTCTCGGGACAACCCGCGACCTGGCAAAGCTGAAAGAAAAATACAACTTCGATGAAATTGTCATTGCGCTGCGTCTTATCTCCGACGAAAAGCGCAAAAAACTTATGGATTTCAGCAAGCGCAGCGGCGTCTCCGTGGAAGAGTTTCAGTGCTGTCTGAAGCCGGCTTCCGCGGAAAACTCAGAGCAGACGGATGAGGAGAAAATCTCATGACCTTCAAACAGAAATTAGACTCGGGAAGCATCAAAGTCGGGATTATCGGCCTCGGCTACGTCGGACTTCCGCTCGCCGTTGAATTCGGCAAAAAATTCGACACCGTCGGATTCGATCTCAAAAAGGAACGTCTCGACATGCTCGTGTCCGGAGTCGATCTGACGCTCGAAACATCCTCCGAGGATCTGCGCGCGGCAAAACACCTGACCTTCACCGGCGACAAGAACGCGCTTGCCGACCGCGACGTCATCATCGTCGCCGTTCCGACGCCCGTCGACAAGTACAACCGTCCCGATCTCACCCCGCTTTACAAGGCAAGCCGGACCGCCGGAGAGATTCTGCATCCGGGAATGATCATCATCTACGAAAGCACCGTCTATCCCGGATGCACCGAAGAGGATTGCGTGCCTGTTCTGGAGCAGTATTCCGGACTAAAATTCAACCGCGATTTCTTCTGCGGCTACTCGCCGGAGCGCATCAACCCGGGCGACAAGGAGCACACGCTTCTCAAAATCAAAAAAATCACCTCCGGCTCCACCCCGGAAGCCGCTGAAAACGTCGACGCTCTTTATGGCGCGATCCTGCATGGCGGAACTTACAAAGCGACCTCCATCAAGGTTGCGGAAGCGGCGAAAGTCATTGAGAACAGCCAGAGAGACCTCAACATCGCATTCGTCAATGAACTTGCGAAGATTTTCCATCTTATCGGCATCGACACAAACGAAGTGCTCGATGCGGCGGGAACGAAGTGGAACTTCCTGAAGTTCAAGCCGGGACTCGTCGGCGGACACTGCATCGGAGTTGATCCGTACTATCTCACGCACAAAGCGCAGGCGCTCGGCTATCTTCCGGAAGTCATTCTCGCCGGACGCCGCATCAACGACGGCATGGGAAAATATGTTGCGGAACGGGTCGTCAAACTGATGATCAAAAAGGGACACACCATTCTGAATTCGCGGGTACTCCAGCTCGGAATCACGTTCAAGGAAAACTGCCCGGACATCCGCAATTCGCACGCGGTCGACGTGGTCCGCTGTCTGAAAGAATTCAGCTGCGACGTGACCGTTTACGACCCGTGGGCGGATCCCGCGGAAGTGGAGCGGGAATACGGAATCGTCTCAAGGAAAAACGTCGCCGAACTTGCCGCCGATTACGACGCCGTGATTCTCGCCGTCTCCCACCGCCAGTTCGCAGGCCTCGACGTCGCCGCGTTCGGCAAGGGAAACGCTGTGATTTTCGACATCAAGGGAATCCTCCCGAAAGAGAACGTGACGGGGAGGCTTTAAAATGAAACGCCACATTCAAAATTCACGGATTCTGATCACCGGCGGCGCGGGATTCATCGGCTCCAACCTCGCGGAAAAACTGCTCGGGCAGAACAACAAAGTGACGGTTCTCGACAACTTTTCCACCGGGAAACGGGAAAATCTGCGTCCGTTTGAACAGAATCCGAATTTCCGTCTCATCGAAGGCGACATCCGCGACCTGGAAATCTGCAGGGAAGCGGTCCGCGACGTCGACTGCGTCCTGCACGAAGCCGCGCTCGGCAGTGTTCCGCGGTCCGTCAAGGATCCCATGACCAGCACGGCCGTCAACATTCTCGGTTTTGTGAACATGCTTTACGCCGCGCAGGAAGCAAAAATCCGCCGGTTCGTCTACGCTTCCAGCAGCTCGGTTTACGGCAACAGCCCCGTTCTTCCGAAAACGGAGGACGCCATCGGGAAACCGCTCAGCCCATATGCAATCACGAAATACGCGGATGAGCTGTTCGCGGAAAACTTCCACGAGCTGTACGGAATCGACACCGTCGGACTGCGCTTTTTCAACGTTTTCGGACGCCGCCAGGATCCGGCCGGAGCATATGCGGCGGTCATTCCGAAATTCATGCAATGCCTGATGCGCCATGAGCGCCCTGTCATCAACGGCGACGGATCGTTCAGCCGCGACTTCACCTTTGTTGAAAACGTCGTTCAGGCCCATGAACTTGCGCTTCTCGCCGAGAACCCGGAAGCGCTCAATCAGGTCTACAATGTCGCGTTCGGCGAACGGACTTCGCTCAATGAACTCTTTGCATATTTGCGCGAGGAGCTTTCCGCGTTCGATCCGGAAATTTCATTGATCGAACCGGTCTACAGCGCGGAACGTCCCGGAGACGTTCCGCACAGTCTGGCGGACATCGGGAAAGCGGAAAAGCTACTGGGCTACACGCCCGAATACAGTGTCCGGGAGGGACTCAAACGAGCCGCCGCCTGGTACTGGTCGAATTTAAAATAAAAAAGTTGAAATAAAAAAACAAAAGGGACGAAAAAGGGTGACACAATGACGTCAAAGAAGAAAAAAGTGTTTGTCTCGGGATGCTACGACATGCTGCATTCCGGACACGTGGCCTTCTTTGAAGAAGCCGCATCCCATGGAGAGCTCTACGTCGGCCTCGGGTCCGACCAGACGATCTATGAGCTGAAAGGGCGCAGGACGATCAACTCCAATGCGGAACGGCTCTATATGGTCAAGGCGCTTCGCTGCGTCAAGGACGCGTGGATCAGCTCCGGGAGCGGACTGCTTGACTTTGAAAAGGAACTCCGGGAGTTGAAACCGGATATTTTTTTCGTAAACACGGACGGTTACACGCCGTCGAAGGAGAAGCTCTGCAAAGAACTCGGAATCGAACTGATGGTCAGCAAACGTCTGCCGTCGGCGGGACTTCCCGCGCGCTCCACGACGTCGCTGCGCCAGGAATGCCGCATTCCGTACCGCGTCGAACTCTGCGGCGGATGGCTTGATCAGCCGGCGGTCAACTCGCTCTGTCCGGGCTCCGTCGTCGTCATGTCGATTGAACCGACCGTTGAATTCAACGACCGGGCGGGCATGGCGACGAGTTCGCGCAAGAAAGCGATTGACCTCTGGCAGACACAGATCCCGGTCGGCGACCGGGAGCAGCTCGCACGTCTCCTCTTCTGCGTGGAAAATCCGCCGGGAACCAAGGCGGTCAGCGGCTCTCAGGACCAGCTCGGGCTTCTGCTTCCCGGACTCAACAAGCTCAATTACGACAACGGATACTGGCCGGTTTCGATTGAATCGGTCACCGATGACGCCGTTTTGAATTTTATCGCGGACAAGCTCTGGCTGGTTGCGCTCCCCCAGCGTCAGCGCGACTACGACGTGCTTGCGAACACCAGCGTCAATCCGGTGAGCGCGAAGAAACTCGCGGATGCGACGGAGCGCTGCTGGCAGGCGATGCTGAACGGCGACGCCAAAGGCTGGGGCGAAGCGACACGCACCTGTTTTGAAGCCCAGCTTGAAATGTATCCGAACATGCTCACGGCAGACGTCTCCGAAGCGGTGGGACGATACCGCTCCGGGGCGTACGGCTGGAAACTCACCGGCTGCGGAGGCGGAGGATATCTCATTCTCGTTTCCGACCGGGAGATTCCGAACGCCATCAAGGTTCAGCCATGCCGGAACATTTCCTGAAAAACACCGTCGGGGATTGTCTCTGACGGTTTTCAATACCGAAAGGACACAAGGAATGAAAAAGGCTCTCATCACCGGAATTACAGGTCAGGACGGTTCGTATCTGACGGAACTGCTGCTGGATAAAGGCTACGAGGTTCACGGCATCATGCGCCGCGCCAGCACGTTCAACACGGGACGAATCGACCATCTGTACAAGGATCCCCATCTGGAAGGCGTCCGTCTCTTTCTCCACTACGGAGATCTGACAGATTCCAGCAATCTCAACCGACTGATCGAAAAGATTGCCCCGGAAGAGATCTACAATCTCGGCGCCCAGAGCCATGTCCGTGTCTCTTTCGATGTTCCGGAATATTCCGCCGATGCGGACGCCCTCGGCGTGCTCCGCCTTCTCGACGCCGTCCGCGAAACCGAAATCAACGCCCGTTTCTACCAGGCCTCCACCTCCGAACTCTTCGGGCTTGTTCAGGAGGTTCCACAGCGCGAAACAACCCCGTTCTACCCGCGCAGTCCCTACGCCGTCGCCAAACTCTACGGCTTCTGGATCACCAAAAACTACCGCGAAGCCTACGGACTCCACGCCTCGAACGGCATTCTCTTCAACCATGAATCCCCGCGCCGCGGCGAAACATTCGTCACCCGGAAAATCACCATGGCCGCGGCAAGAATCGTGCGCGGTCTTCAGGACTGCTTCTACATGGGCAACATCGACGCCCGCCGCGACTGGGGATACGCGAAAGACTATGTCAAGATGATGTGGATGATGCTCCAGCAGGACCAGCCCGACGACTATGTCGTCGCCACCGGAGAAATGCACACGGTCCGCGAATTCATCGAAAAGACTTTCGAGCATGTCGGTCACCCGATCGAATGGAAAGGCAAAGGCGTTGACGAAGTCGGAATCGACACGAAGACCGGCAAGGCCGTCATGCGCATCGACCCGCGCTATTTCCGTCCGGCGGAAGTCGAACAGCTTCTCGGCGACCCCGCAAAAGCGAAGAAACAGCTCGGCTGGGTTCCGGAAGTCAAATTCGAAGAGCTGGTCAAAATCATGATCGAAGGCGATCTCCGTCTTCTTGACAAGCCCGGCTACGAAGTCGGTTTCTAATACGGAGAAGAAAAATGATTGACAGAAACGCAAAGATCTTCATCTGCGGTCACCGCGGAATGGTCGGCAGCGCCTGCGTCCGCAAATTTGAAAAAGAGGGATACACCAACATTCTCAAGCGCACCCATGCGGAACTCGACCTCCGCAACCAGGCGGCGGTGAAGGAATTTTTTGAGAGAGAAAAACCGGAATACGTCATTCTCGCCGGGGCAAAAGTCGGCGGAATCATGGCGAACAAACTGCACTGCGCGGAGTTCCTGCTCGAAAACCTCGAAATTCAGAACAACGTCATCATGCAGAGCTATCTGAACGGCGTGAAGAAATTCTGTTTCCTCGGATCAAGCTGCATCTATCCCTGCCAGGCGCCGCAGCCGATCAAGGAGGAATACCTGCTCACCGGTCCGCTGGAACCGACCAATGAAGGATACGCGCTCGCCAAGATTTCCGGCTACAAACTCTGTCTCTACCTCTCGAAACAGTACGGCTGGCCGACCGTCAGTCTGATGCCCTGCAACCTTTACGGCACAAACGACACCTATGATCTGGTGAATGGACACGTCTTCCCGACCTTCGTCCGCCGATTCGTGGAAGCCGCGCGCGAAAACCGTCCGGAAGAAGTCCTCTGGGGAACCGGCAAGCCGCTGCGCGAGTTTCTGCACGTGGACGATGTGGCGAATGCGGTCTATTATTTCATGCAAAACCGGAGCGAACCGGAGGTCATCAACATCGGCTACGGCTCGGACATCACGATCCGTGAACTTGCGGAAAAAATCGCAAAAGCAGCCGGCTTCAAGGGCAAGCTCAAATGGGATTCGACCAAACCGGACGGCATGTACCGCAAGCTGATGGATTCCTCGAAAGCCCGCTCGCTCGGCTGGAAACCGCAAATCACGCTTGACGAAGGAATCGAACGGACCGTGAAAGAGTTCGCTTCCGGAGCCGGAGCAGGAAAACTTCATCACAACTGACTCTCCTTCACTGAACATGCCTGATTCGAACTATGCAAAGCGGATTGCGGAGAATACGGTTATTCTCTACGTCCGCATGATATTCCTGCTCGCAATCTCGCTCTACACCTCCAGAGTCCTGCTGGATGTGCTTGGAGTCGAAGATTACGGAATCTACAACATCGTCGGAAGCATTGTCGTCCTCTTCTCCTTTCTGAGCAATTCGATGATGAGCGCGACCCAGCGTTTCATTGCGTTTGAAATCGGACGGAAGGACGGTGACGTCTCCCGTATTTTCCGCTGTTCTCTGGCACTTCATGTTCTGCTGGCGGCGGCGCTCGGCGCGCTTTCCGAAGCAATCGGAGTTCCGGTGCTCAACAAGGTGCTGAACATCGAAGCAGTCAGAATGACGGCGGCGAACTGGGCTTTCCAGTTCTCGCTTTTCGTGTTTCTGCTCCAGATTATCCGCGTTCCGTTCTTTGCGCTGCTGATTGCATACGAAAAGATGGGAGTCTATGCGTTTCTGAACATTCTGGAGGCCGTCGCAAAACTCGCGGCGGTCATCACGCTCTGCCATATTCAAGCGGATAAACTGATTCTTTTCTCCGGATTGTATTTTGCCGGCCAGGTGCTGATACTGATTCTGTTCTGTCTCTGGTGCCGGAAACTTTTTCCGCGGATTTCGTTCACCATGCTGTTCCGGAAGGCGGATATTCTTCAGCTCTGCTCCTTCTCCGGCTGGAGCATGCTGGGAAGCTTTGCGAACATTCTGAGACAGCAGGCGGTGAACCTTCTGATCAACGTTTTCTGCGGAGTCCGGCTCAATTCGGCCGTCGGCGTCGCCCAGCAACTGAGTTCAACAGTGTTCAACTTCGTCGCCGGCTTTCAGACTGCGTTCAATCCGCCCCTTATCAAAAAATATGCGGAAAAGGAATACAAGGAACTGTTTCAGCTGATTGCGGGAGCCTCCAAATACTCGTTTTACCTGCTCTATTTCTTTGCGCTCCCCCTGCTCTGCACGGCGCCGTTCGTGTTCGGGATATGGCTCAAAGAGGTTCCGCAATACACGATTGAATTCTGCCGCTGGGAAATCATCGGAATGTTTTTCGACGCGCTCTCCGCACCGCTCTGGACGACTTCGCAGGCGACGGGCAGAATCCGGGGATATCAGATTCTCATGGCCGCAATCATTGTGGCGAATCTCCCCGCGGCGTATCTGATTCTGTTTTTTCACCTCTCTCCGGTCTACATCTTTGTCGCACGCGCGGCCTTCAACGTTCTGGCGTTCGCCGCACGCATTGTGTTCCTGCGCGGACAAGTGCGTCTTCCGGTGTTTTTCTATCTCAGAAAAGCCGTTCTGCCGATTTTCGGAGTCGTTGCGCTGACTCTTCCGCTTCCGCTGCTCTGTTCTTCCGGCGAAATCGGCTGGGGGAAATTTCTGCTGACCGGAACGGTCTGCGCGCTATCGGTTCCCGCGGCGGTTTTCTTTGCCGGAATGAACGCATCCGAACGCGGGCTTCTCAAAAGTTATCTTGTTCAGAAGCTGAACGGAATCCGCGGCAGATTCAAGCGAGTGTAAGCAAATTCTTTATGTTCTATTCCAGCCATGCTTGAAAATACCCGGAAAAGTTGTATAGTAAGGACACGGAGGAGACGACTGATGAAGAGAATTACCGGCAGCGTTTATACATTTGAAAATATGATCCGCGGTCATTTTCTGTATGTGGACAAAACGGAACATATCTGGAAGCTGGCTGCACCTCCTCAGGAAATGTATGAGGACAACTCCGCATTGCCGCAAATCAAAGAGAAAGCCTACTTCAGAAAATATCTTCACTCTTCAAAGAAAATCACTCTGGTCGGGGTCAACTTTGATTCAGAAAAAGGTCAGCTTATCAACTGGCAGACCGAAGACGTTGCAGCCGTATGAAAATCTGCGATAAAAATCTCTGCTGCGGCTGCGGCGTCTGCAAAACAGTCTGTCCGCAAAACGCCATACGCATGACGGCGGACGAACGCGGCTTTCTTCATCCGGAAATCGCGGAAGAACTGTGCGTAAACTGCGGTCTCTGCAAAAAACGCTGTCCGGTTCTCCGCGGAAATCCCAAACCGGACCCCGGCGTCTTCGCAAGTTATGCGGCATGGAACAAAAATACCAAAGAACTCAAGGAATCGACTTCCGGCGGAATCTTCTGGCTGCTCGCAAAAGAAATCCTCGCGCAAAACGGCGTAGTCTTCGGCGCGGTTTGGACGGAAGACTGGAAAGTCCGCCACACGTTTGCCGAAACACCGGAAGAGGCGGAAAAATTCCGCCAGTCCAAATACATGCAGAGCGAAACCGGCGATGCGTATCTTCAAGTCCGCGACTTTCTGAGGGCCGGACGCAAGGTGCTGTTTTCCGGAACCCCCTGCCAGGTGGCGGCTCTGCACGGCTTTCTCGGGAAGCCGGCCCCGAATCTGCTGACAACCGACATCATCTGCCACGGAGTCCCCTCCGCCGCAGTATTCGGAAGATACCGCGCGTATCTGGAAAAACTTCATCATGCGAAAATGACATATTACCGTTTCCGCAACAAGGTTCCGAGCTGGGCGGACTGCAAGAACGAAGCGCGCTTTGACAACGGAGAAATCCATGCACCCGAACTCTTCGAAGATCCCTATTTCACGGTCTTTGTTCAGAATCTCTCCCTGCGTGAATCCTGCTATTCCTGCCGCTTTGCGAATGCCGAACATCCGGCCGACATCACGATTGGAGATTTCTGGGGATTCACCCATAACTCCTTCCGGTTCTTCCACTATCAGCGCGGATGCTCGTTCGTCATGGTCAACACCGCGCGGGGCGCGGAAGCCTTCCGTAAAATCATGCCGCAGCTGGTCTGCACGCCGCGGCCGGTTTCGGAAGCCGCAGGAGTGAATACGAACCTTCTGCATCCGCAGCCGAAACCGGAAAACGCGGAAATCTTCTGGAGCCGCTTTGCGGATCCCGCGTTGAATTTTGCGGAAATCTGCAACGGCTTGACCTCAACGAAAAATCTTTCGGGGAGCGCCTACAAGCTGCTGATGTTAAAAGCGAAATACCGTTTTCTCTTTCCCGTCAAACTCATCCGCAGGCTGCTCCGCCGATAACAGCAAAGGATCCACATGCACCCTCTGATAAAAAAAATTCTCCGTCCGCCATACCGGATGATTGTCGATTTCTTTCACGACTGCCATATCCGCCGGCAGACAAAGACTCTGGCGAAGCTTCAGTCCGGCAAAAAGCGGATTTTCTATCTCGGCGTTACCATGCATTCGAACCTCGGCGATCTGGCGCAATACCACTGCATCGGCAAATGGCTGAGAGCAAATTATCCGGAACACGAAATCGTGGAACTGGAAGCGGAAACCGTCGTTTCCAGACGCTTCGGCTTCATGGATCTTTTCCGCAAAGCGCTGAAACCGGACGACCTGATTTTCTTCCAGAGCGGTTACACGACGCAGGATCTCGGCGGGCTCCACGACGAAATGCACCGTCTGATTGCAACGGAATTTCCGGAGCAGCCGATGGTCATGATGCCGCAGACCGTCTTCTTTGTTCATGAAGAGAACCGGCGCAGGACGGCGCTCGCGTGCAACCAGGCGCGGAAAATGCTCTTTCTCGCCCGCGACCGCATTTCATTTGAGCAGGCCAGAGCCATGTTCCCCGACCTCGCGGTTCATCTTTATCCAGACATCGTCACTTCGCTGATCGGGAAATATCACTTCGATTCGCCACGCGAAAAAGTGCTCTTCTGCTGCCGCAACGACGGAGAAAAGAAGTACTCCAACGAGGAAATCGCGAATCTGCGCAAAAAACTTGCGGCGTTCGTTGAAACGGAACTCTCCGACACCACGGTTCCCGTCAGAGCGACGGAACTCCGCAAACATCTCCGGCATTATCTGGAGGAGATTTTCAGGCGTTATTCCCGATACCGCGCAATCGTCACCGACCGCTACCACGGAACAATATTCTCGCTGATTGCGGAAACTCCGGTCATCATTCTCAAGACGACCGACCACAAGGTCATCACCGGAGCGGAGTGGTTCCGCGGAGTCTACGACGACCGTGTTTACACCGCGGAGACTCTCGACGACGTCGAGCCGATTCTCAGGAAGATCCTTCAGAATCCCCCGCAGGGAAAGACGGATGATTATTTTGAGCGCAATTACTATCGGAAGCTCAAAGCGCTGATCGAATCCTCCATTCTCGCGAAGGAGGAAAAATGAAGGTTCTGTGGATCACAAACATTCTGCTTCCGGACATCTGCTCCGCGATGGGCTGGAATGCACCCGTCACCGGTGGCTGGATGTCCGCACTCGCCGGATTTCTGACCGGAGCGCGCCCGGATCTTGAACTGGCAGTCGCCTCAACCGGACCCGTCGGGGAACTTGTGGAAAAAGAGGTCGGCGGAATCCGCCGTTTCATTCTTCCGCAGACAAGCCGCTCCGGAGACTGGAAAGCAATTCAGCAGAGATTCGCGCCCGAAGTCGTCCATATTCACGGGACCGAATACGCATACGGGCTGGAGTGGATCCGCGAATGCGGGAACGCGCATGCCGTTGTCTCCATTCAGGGACTTGTTGATGTTTACGCCCGTTACAGTCTCGGCGGAATTGAGCGCGGCGAACTGAAAAAATACCGGACTCTTCAGGATTATCTGCGTCCTTCGCTCCTGAAACTGCCGCAGCGGATGGCGGCGCAGGGACAGCTCGAAATCGAATACATGAAAACATGCGGACACTTCATCGGGCGAACCGAATGGGACCGCGTGCATCTCTGGGCGGTCAACCCGTCGGCGAAGTATCACTTCTGCAACGAGATGCTCCGCGAACCGTTCTATCATGCGCACTGGACCCGTTCCGAGTGCGAACCGCACACGATTTTCCTCTCGCAGGGAACCGCTCCGCTGAAGGGACTGCATCAGGTGCTCAAGGCGATGCCGCTGATCCTGCGCGAGTTCCCGGATACGAAAATCCGTCTCGCGGGCGGCAATATTTTCTCCAGAAAAACGCTGCGGGAAAAGCTGAAATTTTCTCTCTACGCGAACTACATCGCAAGCCTGATAAAACGTCTCGGACTCCGGGAACATTTTGAAGCGCTCGGACTCTGCCCGCCGGAACGGATGGTCGCGGAACTGAAACGATGCAATGTGTTCATCTGTCCCTCCAGCATTGAGAACAGTCCGAATTCGCTCGGCGAAGCTCAGCTGACGGGCGTTCCGTGCATAGCCTCCTACGCCGGCGGAATCCCGGATTTCGCCGCAGGCGGCGCCGCCCTGCTCTACCGCTTTGAAGAAACGGAGATGCTGGCAGCTCACGTCTGCTCCGTTTTCCGCGATCCGGAACTGGCGGAAAAACTCTCCGCCGCGGCGGCGAAAGCGGCGGCGGAACGGCACGACCGCAATGCGATCTGCGAAGAGATGATGCGGATTTACAGGGAGATCGCCGGATAATGCCTCCGATTCTTTACATGCTCTGCGCAGTTCTCCTCCATGCGTTCGGAGAACTCTTTTACTACATCTTTCACATGACGGCGTTCTACGCGCTGTTCTCGCTCGTCAGCATCGGGCTTTTCCTGTACGGGATCTGGCAGGGACGTTCGAAGAAAGAACCGGTCTGCACACGCTTCATCTCCTTCACCTGGGTTGTGCTCTGCCTGATCCAGTGGGGGATTCTGCTCCGCGTATTCAACGGAGACTGGAGCATTTTCGAAGACATGAGCACGGGCGGAGTCATCAGCTACATCCTGTGCTACAAATATTACGCGCTGAGTCTGCTTCCGGTTTTTGCGTTCCGGCAGGAGCTTACGCCGGAAACGATGCCGCGTCTGGCAAAGCTCGGGATTGTGACCGGCGTCTGCTTCCTCGTTCTCTTTCTGGTCAATTCGCCGTATCTGCTGCTCAGCTCGTACGATGAAGTTGAACTGCTCGGGATCGATGAAACGCCAACCGTCCGCTTCCTCGCCAACGTCATTATCTCAATAGGAATGCTGAACATTTTTCTGATTTTCTTCTCGCCGTATCTGCCGAAATCCTGCAATCTGTTCAACTTCGGAATCTGGTTCATAGCGTTTGTCATGCAGCTCCGCGGCGCGGGCCGGACGGGGATTGTGTATTTTGTCATGCTCGGTCTGCTGGCGTTTTATCTGCGTTTCAAACTGCTGAAAACCGTTCTCCTCTGCGCGATCGTGGCCGGTGCATTGATCGCGATCGACAGCTACACCGACTCCCGCCTGTTCGGGCATATCATGGAACGCGGATTGGAGGACTCCAGATCCAGCATCAATGAGTATCTGATGGACGACCTTGACGAAACTCCGGACGACTGGATCACCGGGCGCGGCCTGAACGGCAAATACTTCTGTCCGAAGTTCACCACCCCGGTTCCGACCTGGCGTTATGAAATCGAAACCGGCGTCCTTCATCTGATTCTGCGCGGAGGATATCTCTATCTGGTCTTCTTCATCCTGCCGCTGCTGCTGTGCGCCATTTACGGATTCTTCGGGAAAAACCTGTTCTGCAAAGCGGCGGCGGGACTTCTGCTGATCCGAATCGCAATGCTCCTCCCGTTCGGTCTGCCCGTCTATTCCGTGGCCGACGTCATGATCTGGTTCCTTGCGGGTCTCGCCTGCTGCCCGGGAATCCGCAACGCGACCGATGAGGAAATCCGCGGAAAATACTTCCGTTTCCCCGAAAAGAAACAACTGGAATCAAAGGAGATCCGGGCTTCATGAAAATACTCGAATTTCATTACTGGCAATGTCTGCACTTGATGATTTCCGGAACGTTCTGGACTCTGTTTCACCGCATTTACAGCCGGTTGACCGGGGTAAAACTCGGAACCGGATGCCGCTTTCAGGGGAAATCAGTGTTTCACCGTCTGCCGGGCGGCCGGATTGAAATCGGGAAAAACTGCATTTTCAATTCCTCTCCGGCCTCCAATCTGATCGGAATTTCCGCGCCCTGCATCCTGACGACCCTGAAATCCGGCGCCGTGCTGGAAATCGGCGACGAATGCGGATTCTCCGGAACGCGCATCGCCGCTGCGATGCGCGTCCGCCTCGGAAACCGTGTCCGCTGCGGTGCAAATACGGTCATCTGCGACACCGACTGGCATTCCGATGATCCCCGTGCAGGAAAAGACGCCCCCGTCGTAATCGAAGACGGCGTCTGGCTCGGGCTCGGCGTCGTCGTTCTGAAAGGCGTGACCATCGGCGCGGGAAGCGTCGTCGGCGCGGGAAGCGTGGTGACCCGCGACATTCCGCCGCACACAATCGCCGCCGGAAATCCCTGCAAAGTCATAAAGAAACTGGAACAATGAAACACAAACGCACACTTCTGATTCTTGCCGGAATCATTTTTCTCTTTCTGCTTCAGCTGCTGCTTCTGCATCGGCTCTCTCCGCTGCTTTCCAGAGACGGCATCGCCTATGTGGAAAGCGCGAAACTCTGGGGAGACCCGGTTTGCCGGGAAACCTGTTTTCTCCATTCGGCGCACGCGCAATTTCCGCTTTTCATATCCGCCATGAGCCTCGGAGCTACTCTCTTTCATCTGCCGCATGAACTCTGCGGACAGCTGATCTGCGCGTTCTCCGGCGTTCTGTTTCTCTGCATGGTTTACTTGCTGTGCCGTCAGATTTCCGGCAACACGGAATTTGCGGTTCTGACCGTTCTGATTCTGGCGTTCAGCTCCTCCCTGCTCTCGCTGTCTCTGGAAATCCAGCGCGAACTTCCGTATCTGGCAGGAGCGGCGGCGTTTCTCTTCTGCGCGTCGGCGTTCTTCCGCAGCGGACGCCGGTTCGCAGGCGCGGGAATGGCTCTGACGGCGGCCGTCGCGATGTGCACCCGGATAGAAGCCTTCTTTCTCCCGGCGGCGGCGATCCTCTTTTTCGGCGGAGCGGCTTTCTGGAAACTCTGTTCCTGGAAACTCGCATTCAAAGCATGGGGCTGGCTTGCCGCGGCATACGCAGTCGCCTATCCTCTGGCATTCATGCTCATGACGCCGGAAAAATCAACCTTCCCGCTGCTGTTTTATCTGGGTCCGCTGCTGAAAAAACTGGGGGTGCTGCAATGAGTTTCTGGGAAAGCATCAACAAAATCATCGAAATTCTGCACATTCAACTGTTTGTGACCGCCTGCGCGGGAGCGGTCTTCCTTGCGCTTTATTTCCGCAAACAATGGAAGTGGATTCTGCTTTTCGCCGCGCTCGGGGGCTTCGCCTGGCTGTGGCGCTGGGCAAGCGCCGCTTATTCCGCCCGCTACTATTCCATATTTCTGATTCCGGCGGCGATGTTGACGGCGGGAGGCATGATCGTCCTTGCCCGGGCCGCAGTCCATTTCATCCCCGCGGCAAAGGAGAAAAAAACAACGATTCTGCGGATTCTGCTGATCGTTTTCGCTCTCCTCGCAATCGCCGGTTCGATCCTGAAAACTTTCCGCATTCCTCCGCAGGACGCGGTTCTCCTCGCCGTCTGCAAAACGCTTCGCGAAACGGCGAAAGAGGAGGATGTCCTGCTGACCGACATGGAACAGGGGGCCAGAATCAGCTATTATTCCGGAATAAGGCGCATTTTCGTCCTCGACGAACTCTGGGGGAAAGACTCCGCGCAGTTCCGTTCATTTGTCAACGGCTTCTCCCCCTCCGGCGCCCCGGTCTGGTTTCTGACGCGGAATCCCCCCGGCGAAGCCTGCAAAACAATGAATCTCCAGCTTGTCGAGCGGGGATTCGCCAACCGAAAAAAGACAAAATCGCTTTATCTGTTCCGCTATCTTCCACCCGCAAAGAACGGAAAGACGCTGAACCTCGATGCGGCACAGCTCAGCACATGGAAACTTGACGCATCCATTAAGCAGAAATCCGCCAGCAGGTTCGACAAGGCGACCGGGCGGATGCAGATTCTGGAATTCGGGGAGACCAAGTTCCAAAGTCCGTACTTTCAAGTCACGGAACCCTGCTCCGTCTCCTTCACGCTCCGTCCGCAGGGCAGTCTCTGGCTCGAAATCTTCGCGATCCGGAAAAATCCTGAAAACGGCGTTGCGGAGGGAACACACATCGGACGCATCTCGAACATCGCGGACACCCGCCCGATCCGTTACACAGTTCCGCTGGTCTGGGATAAAAACAGTGCGGGAACGGTTGCGCTCTGCCTGAACTTCATGCATGCAAACTTTGCGGTTGAGCAAATTGAAATATCGACTTCGGAGCAAGGAAAATGAACGTCGTTTTCATTGAAGCAACTCAGGATTACCCTTACCGTTTCAGTGCGGGAAACGTTAAAGTGGAATTCATTGGACGCGGACTCGTCGAAAACGGCGCGCAGGTTTCCATCATCAACAGTCCTCTCGGCAAAATGTATCCCGCAGAAGACCGGGAAGGTTCAACCGACTGGGGGGCACGTTATTTTTTTCCCCCGCGCAACGGCGGTTTTTTCCGGAAAATTTTCGCCGGGACACGCTGGATTCATAAAAAAATCAAAGAATTGCACCGTCCCGGCGATGAAAATATCCTGATTGTAGAAGGCGGATATTTTCCCTGTTTCCTCCACTACTGTCTCTCCGGACGTCTTCTCGGATACCGGGTTGTCGCGATTTTTCACGAATGGCAGCCCAGTTTTGCGAATGCCGGCATCCTCAAACAGCTGAACAATCTGCTGCAAGGCTACTGCTTCGGATATTTTGTTCATGCGGTCCTGCCGATCAGCCATTTCCTGAAACAGAAAGCGGAACGTTTTCACAAACCGCAGATGCTGCTGCCGATTCTCGGAGATTTTGACAGGAAGCCCGGTGAAGGCAAAGCGGAAACTTATTTCTCCTACTGCGCACAGGCCGGATATTTCCGCATCATTCAATTTCTGCTTGATGTCTGGAAGCATCTTCCGGCAAACGTGCAACTCCGGATGGTTCTCTCCGGACAGCCGGCAGAACTCGAACGGGTTCAGCGGGAAATCGCAAAGCGCAGCCTCTCCGCACAAATCACCGTGCAGACAAAACTCCCGTATGCGGAACTCCGCGCCCTCTATGCGAACTCCGCCGGTCTCCTCATCCCGCTCGACCCGGGATCACTTCAGGACAAGGCGCGTTTTTCGCAGAAAATCGCCGAATATCTGGCAACCGGACGCCCCGTCGTCACTACCGCGGTCGGGGAAATCCCCTATTACTTCAAACACGGCGTCGATGCTTATGTGACAAAGTTTTCACCCGGAGAATACGCTGACTGCCTCAATTTCATTCTTGAACATCCGCGGGCGGCCGACGCCGTCGGCGCCGCCGGCCATGAACTCGGCGCGAGCGAATTCAATTACCACACGTTCGGGAAAACGCTGACCGCGTTCTTCCGCGATATGGTCTGCCGGAAAAAACAGAAATGACAAGGCTGAACTCATGAATAAAAATTTTTTCTATGTTGACACGTTTGATTTCTCCCGGGAGTCCTCGGGCAATGGCGGAGCGACCATCAACAACGCCGTCATCCGTCATCTTCCGGATAAGGCATGCTTCATCGGATACACTTCCGACGACGATGTTCCCGGGAAGCTCACGACAAAAACTCTTTTCGGCAGAACAATCGACGTGATTCCCGTCGCGAACTTCAGCAAATCCGGCGCGGCGAAACGTTCCCTCATGCCCGGTGCAATCCGCTTCTTCCGGTATCTCCAGCGCAGCCGGAAAGCCTGGAACGCGCTCGGAATCCGCAAGGTTTTCACGGGCAACTACATCGTCCTCTGGTACTTCGCATTCCTGACCGATTACCAGATCGCTTATTACGCCACGGGCCTCGGCAACCCGTGGCTCATCGGGCGTCACCCGTGGGCGGGGAAATACTTTTCCAAACTCTATGACTTCATCCAGTCCAGAGCGCTCCGCCGCGCACAGATCACCTGGGCGGCGGATTCGCCCGAAACATGCGCCGAATGGAACCGAATCGCCGCCCGCCACGGCACGAAAATCACCTTCGAAGCAATCCCATCCGTCGTCGACACCGACTTTTTCCGTCCGCTCGACCGCGCGGAGTGCCGCGGACGCTGGAATCTGCCCGCGGAAGCCCCTGTCTACATCTTCGTCGGACGCCTTGCGCAGGTGAAGGGCGTCGACTTGATTCTGAACGCCTTCCGCCTCGTCCTCAAAAAGCGTCCGGACGCGATGCTTCTTCTGGTCGGCGACGGCGAAGAAAAAGCGTCGCTTCAGACGCTGGCGGAGAGCCTGAATGTTTCCGCGCGGGTCCGTTTCACCGGACGCAGGAATCCGGAAGAAATCGTTTCGCTTCTTGGAGCCGCCGACGCCTCCGTGGTCGGTTCGCACGTGGAAGGTTCCTCGTTCGCAATGGTGGAACAGCTCGCCGCGGGAAAAGCCATGATCTCCACAGTGGTCAGCGGAGCGGATGATTTTATCCGCGACGGCGTCAACGGCTTTGTCGTCCGCACGCGCGACCCGGAACTCTATGCGGAAAAGATGCTCGCCGTGCTTGATCTCCCCGAAGCGGAACGCTGTTCGCGCAATCTCGCGCTGGAAAAATACTCGGAAAACGGAATGTGGGAAACTCTCAGAAAAAGGCTCCTGGAATGGAAATAAAAGATCAATGCACCGTCATCGTCAGCTCATGGGACGGTTTTGCGGACTGCTGGCCGTTTTTTGTTCATGGTCTGAAAAAATACTGGCCGGACTGTCCGTGGCGCGTTCTGCTCATGACCACCGGATCCCTTCCGCAATTCGAGGGCATTGAAACGGTCAATCTCCGGGAAGACCGCGGCTGGGCATCCAACCTCAAGCGGACACTCGAACATGTCTCGACTCCGTATGTTCTTTATCTGCAGGAAGATTACTGGATTGAAAAACAGGTCGACACTGCCGCTCTGGCAAACGTTCTCGCGGAAATGCGGAAACAGAACGCCGGATACGCGCGAATCGTCCCCGTTCCCCCGCCGGACCAGAAGGCGGAGGCGGAAACCGGACTCGGCGCATGTTCCGCCGCCAACCGCTACCGGGTCTCTCTTCAGGCCGCGTTCTGGGAAAAAAATTTTCTGGAGAAACTGCTCTTCGATGGCGAAAGCGGATTGGATTTTGAACACAAAGGCTGCAAACGCTCCGCCGCCCTCCCCGAACCGTGCCTCGCCTCCGTCCGCGACCTTCTCCCCTACGGAGCCGGAACAGCCGTCCGCAAGAGACGCTGGACAATGAGCGCAATCCGCTACGCCGGACGCGAAAACATGCCGCTTCCGTACCGCAAACGCGAAAACATTCTCGATGAACTCTGTTCAAAGATGGGCGGCACCCTTGCCGGAAAACTTCTTGCATTTCCGCTCCTCCGCCTGATGCAGTGTCTGCGCGGAGACCGCAAATGGAGGAACTATTTCAAATGAATCCGAAGAACCATGCGCCCCGCATTCTCCTGAGCGTCTACGCCTGCAGTCCCGAATGGGGTTCGGAAGTCGGAACCGGCTGGCACTGGGTGCTGGCACTGTCAAAATTTTTTCCGCTCCACGTGATCACCGAGACAGGATTCCGGAAATCCATCGAAGAACACCTTTCCGCATTTCAGGGACGCTTCCTCCCGGAATTCCATTATGTCGATATCGGCGAAAAAGGACGCGAATATTTCTGGCGTCAGGGCGACTGGCGGTTCTACCAGCATTACCGCGTCTGGCAGAAAAAGGCATTCCGCACGGCCGAAACGCTCCATCGGGCGGAACCGTTTGATCTTGTTCATCAGCTCGGAATGATCGGCTTCCGCGAACCGGGCTATCTCTGGAAACTCCCCGGCGACTTTGTCTTTTTCTGGGGACCCGTCGGAGGAATGGGGGAAATCCCGTGGAGTTATCTTTCCATGCTCGGAGCAAAAACAGGACTTCTCTATTTCATCAAGAACTGCATCAACATTGCCCAGGAGTATCTCCTCCCGCGCGTCCGGAAAGCGTTCCGCCGCGCCGACACGATTTTTGCCGCGACCGTGGAAAACAAAGACTGCATTGCGAAAATCTATCACCGGGATTCCATTCTCCTCAATGAAACCGGAGCGGAACCGCACGGGAAAAGCGGAAAGAAAAAACGCTCCGGAATTCTGCAGGTTGTCTGGTGCGGAATCATGGAAAGCCGAAAAGCGCTGAACCTCGGGCTTGCGGCGGTCCGCGAACTGAAACAGACGGGCACTCCCGTCAAACTGCATATTCTCGGTGGCGGACACGCGGAAAACCGCTGGCGCAGCCTTGCGGAAAAACTGAAAATTCAGGACTGCTGCACATGGTACGGCAAGGTCTCCCCCGCCCGCGTCCGCGAAGTCATGGAACAGGCGGACGTCATGCTCCTGACAAGCGTCAAGGAGGGAACACCGCATGTTCTGCTGGAGGCGCTCGAACACGGGCTTCCGGTCATCTGTCACAACGCATGGGGCATGAGCTCCGTCGTCAACGAACAATGCGGCCGACTGATTCCGCTCGCCACTCCGGAGCAAAGCATCCGGGCTTTTGCAAATGCCATGCAGGAACTCTCGAAAAACTCCGCCGAACTCGAAAAACTCTCTTCCGGCGCACTCGCGCGCGCAGAAGAGCTCTCCTGGGACAGCAAGGCAGCAATCATGCGCGACTATTACCTCGGAGCTCTCACCGAAACAAGAAAGGCATTGTCATGAGTCAGGAAACAGGAAACGACAACCGTCCTCAAACCAACGTCCGCCCGGGGCGCTCCCGCGCGGCGCTTGCGATACGTGCAATCGCAAACCGCATCCGCACGGAACTCTATTTTCTCCTCCGCGCACGATTCGTGAAACGCAAGGGAATGGTCCGCATTCCGTGGAGCGTCGAACTCTGGTCGCCGCATAACGACATCTCCCTCGGCGACCGCGTGCAGTTCGGTCCGGGGTGCATCGTCAACTGCGACGCGCAGATCGGCGACAGCGTTCTCTTCGCCCGGAACGTCGCACTCGTCGGACGGGACGACCACCGCATCGACCTTCCCGGCGTATTGATCTGGGACGCCCCGCGCGGCGACTCCCATAAGACATTCATCGGCAGCGACGTTTGGATCGGACACGGCGCAATCATCGTTGCCGGAGTTCATATCGGCGACGGCGCGGTCGTCGCCGCCGGATCCGTCGTCGTCAAAGACGTCCCCCCGTACACCGTCGTCGGCGGCAATCCGGCGAAAGTCATAAAGAAACGTTTTGAAGGGCTGTCCGCGCAATGAAAAGAACTTTTGTTCCGCATCCGCTTGATTTGAACATTGTCGACAGTTCCTGCCGGAACGTTCTCGAAGACTGGAATCTGCACCTCAAGGATTTTCATTCCGGATTTGCCGTTTTCTTTGAAGCGAACCTCCTCTCGCTCGCGCTCCGCAGCCATGACGTCCGGTCCTGCATCCGGCAGGCGGACTGGATCTTTCCGGACGGCGTTGCGGTCAGCAAGCTCGCCTCGCTCCACGCGAAACATCCGGTGGAGCGCATCTCCGGTCCGACTTTCATCCTGAAAGCCTGCGAATACGGACAAAGCCGCGGCTGGAAACATTTCTTCTACGGCGGAACTCCGGAATCTCTGGAGGTTTTGAAGCGGAAATTGCGGGAACAGTTTCCCGCAATCATCATTGCGGGCGGATACGCCCCGCCGTTCCGTCCGCTCACTCCGGAGGAAGACGCCGCGGTAATCAAGCAGATCAACGATTCCGGGGCAGATTTCGTGTGGGTCGGTCTCGGCGGTCCGAAACAGGAATTCTGGATTCAGGCACACCGGTCCGCCCTTAAAGTTCCGGTTATGCTCGGAGTCGGCGCGGCCTTCGACTTCCATTCCGGCAAGCGTTCCTGGGCTCCGGAAATCATCCGCAGGCTCGGTCTCGAATGGTTTTGGCGCATGTGTTCCGGCGGACGCCGCACGCTCTTCCGCAATCTCCGCTGCGTCAGCATCGTCTCCCTTTTTCTCTTGAAAGAACGTATTCGCGCATCTTTCAGGAAGAGAAGCAAGTCATGAAAATCCTGCAGCTGACCGCCAGTTCCGTGCTCGCGCTCCTGATCCTCTCCGGATGTTCCGCCGGACACGACTACTGGGGAAACCGGCTGGATGACGCAAAAGACATCTTCACTTTCACCGCCGGAGGTGGATTCGGCGTGAAGGTTCAGGTCGGTCCTGTTCAGGCGGATATGTACAACTATGCATCACTTTACGGTCTGCGCAGCGGAGAAATTCTCGACGGAGCGCATCCGCATTCTGAGGAATATCATGTGAGTGAAGGGAACATCGGCGTTCCGCTTCCCTTCGCCAACACGGAAATTTTCTATCCGGGCAAACATGCGGCGGAACGCGGAAAAGCTTATTGCGCAATGACTCCGCTGCTGCCGTTCTTCATTCTGCTTCCAGACGAGCATTCCAGAAACTTCTGCAATTCCTGCGCATGGAAAGAAAAATTCCGCAACAGGGAAGCGCAAAAAACTTCGGAAGATGCGTCTCCGGAACTTGAAAAGGATGAAAATCCGCGTCAACTTCCCTTCGACGGCAGACGCGCATGGTATAAATATTCCTCCATTGAAGTCACGGCGGCGCTGTTCGCCGGATTCTCCATCGGGGTCAATCCCGGCGAGCTCATCGACTTTCTCGCCGGATTTGCCTGTCTCGATCTTTACGGCGACGATTTATAAGTTTCCGCCTCCCCGTTCGCCGAACTTCAGAATCGATGAACCGGAACGGAAAGCTTCCGGAGTGATGCCGTGCTGTTTGCGGAAAACCCGGCAGAGATGGCTCGCGTCCGAAAAGCCCGAAACTTCCGCAATCGAACTCAGTTTCATGCCGGAACATTCCAGCAGACGGATCACGTAGTTCATCCGCAGATCGGCAAGGAATTTGCCCTGCATCAAACTCCGCTCACCCGACCGTCCGCTGAAGCTGGTCTATAAAAACTACATTCTCAAAGACGACAATCATCTCGTTCTCTCCCTGACCGACGAGACGCTTGATCTCACGCTCGAACTCCACTACGAACTTGTTCCCGAATCCGATCTCATCATCCGCCACGCGGAACTCGTAAACGGCGGAAGAAAAACAATCCGCTTTGAAAACCTGTTTTCCGCGGCATGGAGCCTCCCGCGCGGAAAAGCGCCGCGTCTCACCACGCTTCAGGGCGAATGGGGACAGGAGTATCATGTCTCCCGCGCTCACGTCCGCCGCGGCGAACAGATTCTCGAAAGCCGCACCGGAACCAGCGGACACACCGCCGTCCCCTTCTTCGCCGCCTCTCCGCCGAGTTTCCCCATGTCCTATTTGAAAACTGCGCAAGCGGAAGCGGACGCTGCAACCTCGAAATGGACCGCTATTTCTGCCGCATCAACCGCAGCGACAACCAGGACACACTCGATGTTCTCGACATCGAAGAAGGGTTCTCCTATCCGCACCACCCGCGCATGGCAGGCGGCGGCTGCCAGATCAGCAAAAACTACACCTACTGTCCCGCCAATCCCCGCCCGGAGGACTCCAACGACTACAACACCTATGCAGCAAAGCTTCAATGGGGCAACACCTATGAACGGACCTATTCCGGCGGCAATACGGCGACTTACCGGAACGATCTCGAATGCTACGTCCTGCAGACAAACCGCATCAAAACTCCAAGCATTTACTTCCAGCTCAGCGACAGCAACCGTGCAAACGCCGCGGCAAAAGGAAGAAACTTCTATTACATCGACCACGGAACATCCGGATACCCTTCCGTCAAAAACGGTATCGCGCTCATGCATCTCGGACGCGCAAACATGGGATTCGTCGACGGTCATGCCGGAGCTGAAAACAGCGCTCAGATTCAATACCGCCTCAGCCTGACGGGTATGAATACGGCTCTCCTCCACGACGAGTTCGGAAACGAATTCGGAAACTGAACAGGTCTTCCTTCCTGAAATACGAAAGCCTTCCGGAGAATCAAACGCTCCGGAAGGCTTTCGCTTTATCTGAAGAGTTCAGAAGACCTTACTTGATTCCTGCCTGACGGCGGAACCAGGCTCCGGCAAAGAGCGGCCAGTCGGCAACCGGACGGCCGGTACGGAGCAACCCGTAACCGTGTCCGCCGTCCGGCCAGAGATGCATCTCGACCGCAACGCCCGCGCGTTTCAGCGCGAGATACCACGCAAGCGCGTTCTCGACGCAGATGCCGTCATCCTCCGCCTGAATCAGGAACGTAGGCGGAACATTCGCATCGATTTTGAATTCCGGCGCAAGATTCAGCTCCAGATCCGAAAGATACGCGGGATAGATCAGCGCGGTGAAGTCCGGGCGGTACGGGAATGCGTCGATTTCATCCGCCGCCGGATACGGAACCGGATCCGACGGTGCGGAAATCGTCGCGCAAAGGTGCGCCCCCGCCGAGAAGCCGATCGCGCCGACTTTGTCCGGAATGATGTCGAAATTTTCCGCATTCGCGCGGATCATGCGCATCGCGCGCGCAGCGTCCGCATGAGCGGCGGCGCGGCGGTCCGGACAGCGGTATTTGAGCAGAAACGCGCTGAATCCGTTCTGGTTCAGCATCCCGCAGATGTCGCGTCCCTCATGGTTCCACGCGAGGATGGAATAGCCGCCGCCGGGACATACCAGCACGGCGGGGTGCGGTCCCTGTCCCGAGGCGGGAAACCAGGTGATGGTCGGTTCGGTGACGTCAGTCAGACGGTCAATGCCGCCTTTATGGTCTTGAAAATGTTCAACGCGTGAAGCGTCGTCCGGAGTCGTCAGGGGAATATCCTGTTCCCACAGTTTGAAAATCTGAGTGAATTCCATTTTATTTTCCTTTGCTGCCCGTGGAGGCGGGAAGTTTGAAGAGATCGCCGACGCCCTTCAGCAGTTCGGCGGACTTGTCCAGCACGGCGGTTCCGGCGTTCGTAATGGAACGCAGCGAGGGGAACGCATCGCCGATGGAGGCGAAGACGCCGAGCGTCAGTTTGTTGAGAATTGCGGCGGTGAGATCCAGCGGAGTGATGCCGTCGTTGTCCTTGCCGAGGTTTTCAAGGTTGATGGGAACGACCGGCAGCGGCGCATCGGTCGCGGGCAGTCCGGGCGCGGAGGCGACGACGTTCACGTAGATGGAGTTCATATTCAGGTCATCCACCTCGAGTCTGGTCTCTTTTTCCGGTTTTCCCGCATCGGTCTTTTTCTGGGCGGCCTTCTCTTCCAGCCCGAGTTTTTTCTGGAAATTCTGAACGTTCTCGTTCAGCTGCGAAAGGTTGTTGGAAAGCAGATTCGCCGAAGGTTCGAAATAGACGTCCACGCCGTCGAGCGTGAACTCTTCGACCACCAGTTTGTCCGCGGTCAGCGTGGAGGGAATGATATCGACGCGGATATGTTTCACGGTAAGCGCGCGGTCGTTTTTGTATCCCACGGGATTTCCTATGAAGAGATTGCGGATATCGACCACGCCGGAGAACACATTGACGCTGACGCTGTCGACTTTGACCGGCGCATCCAGAATTTTCGGCGCAATGGAAGTCAGAGAGAATTTGACGATATGACCGAGCGAGAACAGCATCACGAGCGCCAGCACTGCGATACCCGCAAGAGTCAGTCCTGCGATTTTACCGATTTTTTTCATACGGGCATTAGTCATGAGCAGACCTCCATGTTTGTTCTAATATATTCCTGAATTCCGAAAAAGCAACCGCGAAACGGATTTTTTATGTTTCAAATTTCAATTAAATACAGAGTTAAGTATTTTATCTTAATTTGTTATATATTTTAAAAGATTTTTCTTAATGCAATTTTAAAAATGATATTATTTTTAAGATTTTGCTTGATTAGTCTAAAACAATCACTAAATTAAGACTATATAATCATGAACACCGGTTGGTCATATCCGCTTTGGAGGATTGACAACCGGAAAAAAGAATAAAAGAACGACAAAACGGGAGATCTTGAAGATGGCAAGGTATGATGTAACTGCAGGGAAAAACCTTACTAGTGTAACACTAGGAGGAAACGATGAAATGTACGTTTCCAGCGCAGGAAGCGCAACAGATACAGTTCTTAAAGGAGTAACTTACAACAGAGCCATTATGCAAGTTCTGAACGGAGGCAAAGCAGATCGAACAACAATCGTCAGCAGTGCCTATCTAGGTGTTGCAAATGGTGGATGCATCCAAAACACCAAACAAACCGGAGGGACTCAAGATATCCTTGCGGGAGGACTTACGGACAGTGCTACTGTCACAGGAGGAAATCTATTCCTCAGCGCAGGAGCTTCTGCTACAAACCTGATTGTAAGCGCCAATGGCGACATGCTGGGCAATTTCACATCTGACTCTTACATTACCGGTACATCTCATGGGAAAGCCATAAAACTCGGCGATGGAATTATGCAAAATCTAACCGTTTATGGTTCTTATTATATGACCATCGGTGATGGATGGACAGCTTCTGGAACAACTCTTCGAGGGGTTACTTATAATTCTGCTCAGATGAATATCCTTGATGGAGGTGAAGCGACCGATACTCTTATTGTAAGCAGTGCCTATCTAGGTGTTGCAAATGGTGGATATATCCGAAACACCAAGCAAACCGGAGGAACTCAAAATATCCTTGCGGGAGGACTTACGGACAGTGCTACTGTCACAGGAGGAAATCTATT
>ERZ1673741.602-NODE-602-length-36701-cov-124.053539_pt1 | contig 36701 bp, 28 predicted proteins | sample MGYA00580209_ERZ1673741 | MGnify/ENA primary metagenome ERZ1673741 (study PRJEB41218, sample SAMN15661754) | gut metagenome | host: Homo sapiens | place: Canada: London | collected 2015-08-20/2019-03-30 | study: EMG produced TPA metagenomics assembly of... | reverse complement strand
GGCTATATCCTAGCCTTTTCAGGCCCGATGATTTCTAAACGGGACAGCAGTGAAATCAAATCATATTATTTGTTTCTGTAATTATCAAGACCCTTGTTCAGGAAGTCGAGATAAGCACTAACGTCTTCTTTGAAACTGAAGGCTGCTGCAAGAGGATTGCCATCGTTGTCAATAGCCACATAGAATGGCTGAGCATTGGCTCCAAACTTGCTTGCCTGCAGATAACTCCACTTGTCGCCAACGGTACGCAGGGTGCGCTTCTCGCCATTAAACGTAACCTCCATAGGCTCAGGAAGAGGAGTCTTGTCATCTACATAAAGAGAGATGAGAACATAATCCTTTGTCAGCTTATCGGCAACCGAAGGATCTGTCCAGACAGAAGCCTCCATCTTGCGGCAGTTTACACAACCATAACCCGTGAAATCAAGCAATACCGGTTTGCCGGCAGTCTTTGCCGCAGCCATTCCCAGCTCGTAATCCTTGTAAGCAGGCTCTACGGGCTTGGTGTTGAGGTTGAAGTCCTGTGTATTAATAGGTGGAGCAAATGCGCTCACAGCCTTGCAAGGAGCACCCCAGAGACCTGGAATCATGTAAACCGAGAATGCCAAAGAACAGAGACCCAACATGATGCAGGCTACAGGCATAGGCTTGTTGATGTCGCCGCCGATTGCATCAACCTGGAACTTCAGCTTGCCGATGAGGTAGAGACCCAACAGGCCGAAGATGACAATCCAGAGAGAGAGGAATACCTCGCGGTCCATAATATGCCAGCCGTAAGCCAGATCGGCTACAGAGAGGAACTTCAGAGAGAAGGCAAGCTCGATAAAGCCGAGTACAATCTTGATGGTCTCCATCCACGAACCCGACTTAGGAGCCGACTTCAACCATGATGGGAAGAGGGCGAAGAGGGTGAATGGGAGCGCCAGAGCAAGCGCAAAACCGAACATTCCCACGGTAGGAGCGAGCCAGTCGCCGGATGTAACGGTCTGAACCAGCAGCAAACCGATGATAGGAGCTGTACATGAGAAGCTGACCAATACCAGGGTGAAAGCCATCAGGAAGATAGAAATCATACCCGTGGTGCTGGAAGCCTTGTTGTCTACCGCATTTCCCCAACTGTCAGGCAATTTGATTTCGAACCAACCGAAGAACGAGAAGGCGAAAACGGCAAGCAGGAGGAAGAGGATGATGTTGAAAACGGCACTTGTGCTGAGCGCATTCAGGGTGCTAGGACCTGCGATGGCTGTTACGGCAAGACCCAAAACCAGATAGATGACGACGATGCTCAAACCATAAGTAATCGCATCGCGGATACCTTTCTTCTTATCGTTCTTAGCACGCTTCAGGAAGAAACTTACGGTCATCGGGATGATAGGCCAGATGCAAGGCATGACGAGCGCAAGCAGACCGCCCACAAAACCGATGAAGAAGATATAGAAGAGCGAATGGTTGGCGATGTCGTTAGCTCCGCCAAATGCCTGAAGTTCTTTAATGACAGGTTTCCATAAGTCCTTGACGTTCAGATTTTCCATAGCTGATGCCAAAGCTGCGGAATCTACAGGCTGAGTAGCGCTGTCGGTCTGAGCCAGAGCTGCAACCTTTGCCAGCGAATCGGCCTTCATCTTGGCTGCAAGAGCAGGATCAATCGCCTTTGCGTTCTGAGCATCTTTCGCCCCAGCTGCAGGAGCATCAACGGCTGGCGATTTGCCACTCTGCTTAAAACCAGCCTCGCTTGGTGGCAGACAGTTCTGGTCGTTGCAGGCGCCATACTCCAGATAGGCATCAATATGATAATTTGGTTGGGTAAACTTCACCTTCTGCACAAAGGTAACGCTTCCCTCAAAATAACGAAGTTTCATCTCGAAGAGAGGGTCGAACTTTGCAATTTCTCTGCCGCGTGGCTGAAGTTTTCCTACGAGCTCAGCTCCTTCAAGCTTGTTTACGTTGAACGAAGCTGAAATAGGTCCGTCGCCTCCCAATCCGGTAGAATAGACGTGCCATCCTGGTTGGATTTTTCCGCTAAACACGATTTCGGCCACAGCACTTCCGTCTGTTTTCAGCGAGCTGGTGAACTTCACAGGCTTCATCATCTGCGCCTGGGCCAACATTACTACAAGGAGTAATTGAAAGATTAAAAATACTTTTTTCATTTCTATTTTTTAATTTTATGTTGCAAAGTTACTAAAAACTAATCATATTACGTATTCAAAGGGCTTTAAGGGTACTCGGTTTTAATATTTTTAAGAAAAAATGCTAATTTTCTTTGTTTTACTTGGCTCTTTCGTACTTTTAATGTAATTTTGCGGACGGAAAAAAGCAATCCTAAAATTTGGAAACAGAATAAAATGGCAAAGAAGAAACTATACTTGTTCAGCCTCTTTGTGGGCACGATGAGTGTGCTGCTCTCTACGGTGGTGATGCATCATCACCACATGGGGCGTATATGTATGGTTGTAGAACGTTGCCAGCAGGATGGTAATTTCAACGATGAGCATACTGAGCATCATGAGAAAGAAGCCGATAGTTGCCGCGTGCATCAGCTGCACCATTTCGTAACCGGCTGCAAGATCATGAAGGGCATTCAGAAACAGCTTTTCGATGGCAACCATCTGCTTTCCATGCTTTCTTCTGAGTATTTGTTTATCCCAACCTCGTCGCTCATTAGCGTGCGTTGGCAGCAGTTTGCAGCCAGTCTTCCTTGCGTAGATGAAGCGCCTTTCAGTAGGCGAGGACCTCCTTCTTTTTGTAGCTAGAGCAACCAGGATGCAGCTTTTGCAACCGGGTTGCAGGGAAAAGTGCGTACTTTTGCACCCGAAGTTTCTCGGGGGCGTACTTTTGCCTATCCGTAATTATGAATCAATAAAAAGAAGAAAAAATGAAAAGAATATTGGTGGTTGCCGTTGCGGCAATCTTAGCCTGGGGTGGTTTCACCTTTTTCTCAAACCACGCCGGAGCAGAGGCTCATGCTGCCGAACACGGACATGAGCATGAACATGAAGAGGTGGATTTTGACAATATTCCGCTCTCTCAGAAACAGGTAGATGCTGTAGATCTGAAGATGGGCGAGGCGGTTGACCGCGTGATGGATGCTACGATTGCAGCCAACGGTCAGCTCGTTTTGCGCGCCCAGAACAAGGGCGATGTGGCTTCGCTCATGGGGGGCGTAGTAAAGGCTATCTATGTAAAGGAAGGACAGAATGTGAAGCGCGGACAGGTTGTGGCTCTGGTTGAAAATACCGATGTGGTCAGTCTGCAACGCGAATATTATTCTGCCAGCAAGGAGTGCGAACTGGCACTTGCCGACCTGGAACGACAGAAACTGCTGAACAGGACAGGAGCTGGCGTCAAGAAGAATGCGCAACAGGCTGCCAAGGAGTATCATGTGGCCCACGCCAACCTCATCGGCATCGGCAAGCAGCTCGCCCAGATGGGCATTTCTACCGCCGCCGTTGCCAGGGGTAAGTTTACCACAGCCTTCCCTTTGCGTGCTCCGATTGCGGGTACGGTTTCTCAGATTACAGCCAGCCTGGGCAGCTTTGCCGATATGCAGACGCCGCTCATGAAGATTCAGAACAATCAGGCTGTAGAGTGCGATCTGAACATTTTTGAGAAAGATCTGCAGAAGGTAAAGCCGGGCGATAAGGTTTATCTCTCGCTTACCAATCAGCCGGGCGTAAAACTCGCAGGTCATGTTTACGGCTTAAACCAATACTTTAACGATAATTCGAAATCTGTTGCTATTCATGTAAAAATTGATGCGCAGTCTTTTAAAACAAGTGGCGTTCACGGCTCAGCCCGACTCTTCGACGGAATGTATGTAAGCGGCAAGATAGCTACGGGCAGCCAGTCGTGCATCGCCCTTCCTTCCAAGGCCATCGTCTCTACCGACGGCAAGCAGTTTGTCTTTGCTCTGAATGGCAAACCCAAGAAGGGCGAGTACAGTTTCTCCCGCCATGAGGTCATTACGGGCGTTTCGGACGGAACTTATACCGAGGTAAAACTCTGCAAGCACCTGAAGCAGGAAGGAAAGAAGATTGTGACAGAAAACGCGTATTATCTGGCTTCGCTCACGGGCGAGCATGCGGATGAGCATTAGTATAAGGTAAGCTTTTTCATCAATAAAGAGCTTTTAAAAGAAAGACAGATTATGTTTCAGAAACTGATTACTTACTCCATCCGCCACAAGCTGGTGGTGGGAGTTTTCACGATAGCCCTTATCATCTGGGGCATCGTTTCGCTCATCCATCTTCCATTTGATTCCACACCAGATATTACCGACAATCAGGTTCAGGTCATCACTCAGGCGCCTTCGCTCGGAGCGCAGGAGGTGGAGCAATATGTTACTACTCCGGTGGAAATGGCGCTTGCCAACATCCCCGAACTCAAGGAGCGAAGAAGCATCTCGCGAAGCGGACTCTCGGTCATCACCCTCGTCTTTGATGATGATGTAGATATCTACTGGGCACGTTCGCAGGTGAGCCAGATGCTGACCCAGGTGGAGAAAGATTTGCCCAAGAATGTGGAAACTGAGATGGGACCGATTGCTACCGGACTGGGCGAGATTTACCATTATACCGTGCGCGCCGAGAAGGGTTACGAGCACAAATATTCGCTTACTCAGCTGCGAACCATCCAGGACTGGATTGTGAGAAAACAGCTCTCGGGAACCCCGGGCGTAGCGGAAGTGAGCGGCTGGGGAGGCTACGTAAAGCAATACGAAGTGGCCATCAATACGGATAAGCTCAACGCCAGCAATCTTACCGTGAGCGAGGTGTTTGATGCGCTCGAAAAGAATAACGCCAACACGGGCGGAAGTTACATAGAGGAAAACTCCAACCAGTATTTCATCCGCGGCATAGGCGTGGTGAAGAGTCTGGAAGATGTGGCAAATATCGCCGTGAAGACCGTAAACGGCACTCCTATTAAGATAGGTGATGTGGCGAAGGTTCAGCTGGGTCATGCCACCCGTTTCGGAGCCGTTACCCGAAATGGCGAGGGCGAAGTGGTTGCCGGAATAGCCATCATGCTGAAGGGCGAAAACTTTCAGGAGGTTATCAGGAATGTGAAGCTGCGCATAGAGCAGATTCAGAAATCTCTGCCCGAGGGCGTGGTCATCGAACCGTTTATCGACCGAACCAACCTGGTTGACCGTGTGGAGGGAACCATCGCCCGAAACCTGATTGAGGGCGGACTCATCGTCATCTTCGTGCTGGTTATTTTCCTGGGCAACTGGCGGGCCGGACTGGTTGTGGCGAGTGTCATTCCGCTCAGCATGCTCTTTGCTTTCGGCATGATGAAGACCTTCGGAATCGACGGCAATCTGATGTCGCTCGGAGCCATCGATTTTGGTATGATAGTCGATTCTGCCGTCATTATCGTAGAGGCTGTTGTGGCCCATCTGGGCGTGAAGAGTATAGAGCGGAGAGCGAGAAATTCTTCCGATACTCCCATCCGTTTCTCTCAGGCAGAGATGGATGAGGAGGTTCATGATTCTGCTTCGCGCATCCGCAAGAGTGCGGCATTTGGCGAAATCATCATCATGATAGTTTACATTCCGCTGATGACGCTTGTGGGCATCGAGGGCAAGATGTTCCGTCCGATGGCGCTTACCGTTTTCTTCGCCATCCTGGGTGCCTTCATCCTCTCGCTCACCTATGTTCCGATGGCAAGTGCGCTCTTCCTGAGCAAGAAGGGACATGTGCGTAAAACCTTCAGCGACAGAATGATAGGGAAGTTGCAGGGCTGGTACCGACCGGTTCTGGAATGGGTCTTGGCGCGATATAAGGATGTGATTACCGGCGCCGTTTCGCTCTTCTGCATGAGTGCCGTAGCCTTCCATTTTCTGGGTGGAGAATTCATTCCGAGCCTGGAAGAGGGCGATTTTGCGGTAGAAATGACCATGTCGCAAGGCACGTCGCTCTCACAGATGGTGGAGAGCTGCTCCAAGGCGGAGAAACTTCTGAAGGCTGAATATCCTGAAATCAAGCAGGTGGTGAGCCGCATAGGTAGCGCCGAGATTCCTACCGATCCGATGCCGGTAGAAAGAGCCGACATCATGGTGGCGCTCAAGCCGAAAGCCGAATGGACTTCGGCAGAAACTACCCCCGAGCTGATGGAGAAGATGGAAGAAACCCTGAAGACGATTCCGGGCTTGGAGGCTGAGATTTCGCAGCCTATCCAGATGCGCAACAACGAGTTGCTTACGGGCATCAAGCAGGATGTGGCGATTAAGATTTTTGGTGACAATCTCGATGTGCTTACCCAGCAGGCTGATAAGGTTTCTCGTATGATAAAGAATGTGCCGGGCGTGAGTGGAATCTTCGTTGAAGAGGTTTCCGGATTGCCTCAGATTCAGGTAAAATACAACCATGAACGCATGGCGGCTTATGGGGTAACTGTTGACGAAATCAACCGCATTCTTGAAACCACCTTTGCGGGCGCTACGGCTGGAGCTGTTTACGAAGGCGATAAAAAATTTGACATCGTTCTGCGTCTTGATCCAAAGGAGCGCAACTTCCAGTCGCTTCAGTCGCTCTGTATTCCGCTGGCTGGTGGCGAGAGCATTCCGCTTTCCCAGTTGGCTGATGTGGTTTACGAACCGGCTCCGGCTCAGGTTTCTCATGAGAATGGCGCCCGCCGCATCTACGTAGGTTTCAACGTGAAGGGTAGGGACGTGCAGAGTACCGTGAAGGATATTCAGTCCATCCTTGATGAGAAGCTGAAGCTGCCTGAGGGCTACTATTATAATTATGGTGGCGAGTTTCAGAATCTTCAGAGTGCCACCCAGCGCCTGATAATCGTGGTTCCGGTAGCGCTCATCATCATTCTGCTGCTGCTCTACGCTACGGTTAAGAATCTGCGCGAATCCCTCTTCGTGTTCTCCGCCATTCCGCTTGCTGCGATAGGTGGCGTCTGGGCGCTCTGGTTGCGCGGAATGCCTTTCAGTATTTCGGCGGGCGTAGGTTTCATCGCCCTCTTTGGTGTGGCGGTTCTCAACGGCATCGTGCTGATAGGTCAGATGAACCAGATGCAGAAGCAAACGGCTGCGGTTTCTGCGGAAGATGACGTAAGTAGGTCGGCTGTTATTCAGAAAAGAATTATTGACAGTTGCATGATACGTCTCCGTCCGGTTCTGATGACGGCTCTGGTAGCTTCTATGGGTTTCCTCCCGATGGCTTTATCCCATGGCGACGGAGCAGAAGTCCAGCGTCCTCTTGCCACGGTTGTAATTGGCGGTCTCATTACCAGCACACTTCTCACGCTCCTGGTTCTGCCAGCCATCTACAAGATGTTTACGAAAAAGTAAGATTTTTCAAGTTTCGCAAGTTCAGAAGTTAAAGGAGTTAAAGAAGTTATCACTCCCTACGGTCGTTCGGGAAGTTAAGAGACAATAGTCTTCTAGCTTAAACTTAGGACATTTGTCCCTTAACTTCCCTCTAACTTCCCTAACTTCCCTTAACTTCTCCACATGCGAAACTTCAGTAAGATTTCAAGATATGAAAATAATGAACAGAATAAAAATAACAGAAAATAGGGTGGTGGCTTGCTTTGCCGCCATCCTTCTCCTGCTGCCAGTCACAGCTGGAGCCCAGCATTTTGATGCTCATATTGCGGGCAGGAAAGTTACCCTGCAGGAATGTTTCGATTTGGCTGCCCGACAGAACCTTCAGATGCAGGCTGGAAAGAAGTCGGTAGAGCGTGCGCAGGTGATGCAAGGCACGGCTTGGGAACTGGATAAAACCGAGGTTTCCTTCTCGCAAAACCCAGCCACGGGAGGCGAATCGGACAACGGCTTTACCTTTACCCAAAGCCTCGATTTTCCTACCGTCTACGCCTCGCGCCGCAACCAGCTCAAGGCTGAAACCCAGGCAGAAAAGAGCCGCTTGAATGTGGTAAGCCAGCAACTGAAGGCTGAAATCGCCAACACCTATTATCAGATGCTTTACCAGTCTCACAGACTCCAGATATTGCAGCGAATCGACTCTGTATTAGAGCGTTACAGTAAGATAGCTGAAATGCGTTACAAGGCAGGAGAGAGCCGCCAGCTGGAATATCTCTCAGCCGACCGCAAATGCAACGAAAACCGCTTGGAAATGGCTGATGTGAAGAGCGAAATCGAGCGTCTGCAAATCGACCTCATGTCGCAGCTCAACACGCAGGAGCCCGTAAAACCGGCAGAAGAGAATCTCTCGGCCATCGCAGCCCAGAATCTCAGTTCCTATAATTATCAGCAGTCTGCCGACGGCATTTACCGGCAGGATAAACTCATCGCTCTCGATAAGGAAATCAAGGCAGTCAAGACAGGTTTTGCTCCGAGTTTATCCTTATCTTTGCGCACCCAATGTGTCATTTCCAGTTGGAATCCATACAACATAGACCGTTCGAGATTTGCCGAGGGCAATTTCTTCGGTTTCGAGATTGGCGTAGGCATCCCTTTATTTTACGGTTCTACGAAGGCAAAAGTAAAGGCAGCCCAGAAAGACCGCGAATTGGCTGAAATCGAAATGCGCCAGGAGCAGACAGAGAAAGAGCGCGATTACCGTCTCTGTACGAAGCGTCTGCAGGCAGCATCCAACCGTCTGAAATATTACGAGCAGAACAACCAGGCTCATTCTGCGCAGATTTCGAAGTTGAGTGCGATAGAATATGAAAATGGCGAAATTTCGTATGTAGAATACGTGAATGCCATCGAGGAAACCATCGATGTTCTGATGAAGCATGCTGATGCGATTAATGAATACAACCAGGCAGTCATCGCCATCCAGCGGCTTACGGGCATGATGTAAGATTCTGTTCTGAGATATTTCTTTTTTGATTGAAATGAGAATTAATCTCAGAACAGGCAGAAAGGAAGTAAAAGAATGAAATGATCAGAAAGGGGTGAACAGTTTCCATTTTCTGGCTCTAAATTTCACCTCTTTCTTTATCTCATAATGCCTATTTACCATAATACCTGTTAGAATTAAAAAGAGGAAAATAAAAAAGGGGGAATTTTTCCGTTGTCAGCCACTCATGATTTCATTCCGAATTTTTTCATTTTCTTCATTTCAAAATTCTCCCTTTACATGATATTCAGGTTCCTTCAGTTTTCCTGCGCAAAACCACACATTTTTGATAAACCGCCAAGAAAAATGCTCAAAAAACTTTGCTTATTCCAAATAATAATCTTAACTTTGCGGCATAATTCTAAGGTAAAACCAAGATTGTCGGGCACTCAGAATCATCAAAGGTTTTATCTGCAACATAAAATGATTTCGATTATGGCAAGAATTGAAAGAACATATCGTCAGGAAAAAGTAAAGCAGATGCTGAAACTTAACGAGGTATTGCTGGATTATTTACTGAGAGAGCTACCATCTGATGCTGTTCTTTTCTACCTTGAAGAGACTGATGAGGATAGAGAAAATTGATGAGGATATCAGAGCCAGGTTGCGAAAGACTTTAGCAAAATTTCCTCATATTGAGGAGATTCGTGTTACAGAAGGTTTGCTGGGGCGGCTTCTTCAGCATAGGTTTAGCGGGGGGTATTCGCTGGTTCTTAATATCTGCCGGTTGATTTGGGACTCTACCCTTCCCTGCAAGGATAAGGATGGCAGACTGGAGTTTTTGGATTTCACAGAGGATGAATTCCGGATGAACTGCATCTTTGAGCGATTCCTCATGAATTTCTGCAAGCTGAATTGCCGGGATGAGTATCCTGAGGTGCATCGGGAGTATATTGATTTTCAGCTTTCACCTTTCGGGATGATGTTTAAGGAGGCTGGCGAGGCTCTACCGATGATGGAAACCGACGTGACGCTTTTCAATCAGAATACGCAGGAGAAGCTTATTCTTGATGCCAAGTTTTACCGCGAGGCGCTGGTTTCGAAGTTTGGCGGCAGGGATGAATGGTGAAGATTGGCGATGAAGGACAAGCGATGAGGGACAAGCGATGGAATCGCTTGGAACGGGGGTGAGAGGGGGACTGCTCCCTTCTTTGCAGGAGGGGCGGGCTTGCAGAAGAAACGGGGGCGGGAGCTTTAATTATTTACTTTTTTACTTATTTTATTATGGATAGAGATGAAGCTATAGCTAGAGGATTGAGGGTGCATGAAACCCAGCACTCCATGAAACGCAGAAGCCCATGGCATGATTACCATGGAAGGGGTACTTATATGCTGACGCTTGTGGTGGAGGGACGCATGCCTCTGCTGGGGAAACTGTGGGGACGGGTGGATGCCCGTCCTGGGGATGGTGATGCGCCGAAAGTGATGCTTTCGGAACTGGGGATTGCCATCGCGAAGGAGGAGATTCCGAAGATTCATAAATATTACCCCCAGGTGGAGGTTTGGAGGGTTTGCATCATGCCTGATCATATTCACCTGATTGTGAGGGTGAAGGAGGACTTGAGTGGGGGACAAGCGATGGAATCGCTTGGAACGGAGGCTCGAGGGGGACAGGCTTCGGCTCTGGCTGGAGAGGCTAACTTGGCTCAAACTAAAGGGGCTAACCAGGCTCAAATTGGAGAGAATGAGGCGGGCTCGATTGGGATGACGGCGAAAAGAGAGAAAGAGATGGGCTCGCTGGGAATGGTGATAAAGGGGTTTAAGATGGGATGTAACAAGGCTTACTGGAGGATTTATGGGATGAATACGGCTCCAAGGAAGGGGCTCTTTGAATTGGGGTATAATGACAAGGTTCTGCTACATGAGAGACAACTGGAGGGATGGAAGAAATACTTGGATGATAACCCGAGAAGACTGATGGTGAAGAGGATGAACCCGGGGCTTTTTACCGTGATGCAGAATAAAGAGGTGGTGGGACGCAGATGCCAGATGGTGGGCAACTGTTTCTTGCTCGATATTCCTGATAAGGTGGCGGTCGTTGTGCATCGCCGGTACTCTGAGGGGGATTTGAGGCGCTTGCGCGAGGAATGGCTGGCTTGCGGAGAACGTGGTGGCGTGCTGGTGAGTGCTGCTATCTCGACAAAGGAGAAGGAGGTTTTGCGCGAGGCTATGAACCGGGGGTATCGTATCGTGCTCTTGAGGGAGAACGGTTTCCCGAGGTTGTATAAGCCTTGCGGGGAGAGCTTTTATGCCTGCTCTGAGGGGCTGCTGCTTCATATTAGCCCTTGGGATTACCATATGGAGAAGAAGACTATTACCAGGGAGCAATGCCTGGAACTGAATGAGATGGCGGAAAGGATTGCGGAATGGAGATAGGGAAAATGAAGGCGCTTGGAGAGGAGGCCGGGTGGAGGGAGAAGGGATAAGGGACAAGCGATGGAATCGCTTGGAACGGAGGCGAGAGGGGGAACTGCTTGGAACGGGAGGCGAGAGGAAACGGATATTCTGTTTACTACAATAAAAAGCTTGGTTGAATACGAAAAAATATTGCATCAAATTGCTATTTATACATTAAATTCTGTGAAATTTAAAAATATTCTAGAGTTTTTGTGCTGAATTCATTTTTTTATTTGTATTTTTGCATCAAAACTAAAAGATAATTAATATATGAAAGCAGATCAGAAAGAAAAATGCCTTCAGGCATATTATCATACTGATATCGAGCCTACACTAGACCGACTGAATCAGATAAAGGACATAGTCTCTAATTTTGAAAAGGATGGAGCAAATCGCCTCACTTGTGCACTCGAAATGAAGCACAAGGACCTAGATGAAATAGAAAAGCTTTCAGAATTCATAGCTCAAGCCCGCGAAAAAATGGAAAAAGAACTGGAACGACTGAAAAAGTTTGAACCCACTTTCAACAATCAATTTGCTACGGACCACAATAACTACTATAATTCTGTAAGCGAAGTTCTAAGACATATCAGAAGCCACCTATCTCCTCTGAAAATTATCCTCAAGAAATTCTGCCCAAGAAAGCATCCTACGGTTCAAGAATGTGAGACCTACAAGATTTCACCCAAATCGGTAATTGATGCATCATTACTTGGAGATGAAGTCTATGAGGCAGATTTGTTTAAACTCGATAGTTTTCCGGCAGAAGTACAGGGGCTGTATAACGAGATGATAAAATTCTTCAAGGCAGAAAAGAAATGCATGGATATCTGCACAGAAATACTAGAAGAGGAACGGGATATACGCAAAGACCCCATTAAGAGCAAATGCATATTGGATAAATACAGACAGAATGCATACAAACGTATGGAAAATATGATTATGCTCATCTCTGAAGATGCGATAGAGTATCTCAAAGCAACTACTCCCGCTTACCAGGCATATCAGCAATATGCTTCGGAAGAAGGATTTGCACAAGGAGAATTCCACAAGCAGAATTGTGCCTCGATGGATCATCTATGCCTTATTGAAGCTAAAACCGAAAATGAGGATATTACCATTAAAGAGAAGGTGCTTTGGGGCAACAATCCGAAAACCATAAAGAAAATCAGATATGTAATAAGCCACTTCGATGAACTGCTGCCAGCAAGATTCAAGCATAAACTGATGGGAATGTATGAATATATTTTCTGTCAATGGGCCTTGCCTGAGAATGTGAAACAGGCTGTAGATTACTTCCTGGAACATTACAACGGAATCTACAAACCCGTAAAATATGCCGCAGTAAACAAGCATAGTCTGGGATATGACAAGAACTCTAAAATGGTAAAAGATTTTACGGCAGGTATCAATGTTATTTTTGCAAATAGCAATAATGCTGAACTGATGGATTTTAGTGCTTAAAAAGTAGATTTGATTATGGGAGAAATGACTCGAAACTCATAAAAAGTGTATCAGATTAATGGCTGATACACTTTTTTTTGTTTGTTTTTCAAATGGTAATCTACTTTCCAAGAAAAACAGATTTACTTTTTGAGAAAAGTAGATTCCCGGTAACCTCCTAATCTACTTTTCTGTTTCTTATAATCTACTTTGCTTTCTTATAATCTACTTTTTAACTTAGATAAACATCTATATTTTGAAAAATGTAAATATTATTCAGTTCGCTTCTATCTACTTTTTTTCTTGGTTATCTCTCCCAAAATCCCGACCTTTGCAGCACCAAACCACATCAGACCTGGGCAAGCGCAGACCGAAGCCTGTTTCGAATTTGGCTGATGCGGAATGGAGGTCCCCTCTCATCGAAACGGAGGGAATAACCGGAAAGACGACAATTATGTCTAAAATGATTTTCTACCCAAACACAGAATTGGGTATCGACCTCAAGTTGATGACTAAGGAGCCAGGGCGCATGGCTGTTGGCGAGTATCTGGATGGAGCCATTACGCACGACGGCGAAGACCACTTCACATTCGTGCAGAACGACTCCGAGAAGAAAAAGGACAAGGTGGTGCAGAGAAATCCGCACGTGTATGAAGGAACTTACATCAACGTGAACCGCAAGAAAGACGGTACGCTCTACCCTACCTTCAACCGACCTCAGTTCACGGAGAAGTTTACCTTCCAGAACTTCTGCCAGGGTGCCGCCAACGAGCTGCGCATCATTAGCGGCAAGAGTGATGACAGATAAACGGAGTCGAGGCTTTCTAGAGGAAATGGGGACTTCGGGGAGGCTGGTAACAGGCTCAAAACAGAAGTGATTTTCGGGCAAGCGTTCCAGTTGTTCCAGTTGTTCCAATTGTTCCAAATAGGTTTTCATAGGACAATATCCCTTTATAGAGACTCTATAACTACTTAATATATAGATAGTTATATATATAAGAAGGTGGAATGGAACGCTCAAAAAATTAATTGGAACAACTGGAACTGGAACGCTCCACCCAACTCCACTTCTCTCTAAAAAGCTCATAATCAATAAATTAAGAAAAAATGAAGACAAATAATTTGAAGTATAATATCACAATTTCAACCGCTCCAAAGATGCCGAAACTGGGAAAAGGCACCGAATGTGTGCAACTTTTGCTCTCTCAGGTTTCAAAAGACATGCATGAACCCTTAGTTCCGATGCTCTTTCCGATACTCGGAGCGCAGGTAAGTGAGGCGAAATTTCAGTATCCCGACCTCAGTTGGAAGGAATTATGTGGCATGATGGCCAATCTTGTGGCCGATTCGGGCTGTAATAAGGGACAACTGTCCAACATTGTAGAAGCTATCTGTCACAACTTCCGTGAACATGATGAGAAGGAACTAGAGAAGCTCGTGGAATGGCAGAGACAGATGAAAACGAAGTCTGCCAACAAGGAAAAACCGGCACGACCGGATGTGAGTTTCTGGTTTCCACCCTCTGATGTCACCAACGCCGCCTTCATCCAGAATGCCATGGGATGCGAGAAGTTGGGCGAGAAAACGCAATACCTCAATCTGCCCGAGGTGGAGATGGCGGACCGGATGTGTGGCGGACATAAGCAGATATCTCAGATGCTGCGCAATATCTACGACCGCCAGCGAGCCGGAGCTCTGAGAGCAACGGCAGACGGCATAACAGGTAATCCGGTTCTGCGAGCTAACCTCACGCTCTCTTCTACCCCATTTGCAGCCCGCAAGTTTTACAAGAACGAGCTCTTCAATGGTACTTTCGGCCGAATGGTTTTCTCGTATAAGGCGCGTCAGGCGCGAGTTGGCAAGATTCCAAGACAGGGTGAATATGATGCCGACTTCTTTGAAAAACTTGATGAGTATCTTGTGAAACTCAGCATCTGTAAGGGGCGGTTTATCATCAAGCCGCTGAACAAACTTACCGACCGTCTGGCGGCAGATATGGCTACGCTTGCAGACTTGACGGATGATGATGTGCTGTGGGATATCTCAAAGCGCTCCATCGTGTCGGCATGGAAGGCGGGCTGCCTGCTCTGGGTGCTGAACGACCAGACTTGGACGAAGGCGATGGGTGAGCTTGTGGAGTGGCTGGTTTATCATGATATCTGGAGCAAGATGCAGCTATTCGCCGACCTGCTGAACCAAGATGCTGACTCGGTAAGCGAGGCGCAGCGAAGGGGACCGAAGAACCTGCTTGATGACTTGCCAAACCCTTTCAACGAGGCGCAGCTGGAATCGCTCCGCTTGCAGCTGGGGAAATCGAAAGATGGCACGAAGGGGCAAATCAGGAAATGGGTGTTCCGCAAGTTTATCACCTTTTCGGCTGAAACGGGGCTTTATACCAAGACTGGGGAGTACTTGACAGGAAACGGGACGAGCGATGGAATCGCTCGGAACGGGGGCAAGAGTGGCGGCTCGCTGATGACTGGAGGCGGAAGGAAGAAGAAAGAGGCTGATGCTGACGGGCAGAAGGAGATGGCTACTGATGCCAAGAAAAAGAAAGGGAAACAGATATGATGGAGAAATATGAGATTCAGAAACTGCGCGAACTTCCGATAGAGAAGGTCGCGAAAGAGATGGGGATGAAGGTGGAGCACCATAAGGCGCTCTGCCCCTTCCATGACGATCACCACGCCAGCCTCACGTTCAACAAGACCAAGAACAGCTGCAGATGTTATGTCTGCATGAGGAACTCCATCGGCACCATCGACCTGGCGATGCGATACCTGGGTAAGGATTTTCCGGCGGCTTGCCGATGGCTCGCAGGGGAACATCAGATTCAGCTGGAGGAGGATTCTTCTTCGGGGAAAAACTCTTCCTTTGGGGGCTCTTCATCTGGTAGTTCTTCCTCGAGTAATAATTCGGGGAAATTTTCCTTCGATGCTAGCAGGTATGCGAGATTCTTCGAGCATCCCTGGCTTAACCAGGCGGCTAGAAGATTTCTCTTCGAGGAGAGGAAGATTGACTGGAGAGTGGTGAACTGGTGCAGACTGACTTCCTGGACGGATAAGAAGGGCATCAACTGGCTGCAGATTCCTTACTTCGATACCGATGGGCGGCTTATCGGAATCCAAAACAGAAATTTGGATTACAAGAAGAAAAAATCTTCATCGGGAGGTTGTTCTTCTGAGGGGAAAGCTTCTTCGGCAGGAAATCTTTCTTCTGAAGAGAAATGTTTTTCTGAGGGGAATGTTTCTTCTGAAGAAAAAAGTCCGGGCGAAGAAAAGGAGCAGGATGCTCCCCGATTCCGCTTTCCCTATGGCGCCCGATGCAGCATCTATAATCTTCCTGTGGTGAAGATGCTGAAGCCGGGCGAGAGGCTGTTTATTACGGAGGGATGTAGCGACTGCTGGGCGATGCTTTCTGCCGGTCATAAGGCGATAGCTATCCCTTCTGCCACGCTCCTCAAACCCGAGGATAAGCAGCTGCTGGTAGATATCGGAAGAAATTATCAGGTGGAATTCCACATGTTTCCTGATCAGGATGTGCCGGGCGAAAGCCTCTTTATGCAACTCAGGGAGATGCTCCCCCAGCTGGTTCATCACCAGTTGCCACCGGGCTGCAAGGATTTCAGCGAATACTATCTTTTAGGGGCTGCTGCAACTTCCGGGAGCAAGGAGCCGATAAACAAATGATTAAAAAATTAAGATTATGGAAGATTTTATAAACCGTTCGTATACGAAGAAGGAACTGGGGCTGATGTACTTTCCTGAGAGTATGCCACGCACGGCCGTGAATCATCTCATGAGTTGGATTCGGCGTTGCCGGCCGCTCTGGGATGAGCTGCAGCAGATGGAATATGACAAGACTTGCAAGTCGTTTACTCCCAAACAGGTTAAGGCTATCATAGAATACCTCGGGGAACCGGGATAAGGGGGAGTTATTAGTGATTAGTGTTAACTTGGCGGGTGACGGACCAGCGATAGAATCGCTGGAAACGGAGGCTTTTTCAATGTTGAACGTTAAGTGTTTAGAGTAAAAATGTTCCGCTATCGCATGCTATCGCATGCTATCGCACACCTGACAAATCGGGATTTCGTATCTTTGCATCGTGATTCAGAAAGCGCGCAAAATCACTTGCCCAGTTGGAGAAAAATATCTCCCTAATTGGGAAAATAAAAAGGCCTCGGAAAGAGAAAGATGGAGCACCCAAAAAACAAGATAACAGCCACGATTCTCACAGCAAGGCTTTTCAGAAAAACAAGAGTAATGAAACCAAGACTCCAAGCCTCGAAACGAGTCGTTTCGCAAAGTACTTCTTCTAAGAGAAATCTGAGGAAATAAGAGAAATCTGAGGAAAGAGGAAAAAGCGAAACTTAACAGGGGGCAGAAAAAATCATGAACCAGAACATGAAGGCATTCATCCGGTATCTTATCGTGGCGATTTGCTCAGCCATCGTCACCTTCCTATCCAGCTCCTGCACGGCGGGACTCGTGATCGGAAAGAACCAGCGGCAACATCAGGAGAACAACATCTCCACCAAAGTAGATTCTACCTACTGCGTGCCAACCATCACCATCCGGTAGGATTTACAAGTTAACAAGAGTATTCATCATTTAAAAATCAAAAGATTATGGCAATTAATTTGAAAGCAAAGGAGACCCTTATCCAAGTAGGCGAAATGAAGGGTCAGTACAGATTCATCCTCGGTACCGAACTTTACAACAAGCTCTCCGAGAACAAGGTTATCAAGGAGGCTGCCCTCAGAAGCGGCGTTAGCGTGGGCGTGATGCAGGTTTGTTGGGATGCAGCAGGCGAGGTTATCAAGGCGTGGTGTACCGAAGGCCATTCCGTAGCCGTTCCGGGATTGGGTACCATGCGATTCGGCGTAAGAGCCAAGAGTGTGCCTACCGTAGGCGAAGTGGCAACCAGTCTGATTACCAACCGCCGCGTCATCTTCACCCCAAGCGTTGACATCAAGCGCGAGCTGCAGGATACCTCTATCCAGATTACCTGTTACGACCGCAACGGCAAGGTGCTGAAAAACGTTACCTCCGACGACAAGGGCGATGTGGAAGACCCAGACAACACCCCAGGTGGTGGCGGCGGTTCGAATACCGAAGGCGGTGGTACCAGCCAGGGCGGTGGAACTACCGAAAGTGGCGGAACTACCGAAGGCGGCGATAACCAGGGTGGAAATATGGGCTAGCCAATCAGCAAGGATTAAGCCCCCTGATTCTACCTAGATAAAAAAGCCCCTGATGCAAAGAAAAAATGCATCGGGGGCTTTTATCTTATCCCATCACATAGAGAACGGATGTATAGAACTGCATCACGAGAATGTAGAAAAGAAAGCACGGCGATAGGAGACGGATGCCTTGATTCATCGCATCATAAACCTGACTGATGCCCTTGATGCTCTCGCTCATGATGCCATAGCTCATGCTCATCACCACGACCGAAAAACAGATGTACGGAATGAGACTCTGCGTGAATGGACCCGGAAAGAGGGTGCCTACGGCATTCAGCAGAATGGCATGGGGCATGAGGGTGAGCGCCAGCAGGATGCCCACAAAAAAGACCAGCTCGAAGAGCATCAGGCGCAAGGCTGTGCGCTGGCGATACTGGGTATGGTCGAAATGGAGTACCCTACTCTGCTTTACCACCCCGATACTGATGCTGATGAGCACCAGCCATACGAGCCAGGCAGAGGTGAGATGGTCTACAAAATGGCCCGTAAACCAGCGGATGCCCTCGGGGCTGGTAAGCGAATGGGTGAACGACTCGGGCATCGCAGCTGTAAGCAGCCACGAAACCAGAACCACCCCTACTTCGGCTATTCCCAATGTTAATGCCAGATAGGCCAATACTTTCTTATACATTCTTTAAAATGAACTTATATATAAACTTTATTCTTCATCTGCCTGCAGATGGTCGATGTCGAGGATGCGCAGCTCGCAGGCTTTCACCACCAGACGGGTGGCGTTGATGCCCATGCCGTGGTTGCCGTCAGGAAAGAGTTTCTGAACCAGTTCCGCCTGGCGCTTCTCCAGACTCTTTACGCCGAAAGGCATTCCGCGCAGATTGGTTATCTGCTCCTTGGTATAGCCCAGCGCAAGATGGCGCAGGAAACGCTCGTCATACTCATCAATCTCGTAGTTCACCAGAGCCTCCTGACGCATCAGCTGACTGTTTACGCTCCGCTTAAAACGGTCTACAATCTTCTGAAGGATAGGCTGGTTGAACACCAGTTTCTTACCGCCCATGCAGCTTGCCACATCGCCACGCGTAAGGAGTTCGCCACTCTTCAGAATGATACCGTCGCAGCCCGCATCGAGCACATCTACCCAGAGTTTTTCGTTCAGAATTTCTCCTGTAAAGATGAGCACCTTTACGTTAGGATACTTCTCCTTGGTCTGGCGGCAGATTTCTACGCCTACCGTGGTAGAACCACCCAGTCCGAGGTCGAGCAGAACCAGATCAGGCAACTGCTGCTTGATGAGTTTCCAATAGGCTATTTCGCTCTCGGCAGTACCTATGATTTCAGCCTCGGGAATATCATTCTTGAAGATACCCTCTGTGCCCTTCAGTTCCAAAGGCACGTCTTCTACTATGATGACTTTAAAATTTTCCATTTTCCTGATATTTTTATTCTTTATTCTTTTTCTTATGATTTTAAGCTTTCCCACTTCATGCGTGCCGGCAGCACAGCCTCTATCCTGAGGCAGCCCTTATCGCTCTGGCAAGCCTTGATGCCGCAGCCGCGGAGATTGGTTATCTCGCCCAGTTCCCTCACAATCTGCCGACACAGGAGATAGCGCAAATCGCCCGTCAGAGGGGTAAAGAGCTGGGCATGGAGCGCAGCATCATAAGCCACATCCTGCTGGTCAACCCAATAGCGCACGTAGGCAGACCCCGGAATCTCAGCCACCCCGGCATGATAATTCTTGGAATTTCCGTGCATCAGAGAGACAAGATAGCGGTTCAGAAAATCATCTGCCTTGATGTTGCCTTCTACCTGCTCCATCGCCTGGGCGCTAAGCAGAGAATAGAGCGATTTATAATAATCTACCAGTTCCTTGAGCGAATCAACATCATCGGGCTGCGAATCGATGAGCTGGCGGATGCGCGACGGATAATACATCGTTTCGTGCTTGAGCGTGGACAGGCAGTTGTCGAGCACGGAATTGGAGATGTGAAGCTTATCATTCTCATATTCAGCCCGATGCAGCTCATCGGTCATCAGCTCCAGTTTCAGGGATTCCTGCTCAGCCTCGTCTGTCCGTTTAGCCTTGGTCTGCTCAATCATGGCAAACCGGTAGCTCAGCACGTGGCGGTAATAGAGCAGATAATAAGCCAGCGGCAACTGCAGCAGCAACAGGATGAGCAGCACCACGGCCACGGTCTTGGAGTTCTCGCTCTGCTGCATGGTGTGCACATAATTATCGAGCGTATTATCGGCACTTATCTCGCGGAACAGCTGGGTATAAACCTTGTTGTTGCTCTGATAGAGCGACCATTGGTGCAACGCCAGGGCAGCCACGGCACACTCGTTTCTCAGGTCGAGAATGACGTGATAATTGGTTCTAAGCCCTTCGCGCATCCAATAGAGTTCTGCCGCCATTCCCACCTCCGGATGAGCCACCATGAGATATTTTCCGTCGGGATATTTCGAGAGATAGAAGGCGTTGAGATAATGGCGCGAAGAATCGGCAAAAGCCAGGGTGCGCTGGTAGGTGCCGTTGATATTGCTGAAGTAGGCACTATCTGCAAAATCGTCGGCACGCTGGAGATTGGCATCTACGTTCGTCTTGAGATGATTGTGGCGCTGGCGGATGCCGTTGGTCTTCTTTGCCTCGCAAGGCTGGACCGAAGCCGACAGCAGCACGAAGAGCATGATGATGATGCCCAACAGCTGATGGGTTCGGCGGGCGATGCCCTTAGGCAGACGGAAACTGAAGCGGCTCCCCTCGCCCAACTTGCTTTCTGCCTTAATCTGACAGCCGGCAAAGAGCGAACTTACCTTCTTATATTTCTCGATAATGCCCTTGCAGTTGAGCAGTCCGAAGCCATGACCGCCCGTATAGGTCCGGTCGAAGACATGAGCCAGCTGCTCCTCGTCCATACCCTTTCCGGTATCCGAGATGCTGATTTCCACAAAGTCTGAAACCTTGGCGCTAATGGTTACCTTTCCGCCTTCGGGTGTAAACTTTCGGGCATTATCGGCGATGGTATTGATCATGAAGAGCGTAAGGATGCGGTCGGCCTTGACCACGGCATCGGTCGGCTCTACTTCCAGTTTCACGCCCTGCATTTGGAAACTCATCTTGCCCTTGGCAACAATATCGAAAAGCTGCTGGAGAGGGAAACTTTCGATACGCAGGCTGAGTGAGCCCTGGCGCATCTGAATCCACTCCGTAAGCACGTTGTTATATTGGTTTATCTTATCCGTGAGTTCGGCGATATACTGGTAGCGTTCTTGCCGCACCTCATCGCTTTCGCCCCCTTCGGAGAGTCGGTTTGCCTCATGAATCATGCGGTCGATGAAAGGCGTAATACTGTTTACGAGCGAAACTTTAGCCCGTTGTTCCAGATTGCGTTTCTTGTTTTCTTCGATGTGCAGACGGGTTACGTTCAGCTCATCGTGAACCTCCTCCTGCTTATCTTTTAATTCGTTGATTTTCTTAGTGTTACTTTCGCTCCATTCACGCAAAGGTGCAAGCAGCTCGTCCATCGACTGGTTCTTCATCTTCTTGCGCTTCATGTGGTCGAAAACGTAGAGCAGCACCACCACGAGCACAATCATCGCCACCACGGCAGCAATCATCACGTTGAGCTGCTGGGCGTTTTCGTCGAGCGCAGCCGCACGTGCTTCAAGCTGGCGGTCCTGACGCGAACGGTCTTGCAAATCCAGATAGATATTGCGGTTGTAATCGCTCTGCTGCTTATCATCTATAGCCGAATAAACCAGACAGAGTCTTTCACGTATCGAAGCTACGAGGTCGGGTGCCTGCTCGATGGCCTTGTTGTCGTTCAAGGCATGATTCAGGCAGTCGAGCGCCGAAGAATAATCATGGATATCCCAGAAACATTCAGCCAGCGTACGGTTGGCTCCGGCGGTCTGATAAACATCTCCGTAGCTCGAAAAGAGGTTGAGGGCACGCTGGGCAAAGTTGCCAGCCAGCAGATTGTTCGGCATCTGTTCGATGTTGAGATACTGGAAGGCAGGCAGGTTGTTGCGTATGAGGAATTCGCTCACCTCTCCTTTTCTGAGGTGCTCGCTTATAGATTGCAGGGCGTTAGCCTGCCAGTAAGGATAAGGATGGGCAGGGTCGCTAGCCAGCATGTAGCAGCTGATCAGCCGGTCGAATTCCGCCTGATTGATTTCGTTTTCGGTTCCCTTGACGATAGCTCCGCCCGAACCTATATTATAAAGATAGTTGAGATATTGTGCCGAATCCTGTTCCAGCTCATCTGGGTCCAGACGGTTAAGCTCCTGAAACATCGGCTCGTCTAAGCCCACATAATAAAAATAGGTGGCGGCAACAATACTGAATTCAGATTTCGCATAAATCACACGTTTGCTTTCCCTCGGGGGCAAGGAATTCACCTCTTCGCGAATTCTGCGCAAACGCCTCATCGCCTTTTCGCGATAAGCATAAAAATCTTTGTTGTGCGATTCTCTCTGGCAGAGTCGCATGTTCTGAACATCGGCAATAGCGAGTTCTATCTGATTATCGCTCTCCTCTTCAATCTTCTTCAGCCATCCCTTGGCTCCCTTGTAATCCATCTTGGCTATACATACGAAGGCAAGGTTGTTATAGGCTTCGGCACGGCCAGAGGGATAATCTTCTGAAAGCTTCAAAGCCCTCTCAGCCAGTACTTTAGTAGAATCAAGATTGCGATAATGATAAGCATAGGATTGCTCGTTCAGCTCATCTACCCTTGCCTTATTCGCAGGAGAACAAGCTGAAAGAAAAAAAGCCGCCACCACCAGAATTGATGATGGCGACATGAAACAAAACGATGCGAAAAGCTGCATCTCTAATGAAAAATAGTCTAAATTAAGCGCGAGCCTTCGCGATGTAACCGAGAGCCTCCTGACACTTGGCTGTGATGGCAGCCCAGTCGCCAGCAGCAACAGTCTCCTTAGGGAAGAGCTTAGAGCCCATACCTACGCAGAGAACGCCAGCCTTGATCCAAGGAGTAAGATTCTCCTCTGTTGGCTCTACGGCACCTGTTACCATGATGTTGCTCCAACGCAAAGGTGCCATTACGTTCTTGACGAATGAAGGACCACCTACATTACCTGCTGGGAATACCTTGGTTACGTCGCAACCAGCAGCCTGAGCATTATTGATTTCTGTTACAGAACCGCAACCTGGTGAATAAGGAACCAGACGGCGGTTGCAAACTGGAGCAATCTCTGGGTTGAAGTTAGGACCTACGATGAAGTTAGCGCCAAGCTGGAGATACAGAGAAGCTGTACCAGCATCAACAACTGTACCGGCACCCAGAATCATCTCAGGGCAAGCCTTGTCAGCCCACTTTACCAACTCACCGAAAATCTCGTGAGCGAAGTCACCACGGTTAGTAAACTCGAAAACACGTACGCCACCCTCGTAACAAGCCTTGATGACGTTCTTGCAGATTTCAACATCCTTATTGAAGAAAACAGGTACCATACCAGTCTCTTTCATGGCTGCCATAACCTGCATTTTGCTAAACTTTGCCATTACCTTATTATAATTAATAATTAATAGTTTATAGTTAATAGGAGCTTCGCCATAAGCAAGACTGCCTATCAACTATAAACTTTAAACTATTATAGTTTATAGGGGCTACGCCATAAGCATGACGGCTATAAACTATTAACTTTTAACTCTAAACTAAATCTATTATCTCTGGACGCGACCATTAGCGTTACCACCAGCCAGGCTCTCTACCTCGTCAGCAGATACCAGGTTGAAATCGCCAGGGATAGTATGCTTCAAAGCAGAAGCAGCTACCGCAAACTCAAGAGCCTCGCCCTGAGTCTCCTTAGTAAGAAGACCGTGGATCAGACCACCAGAGAAAGAGTCGCCACCACCAACGCGGTCGATGATAGGGTTGATGTCATAGTGCTTGCTCTGATAGAACTCCTTACCATCATAGATAAGAGCTTTCCAGCCGTTGTGTGTAGCAGAGAGAGATTCGCGGAGAGTAGAAACAACATACTTGAAACCAAACTCCTTCATCATGCCCTTGAAGATTCCGTAGTAACCCTCAGCATCAGTCTTACCGCCCTCTACGTCAGCATCTGGCTTGAAGCCCAGGCAGAGCTGAGCATCTTCCTCATTACCGATGCAAACATCAACATACTTCATCAGAGGACGCATAACAGAGATAGCCTTCTCTGAAGTCCAGAGCTTCTTGCGGAAGTTGAGGTCAACAGAAACAGTTACGCCGTGACGCTTAGCAGCCTCACAAGCCAACTTTGTAAGTTCAGCAGCCTTGTCGCTGATAGCTGGAGTAATACCGCTCCAATGGAACCACTGGGCACCCTCCATAATCTTATCGAAATCGAAATCAGATGGGTCAGCTTCAGCAATTGCGCTGTGTGCACGGTCGTAGATTACCTTGGATGGGCGCATAGAAGCACCAGTTTCTGCATAGTAGAGACCTACGCGGTCGCCACCACGAGCGATGAACTCTGTGTTAACGCCGTAACGACGGAGACCGTTGACAGCAATCTGACCGATCTCGTGCTTAGGGAGCTTAGATACGAAGTAAGCATCATGACCATAGTTAGCCAAGCTTACAGCTACGTTAGCCTCACCACCACCAGGGATGATACGAAGTGATTCACTCTGAATGAAACGATCATTGCCTTCTGGTGATAAACGAAGCATGATCTCGCCTAATGTTACAATTTTTGCCATGTTTGATAGTTTTAATTTTTTTGTTTTTATTTTGTTTGTTATGAGTAACAAATTAAATTTCACTTTTCAGTCAAGAAATGAAGTTCAATTTTCAGTTGTCATTCAATTTCGGGGGCAAAAATAACCATAATTTCTCGAATAACGAAATAAAATCGCATTTTTTTTTGTTTTTCGTGCAAAAAAGTTGCTGTGTCTTCGCACAATTCAAAAAATTGTTGTATATTTGCGGCAAAATTCGTACTTGTGGTCGCACACAACAGAATTGCTTAATACTAATTGTGGTCTGTGCACAGCTAGGAAGTACCTGCGACGTTTTATCTATCGTAGCCCCCAGGAGAGGCTCCTTATATAATAAGTACACGCGAGGCAACCAGACCCGTAATGCTAAAAAACAATGGCCGAAAAAATCAGAATCAAGGATATTGCCGAGAGAGCTGGCGTATCCGTTGGAACCGTAGACCGAGTTCTGCACGACCGCCCAAACGTGTCGAAACCTGCACGCGACAAGGTCGAGAAAGCCCTCAAGGAAATGAATTATCAGCCTAATGTGTACGCCAGCGCTCTGGCTTACAACAAATCCTATACCTTCTACCTGCTGATTCCGAAACACGAATCGGAGGCTTACTGGGAGGAAATAGAGGAAGGCGCAAAAAAATGTGAAGATACCCGACGTGACTTCCATATCGATGTAGAGATTCGTTTCTATGAGCGTTCCAGCGAGGAATCGTTCCGCGAAGAAGGCAACAAGATTCTTGAGGCCAGTCCGGAAGGAGTCATCGTGGTGCCTTCATCGCTCGACGTAACCCGCGAGTTTACCGAGGCGTTGCATCACAAAAGCATCCCGTTCATCCTGCTCGACTCCTACATGCCCGATCTGCGTCCGCTCTCTTTCTTCGGTCAGGATTCGTTCTGTTCGGGGTTCTTCTCAGCCAAGATGCTGATGATGCTTGCCGCAAAGGAAGATGAAATCATGCTCATGAGGCAAACCAAAGACGGAAGAGTGGTCAGCAAGCAGCAGGACAACCGAGAGGTAGGATTCCGCCATTACATGCACGACCACTTCCCTAACGTGAAGATTACCTTGCTCGACCTGCCGTTGAGCGGCACACGTGCTGAATTCGTCAAAATGCTGGAGAAGTTCTTTGCCGTGCATCCGAACATCCACCATTGCATCACCATGACTTCGAAGGCGCACATCGTGGGCGACTTCCTGCTGAAGACCAACCGCCGCGACGTACAGATTATGGGCTACGATATGGTGGAGAAAAATGCCCGCTGTCTGCGCGAAGGAAGCATCTCCTTCCTCGTCGCCCAGCACGCCTACATGCAGGGTTACTCCTGCGTAGACACGCTCTTTCAGGCCATCGTGCTGAAAAAGAAAGTTACGCCGGTAAACTATATGCCTATCGAGCTGCTGATGAAGGAAAACGTAGATTTCTATCGCAGAACCCAGCTCTAAGGAAACCTGGCAGAATGGGACTTCCGCATGGAAGACAATTCATACAGGAACATTATAAATTATAAACAATAAATAAAAGACAGACTACGTATGGAACAATCAAGTTTTATCAAGATTAACCCTGCCGACTCGGTAGTGGTTTGCTTGCGCCCTATGAAGAAGGGTGAAACGATTGAAGTAGATGGCAAGACCATCACATTATTGCAGGATACTCCTGCAGGACACAAGGTGCTCATCAACGATGCAGCCGAGGGTACAGACATCCTGAAGTATGGCTACCCTATCGGTCACGCAAAGACCAGCCTCAAGGCGGGCGAATGGGTTAACGAGAACAACCTCAAGACCAATCTTGCAGGTACACTCGAATATACCTACAACCCGGTAGAGGAGCAGTTGAACATCGCTAAGGAAAACCGCACCTTCAAGGGCTACGTTCGCAAGAATGGCGAAGTAGGCGTAAGAAACGAAATATGGGTAGTTCCTACCGTAGGCTGCGTTAACGGCGTGGCTGAGAAGCTGGTAGAACTCCTCAAGAAAGAAACAGGCTGCGAAGGCATCGACGCCATCCACGCATGGCACCACAACTTCGGTTGCTCACAACTCTCGGGCGACCATGAGAATACCCGCAAGGTGCTTCGCGACATCTGTCTGCATCCAAACGCAGGTGCCGTGCTCGTTCTCTCTCTCGGCTGCGAGAACAACCAGCCAGATGATTTTATGAAGATGCTCGGCGATTATGATCATGACCGAATCAAACTTCTTGTAACACAGAAGGTTGAAGGTGATGAGCTGGAGGAAGGCATGAAGATTCTGCGCAATCTCTATGCCCAGGCTAAGGAAGACAAGCGCGAGGATGTTCCGGTAAGCAAGCTGCGCGTAGGTTTGAAGTGTGGTGGTTCTGACGGCTTCAGCGGTATTACAGCTAACCCATTGGTAGGTGAATTCAGCGACTGGCTCGTAGCACAGGGCGGTACAAGCATCCTGACAGAGGTGCCTGAAATGTTTGGCGCAGAAACCATTCTGATGAACCGTTGCGAGAACAAGGAACTCTTCGACAAGACTGTTCACCTGATTAACGACTTCAAGGAATACTTCCTGAGCCATGGTGAGCCAGTTGGCGAGAACCCTTCTCCAGGTAACAAGGCTGGTGGTATTTCTACCCTCGAAGATAAGGCTTTGGGTTGTACCCAGAAGTGCGGTCGTGCTCCGGTAAGCGGCGTGCTCCAGTATGGCGACCGTTTGGAGACAACAGGTTTGAACCTGCTTTCAGCTCCGGGTAACGACCTCGTTGCAGCCACAGCTCTGGCTTCAGCAGGTTGCCAGCTCGTTCTCTTCACCACAGGTCGCGGAACCCCATTCGGAACCTTCGTGCCAACGATGAAGATTTCTACCAACAGCAATCTGGCAAAGAACAAGCCAAACTGGATTGACTTCAACGCCGGCGCTCTGGTAGAGGGTGTTGAAATGAAAGACTTGGTAAGTAAGTTTATTGATAAGATTATAGCTGTAGCAAGTGGCGAGGAAGCTCGCAACGAGTATAATGGCTATCGTGAAATCTCCATCTTCAAGAATGGAGTAACTCTTTAATTAGTAGAAAGAAAAAGAAGTATGAGTAACAAAAAAGGTTTGCTGGCGTTGTCGCCATTGTTTTTGCTGATTGTCCTCATCGTGGCTTTTACCGTATATTCGGTAGACAGCAGCCATAAGGATACCAGCCTCTCGCTCACAGTAGCGTTCATGATATCGAGCATTTATGCCGTGGCTATATCCGGCGGAATGCCTGTAAAGAAACGAGTGGACACATACAGCAAGGGAGCCGGCGCCAACAACCTGATGCTCATGCTCTGGATTTACGTACTGGCTGGCTCGTTTGCCGCATCAGCCAAGGCGATGGGAGCCGTTGATGCAACCGTCAACCTGGCGCTCAGCATCCTGCCAGCCAGCATGATTCTGCCAGGACTCTTCCTGGCTGCCTGCTTTATCTCCGTATCCATCGGTACAAGTGTGGGAACCGTAGTGGCTCTGGTTCCGATAGCCGCCGGACTGGCCCACTCGATGGATGCTAACGTAGGCATGATGACCGCCATCATCGTAGGTGGCGCTTATTTCGGCGACAACCTCTCGTTCATCTCCGATACGACAGTTGTTGCTACGCAGACACAGAACTGCAAGATGAGCGATAAGTTCAAGGTCAACTCCATGATTGTGGTTCCGGCCGCCGTACTCGTGCTCATCGCCTATTCTGTCATGGGAATCGGTCTTCAGGCTCCTACCCATATTAACGAGGTAGAATACATGAAAGTATTGCCTTACCTCATCGTCCTCATTACCGCTATTGCCGGCATGAATGTAATGGCTGTTCTCACCCTGGGTACCCTACTCTGCGGCGCCATCGGCATAGGCAGTCATCTTATGGGCGCCTCCGGAAGCTACGACCTCTTCGGCTGGTTTGCAGCCATGGGCAACGGCATTATCGGCATGGGCGAACTCATTATCATCGCCATGATGGCAGGTGGTATGCTCGAAATCATCCGCGAAAACGGCGGAATCGATTTCATCATCAACAAGATTACAGCCCACGTGAACAGCAAGCGTGGAGCCGAACTTTCTATCGCCGCCCTCGTTTCGATGGTAAACATCTGTACGGCAAACAACACGGTAGCGATTCTGACAGTAGGAAATATTTCGAAAAAGATAGGCGACCGGTTTGGCGTAGACAACCGCAAGGCAGCCAGCATTCTCGACACCTTCTCGTGCATGGTTCAGGGACTGATTCCTTATGGCGTGCAGATGCTTCTGGCAGCCGGTCTTGCCAATCTCAGTCCGATGGATATTCTTCCTTATCTCTACTATCCGCTGGCGATAGGTGTGGCAGCCCTGCTGGCCATCCTCTTCCGCTATCCTAAGAGATTCAGTTAGGAAAATTTCTCAAATCAGAGGGTCTCCTTCTGTTTTAGCGATTTCTTAACAGGAAGAACAAAACTTTATTATTGACTATTAATTATCAAGGCATATGAATTTTCTTCAGCGTAACCTTTTTACTAAACTCCGTGCCGATAACTTTGGCACCAAGGAAGAAATGGAACCGATGACTACCTTTAAGAAGAAAAAGATAGCTCAGATGCTCAAGAACGTGAATGATGTTCCTGCCGGAGAGGTGAAGATGAACAACAGTTTTCTGAATCGGCGGCTCAGCAAGATTCAGGAAGACGAACGCCACGCCATCGATACCTCTATTGAGACCATTTATCTGTTGCGCATCATCGTGGCAAATGTAAATGGAATGCTGGCTAACGGAATTAATCTCAGAGGAATCATCCAGTTGGGAGACTACCTGAGAACCCGAGGCGACAAGGTAGATTTCGTGAAACTGGAGAAGTGGCTTGCCAAGCTCCGCATCCAGCGCATCGCCCAGCTGGAAGGAAGCGTGCTCATCACCTTCTTCGATTTTGAACAGGACGAAATCCCATTCGTTCATCACATAGAAAGAGGCGCCTACAAGCTGACGCTCCGTTCGCTCTACTATAATATCATGGACCAGCAGGCCATTCAGTTTGAGCAGACCAGCAGCGGCTTTGTACGCACCACGGGGGGAACCATGCGCAAGAATCTGCGCCGCAGCATGCGCTATCTGCAATACGCTCCGATAGAAACCATGAGCAATTTCATGAACAATTTCTTCCGTTCATTATCTGAGATTGAAGAGTAAATTTCAGAAAGGATTGAAGGGGTTAATCTGGGATTCATCAGGACGAAGAGTAAAATATCTATAAAATTAATCTCTTAGTAGTACGATTTTCATCTGATTTTCGTATCTTTGCATCTATGAAAAAATTATTTATCTCTATTATAGCATCCATTATTGCCTTGGGAGCCCATGCCCAGGTGCAATGCGAAGATACTTGTCGGCACGTTCACGGCATCGACTTGAGTCATTATCAGGGCAACGTGTTCTGGGAAACCGTGGGCGACAACTCTAAGATGGCTTACGTTTATCTGAAAGCTACCGAGGGCGGAACCAACATCGATAGCAAATACAAGCAGAATATCGACCTGGCTCATCGCTACGGAATGAAAGTAGGTTCTTATCATTTCTACAGAGCACGCATCCCGCAGCAGAGGCAGCTGGAAAATTTCATGGCCCAATGCCGACCGGGAGATCAGGACCTCTTGCCTATGATTGACGTGGAGACGAAAAGCGGCATGAATACAGAAGAATTCTGCGATTCGCTCTTCAAGTTTCTGCATCTCGTAGAGAAGGCATACAAGCAAAAACCCCTTATCTATACAGGAGCCAACTTCTATGACAACTATCTTCTGGGCAAGCTCGACAGCTACAAGCTGATGATTGCCCAGTATACGAAGCGCATCCCTGTGCTGCGAGATGGTAGAGATTTCGAAATGTGGCAATATACGGGTAAGGGCAGGCTCAACGGAATAAACGGCTATGTGGACAAGAGCCGTTTCATGGGGCGCCACAAACTCAGAGAAATCAGATTCAGACATCGATAGTTACTTTGAACTTTATGATTAGATTCAAGGTAAAGAGTGGATAAGGTCTGGAAGTATAGAAACGTGAATAATATAAGTAAATTAATAAACACAAAATAGAATTATGGCAATTATTAAATGTCCGGAATGCGGACGCCAAATTAGCGATAAAGCACCTACTTGCCCTAGTTGCGGAGTAGAAATAGCAGGCAAAATTACCAAATGTCCAAATTGCGGCGAGGTTTATTTCAGCAATCTGGAAATGTGTCCAAACTGCCACGAGCTGAATCCTTCGCTTACAAAAATGACTTCTTCGGCAGGAATGAGCCAGCAGACTCCTTCTATGACTCAGCAGCAAGAAGCTGAAAATGTAGCCAGACAGAATGCAATCAGACAAGAAGAAAACCGCCGACAGGAGGCTCTCAGACAGCAGGAACGCCCTCAGACATCTGTCAGAACCACAACTCCTCCTACTCCACCTGTTCCACCGGTTCGCCCACAGCAAACCCATTCTCAGAACGGCGGAAACGGAGAAGGAACGCAGGCAAAGAAAAAGAGCGCTCGTGGCGTCATCATCATCTCCCTGATTTTCGCCTTCCTCGTTTGTGGCATTTTCTATTATTTCTATGATAATGCCAATAAGAATAAGGAGCTGGAAGCTTACGAATATGCGATGCAGAGTAGCGACCCGATGGTTCTGCAGAGTTACCTCGATACTTACAAAGATGCAGACGAGGCGCATCGTGACTCTATCATGGCTCACCTCGAACTCCTGAAACAGACGGATCAGGACTGGACCAACGCCGTAGTCAGCGGTTCGAAAGAGGCCCTGCAGGCTTATCTCGACAAATACCCAGACAGTCCGCACAAGCAGGAGGTTTTGAACAAGATAGATTCCATCGACTGGAATGTGGCCAAGAATGCTGATAATGTGGAAGCTTATCAGGCTTATCTCGCCGCTCATGCTGACGGTTCCCATATCGAAGAGGCTGAGAATGCGATGAAGAAAGCCAAGAGCAGAGATCTGCAACCAGAAGAGAAAGAAATGGTAAGCAGTCTGTTCCGCCATTTCTTCCAAAGCATCAACACCCGCGATGCAGATGGCTTGCAGGCTTCATGCGAAGACATTCTCTCTTCGCTCCTGGGTAAGAATTCTGCCACCAAGGCAGATGTTGTTACCTTTATGAATAAGCTTTATAAGGACGATGTGACCAACCTGAATTGGTTCCTCACCAACGATTATAAGATTAAGAAGCGCGAGGTGGGTGACGAAAATTATGAATATCAGGTTCAGTTCTCTGCACGTGAGGAAGTTCAACTTACCGACGGTACTAAGAAAACAAACCTTTTCAAAATCAACTCAACCGTTTCGCCAGACGGCAAGGTTTCTGCGTTCAACATGTCGAAGATTAATGCCGCAGAATAGAATAAGAAACGCTCTGCAAGATTAAATAGAATAAAAAAAACGCCCTGCAAGATCAGGAACTTCATTTCTGAATGTTCCCTTCTTGCAGGGCGTTTCTTTTTACCTTCATGTTTCAGGAAGGTTCTCATGTCCGAGAAACCATTCCCTTCTTTTAGAAATTACTTTGCATCCTTCATCTGACGGAGCAAATCTTTCTGCTTTTCGTTCAACCCGGTTGGCAACTTCACGTTATAAGTAATCATCAGGTCGCCAAAGGTTCCATCACCCCGGTCGTATCCTTTTCCGCGAACACGAACCTTCGTACCATTCTGAGTTTCCGGTTTAATCTTCAGTTTGATTTTAGAACCATTACTCAGTTTGATGATTCCTTCGCCTCCCAGCAGAGCCGTGTAAAGGTCGATGTTCACATTCATGTTCATTTCGCCGTTATTGGCACGCCCGTTCTGGCCGCAACCGCCGCCACAACCGCCAGTACCGAAATCAGCACCAGCTCCGTAGCCAGCCCCATTAAAGCCGCTACCAAAACCGGCAGAACCATTAAATCCGCCGAAATTGCCGGAACCGAATCCATCAGCCGACTGCTGGCTTCTGCCACGTCCTCCGAAGAGATTTTCGAAGAAGCTGGAGAAACCTCCGCCTCCGCCAAACTGGCTGAAGTCGAAGCCCTCGAATGGATTTCCACCTGCTCCACCATAGCTTCCGGAACCGCCTGCACCTCCAGCTCCGCCGAAACCGCCGAATGCATCAGCATTCTTCCATTGTTCGCCATACTGGTCGTATTTTGCACGCTTATCTGGGTCAGAAATCACCTCATACGCCTCGTTCAGCGCCTGGAACTTAGCCTTCGCCTTCGGGTCGTTAGGGTGCAAATCTGGGTGAAACTGTTTTGCACGTTTACGATACGCAGCTCTCACATCCTTCTGCGGAATGTTCTTGTCTACGCCGAGAATCTTGTAATAATCAACAAATGCCATATTATAAAACCTCCTATTTTTTAGTTTTTAAAAAATATCCAACAAAAAGTATGCCTATTTAAGTTCTTTTTTGTACTTTTGCAGAGAAAATAAGAAACAGAGCTCAACTGATGGGCTTTCATTACTCAAAAGATATACATTAATTAATATGAAACAATTATTTGCTGCGCTTCTTCTGGCGCTAACTTTCAATTCACAAGCTATGGCACAACAACGTACCGTAAAACTGAGAGTGATAGAGACAAGCGATGTGCACGGCTCTTTCTTCCCTTACGATTTCATCAACCGTAAGCCAAAAGCAGGAACCCTGGCGCGCGTATCTTCATACGTAAACAATTTGCGAAAAGATTACAAGGATCATCTCATTCTCTTGGAGAATGGCGATATTCTGCAGGGCCAGCCTACCTGCTATTATTATAATTATGTAAATACTGAGGCAAGAAACGTGGCTGCCGATGTGGTAAACTACATGAAGTATGATGCGCAAGTATTTGGAAATCATGATGTTGAAACGGGTCATCCGGTTTACGACAAATGGATAAAAGAACTCAACTGCCCAGTCTTGGGTTCCAACATCATCAGCACTTCTACAGGTGAGCCATATGTTAAGCCTTATCTCATCCTGAACCGTGAGGGCGTGAAGGTGGCTGTCTTGGGAATGATTACTCCTGCCATTCCAAACTGGCTCACGGAGAATCTCTGGAGCGGACTGAAATTTGAGAACATGGTAACAAACGCCCGCAAATGGGTGAAGTATCTTCAGGAGAATGAGAAACCGGATGTCATCATCGGTCTCTTCCACAGCGGAAAAGACGGAGGCATCCAGACTGCCGAATATGATGAAGACGCCTCTATCAAGGTGGCAAAAGAAGTGCCGGGCTTCGATCTGATTCTCTTCGGTCACGACCATACGCGCGACAACGAAACCGTAACCAACGCAGACGGAAAGCAGGTGGTTTGTCTGGATCCTGCCAACAACGCCATTAGCGTGGCAGATGCTGAAATAACCCTCACCCTCAACAAGAAAAAGATGAACGGAAAGAAGCAGATGGTGGTAACTGACAAAAAGGTGACAGGCAAGATTGTAGATGTGACAGATTGTCCTATCGACGAGGATTTCATGAAGACTTTCGAACCTCAGATTGCGGAAGTAAAGAAATATGTGGGCAAGCAGATTGGTAACTTCAAAACTACCATCTACAGCCGCGACCAGTTCTTCGGCAGTTCTGCCTTCAACGATTTCATCCTCAACCTCCAGTTGCAGATTACAAAAGCCGACATTTCGTTCAACGCTCCCCTTCAGTTCAACGCGGTTCTGAAAGCCGGTCCAATCTGTGTGAGCGACATGTTCAATCTCTATAAATACGAGAATCAGCTCTACGTAATGCGCATGACGGGCGAAGAAATCAGAAAGCATCTGGAAATGAGTTACGACCTCTGGGTGAACACCATGAAGAGTCCGGACGACCATCTCCTGTTGCTCGATGAGAAGACCGTTGGCGACCAGCAACGACTCGGTTTCAAGAATCTCTCGTTCAACTTTGATAGTGCTGCTGGAATCGATTACGAAGTTGACGTAACGAAGCCAGATGGCGAGAAGGTGAAGATTCTGCGCATGAGCAACGGCGAGCCTTTCGATGAGAAAAAATGGTACAAGGTGGCGGTTAACAGCTATCGTGGAAATGGTGGCGGCGAACTCCTTACCAAGGGTGCCGGAATCCCGAAAGACAGTCTTGAAAGCCGTATCATCTATCGCAGCAAGCGCGACCAGCGCTATTATCTGATGGAAGAAATCGAAAAGATGGGAACGGTTGATGCAAAACCAAACAACAACTGGAAGTTTGTGCCGGAAGCATGGACCAAGCCTGCTGCCCAGCGCGATTTCGAATTGCTGTTCGGAAAGAAGCAATAGCCCCTCAGAACGCATTAAGAAAAGCATATCATAAAGTTCAAAATAAAGAAGTTCAAAATAAAGAATGAAGTATTGGTTTATATTTTGCAAGACCGATCTCTTGCTCGAAAAGAAAGAAGACGGAACCTATACGATTCCTTGTTCAGAAGAAAGTCCAATCCCAACAAAGCCTTGGACTCACATTCTCAACATTACTCCGATGGAAGACGGAACAGAGGTGAAGACCTTCACCATTCCTGAGCCTGTTACCGACAATCCGAAGTACGAAATGTGCGGCTTGCGCCCTAGTTTCTACAAACTCTCTCCTGCCCTTTACCAGAAAGCAGGAAAGTGTCAGGAACTCAACTATTGGGACATGAATACCCAATTCTGCGGCGTTTGCGGAGCTCCGATGAAAATGGCAACCGACATCAGTAAGAAATGTACAGAATGCGGCAAACAGGTCTGGCCTTCGCTTGCCACAGCCATTATCGTACTGATTAAGAAAGATGATCAGGTATTGCTGGTTCACGCCCGTAATTTCAAGGGAAATTTCGACAGTCTAGTGGCTGGTTTCGTAGAGACTGGCGAGAACCTGGAAGAGGCGGTTCATCGTGAAGTGATGGAAGAAACCGGTCTGACTATCAAGAATTTGAAATATTTCGGTTCCCAGCCTTGGCCATATCCGAGCGGTCTGATGATTGGCTTCTCGGCAGAATATGTAGATGGAGAAATTCATCTTCAGAAAGAAGAACTTTCGCGTGGTAAATGGTTTACGAAGGAGAATCTCCCTATTCTCCCCGAGAAACTTTCCATCGCCCGAAAACTCATCGACGCCTGGCTGGCGAACAAACTCTAAAAATGCGGACAAACTCTAAAAGTGAGGATAAACTCTAAAAAATGATGAAAGAGAAACTTTGGAATGCAAATTACATCAAGGTGATGACCACCAACTTTCTGTTGTATTTCGCCTTCTATCTGCTCACACCCTTGCTCCCACTCTATCTGAGCGAAAATTTTGGAGCCACGAAAGATGTGATTGGAATTGTGCTGAGCGGCTATACGGTTGCCGCCCTCATCATTCGTCCATTCAGCGGATATGTGGTTGACAGCTTTTCGCGCAAGAAGGTTCTGATGGTCTGCCTCTCAGCCTTCGCCATCTTCTTTGCCGGCTATATTGCAGCCAGCACCATCCTGATGTTTGCCATCTGCAGAACCTTGCACGGAGGTCCGTTCGGAGCCGTAACGGTTGCCAATAGCACCTGCGCCATCGACGTTCTTCCGGCAAGCCGGAGAAATGAAGGAATCGGACTCTACGGACTGAGCAACAATTTTGCCATGGCGATTGCTCCATCCATCGGAATCTATCTGCATAATGCGGTAGACAGTTATATGATTCTCTTCTGGATAGCTTTCATCGTGGCGATAGCCTCAGTTGTGATTGCAGGAACCATCCGCCTTCCCGAAAAGGAAATCGTAAAGAACAAGGAGAAGCTTTCTCTCGACCGCTTCTTCCTGACGCGTGCCTGGCTCCTTGCCATCAATATCGCCATGTTCGGTTTCTGCTGGGGTGTTCTGAGCAATTATCTTGCAATTTACAGCAAAGAGGAACTCGGAATTACGGGTGGAACGGGCACTTATTTCGCCCTTCTTTCCATGGGTCTGTTCCTCTCAAGACTGCAAGGCAGAAAAGCCTTGAGCCAGGGCAAACTTACCCAGAATGCGGCCGAAGGAATGCTGCTTTCGCTTGTCGGTTTCATCATCTTTGTTGCCGTCAAGCACCCGGTAGCCTATTATCTTTCTGCCTGTCTCATCGGCCTGGGCAACGGTCATCTTTACCCAGCCTTCCTCAACATGTTTATTAATGTGGCTCGTCACA
>ERZ1673741.591-NODE-591-length-37035-cov-78.546890_pt1 | contig 37035 bp, 24 predicted proteins | sample MGYA00580209_ERZ1673741 | MGnify/ENA primary metagenome ERZ1673741 (study PRJEB41218, sample SAMN15661754) | gut metagenome | host: Homo sapiens | place: Canada: London | collected 2015-08-20/2019-03-30 | study: EMG produced TPA metagenomics assembly of... | reverse complement strand
GGATAAAAACTATGGGCGGCAGCATCCGAAAGATTTCCGGTATATCTTCTTTTCGGTAGTGGTTCTGAAGTATTCTGAGAGTCATCGGATAGGGTAGTGGAGCATCCGAATCCCTGTGCATTGTCTTCAAAAAGCAAGAGATGATGCTGCTTGCAGATTTCTGCAATCTTCGGAGTCCATGCCAGTTTACCATAAAGATGAACAATCATGATGGCTTTTGTCTTTGGGCTGATTTTGTCTTCTATCAGCCGGTCATCTATCTGTAATGTATCGATATTGGCATCTACCAATACAGGTGTCAGTCCAACGCTGCTGATGGCAAGTACGGTAGCGAAATAAGTGTTGGCAGGCACAATCACTTCATCACCTTTCTGCAGATTTCCGATAGCCAGTTCGCCCATCAGCATCAGTTTGAGCGCATCCGTCCCATTAGCGCAGCTGATGCAGTATTCAGTACCGATAAACTGTGCATACGATTTCTCAAACTTCTTTACGGCTTCACCTTGCAGATACCATCCGCTGTTGACCACCTTGTCGATGGCATCCTTTATCTCCTTCTCGTAAGGCTCATTGATAGCCTTCAGGTCGAGATAAGGAATCTTCTTTACTTCTGTTTCCATTGTTTCTTCTGTGATGATTTATACAAGTGATAAGACTTGTTTCTATAAATAAAAACGGATGTTTTGCGGTATTTATTATATGGGGAGCTATAAAAAAGACAAGAGCAGCTATCTTCTCAGACAACTGCTCTACATTCAATAGGTATTAGTTTTCTTTAAGGTAAAAAGATTGTATTCAGGATAACGTTTGCAAAGGTACTAAAAAAAAATGAAATAAAAAAATAAAATGGCAACAAATTTACCATCAACTTAAAAAAAAGTTTTAAAAACCCTTTGCGGAGTCTTTTCTATTTGTACGAGAAAACAGAGTTTTGTATAAATAATGCCAAATAAAAAGCTGTGAAATGGAAAAACTGTCACGAAACCGTCTTTTTCCCTTTCACAGCGTTCGATGTCTAAAATCTTTCGATTTGTACGGTTGAAATTACTCAACTGAGCCCTTCGGCCTGTTTCAACCATACAGTTCGCACCAATTTCTTCTGCAACTTTCGAGAATCGGATATATTTTTCAGTCCTTATCGTTTAAAAGATTCTAAAAACCAATAATTATTATTTACGAGTTCCCACTATGGGAACTCTCATTTATTTTATTTTTGCTATCTTTGCACCGTGTGACACAGATTAGAACCTTATTACCTACTTTGGAGGCGTCGCGACAAAAACAGTAATGTACGGATCTCTACTTCCGAAAGCCAATGGAGGCGGAGACAGAAGAGTTTATGCCCATAGCAAGAGAGCTATGCAGAGCATTCTCAGCTCAGTGTTCACGGTGACAGGGTGACAGGGTGACACGAGTTTTTCAACATTTCGCCTCGCACGCGGGCAGGCAGGAAAAATCAGGCCGAAAGTTCCTGCCTGCCCGCGCGAGAGTAAATCTTCAGAAATCACTGTCACCAGTGTCACCCTGTCACCCAAAAGCTGGTTACTTACGATGCAAAAGTCAGTTACTTACGATATGAAAGTCAGGGACTTATGATGCAAAAGTCAGTAGCTTACGAAGAGAATTACAGCGATACCTGTAACCACGCTAACATGGTGGTATCATTTGAGGCTCTAATCACTATATGGCTGCGGTAATTAAGAAAAGTTGAAAATGTTTGGCTGTTTCATATAAAAGGCGTATATTTGCAGAAAAAAGAGACAAGATGACGCAACAGAATATTAAATTGCCTTTAGGCATACAGGATTTTGAAGAGATGCGTAGAGATCATTATATCTATGCTGATAAGACCGATATGGTCTGGAAACTGGCTAATGGTACTAAATACAATTACCTGAGCCGTCCACGCCGTTTCGGTAAGTCTCTTTTGTGTTCTACACTTAAGTGTTATTTTGAGGGTAGAAAGGAACTCTTTGAAGGTCTCAAAATGATGGAACTTGAATCGGAGTGGGTAAAACGTCCTGTTATCTATTTCAGTATGAGTTTGGGTGGTTCTTCTGCACAGACGCTTACAGAATATTTGAACAATGTATTGTCTTCATACGAGAAGATATATGGCAGAAATCCGGATGAGCAGTCTTTAGGTAATCGTTTAAATGGTATCATCCAAAGAGCATACGAACAGGCGGGAGTACAGATAGCCATTATCGTAGATGAGTATGATGCTCCTTTGCTGCATACTTATGAGACCGGTTATCATGATGCATGCCGTGAGATATATCGTAACTTCTTTACCGGGTTAAAGGATTATGGTTACTGCATCAAGTGTGTCTTTATTACTGGCATTACTAAGTTTACACAAATCGGTATGTTTGGTATGCTTAATACGTTAGTCAATATCAGTTTTCGTAATGAGTACGCTACGATATGCGGTTTTACCAAAGATGAAGTCATGTATTATTTCTCTGAACTGCTGTTAGGAATGGCAGACAGTGTTGCTGTCATGCCGGATGAACTTATGGATACAATGAGTACTTTCTATGGTGGCTATCATTTCTCACGTGGTCTTATTGGTGTTTACAATCCTTTTAGTGTATGTTGTGCATTGGTTAATCTTCGCCTTGATTCATATTGGATAGCTTCGTGTTTCAACGAAATGTTACTCAAGGTTTTGCGTAAATTCATCAACGAGATACCTGAACTGGACAATTGTCTGATAGATTCAGACTTTCTGGAAATGAGTGATGTCAATATGGATGATCCCAAGCTCTTCCTTTATCAGTCCGGTTACCTTACCATCAAGAAGGTGGTTGGTAGCAGCTATATGTTAGGCTATCCTAACCGAGAAGTACGAAATGCAATATTTGGTATGATTCTTCCCAACAGTTAAATAAGGATTTGGTAAAGAAGAAGGTACAATAAAGGGGTGAATACACTATATAAAAAGTATTCACCCCTTTATTGTCTAAGTAGCTAATCATTAAAATATTTTGCCAAACAGGATGTTCATCATAGTTTTGAACAGAATCTTGGCATCAAACCACCAGGATCTGTGCTCCAGGTAGTAGAGGTCAAGACTCAGTCTTCTCAACATCTTTGGCATCGTATCCGTATATCCGTTATAAAGGGTGGCATAAGAAGTAGCACCCGGTCGGATCTGATACAGATAAGTATAGCGAGGATCATGCTTGATGATTTGGTCGATGTAGTATTTCCGTTCTGGTCTGGGACCGACAAATGCCATGTCACCTTTAAATATATTCCAGAGTTGTGGAAGCTCATCAAGATGGTGCATCCTTAAAAAACGTCCAACTTTAGTGAGTCTTGGATCACCTTTTATCTCAAGAAGATCTGGACCATCTTTTTCTGCATCAATCTTCATGGAGCGAAATTTATAGATAAAGAATGGTTTGCCATGAAGACCTATGCGCTCTTGACGGTAGATTACAGGTAGCCCATCCTCTAATCGGATAGCAATAGCACACGCTATGGCTAAAGGAGAGAAGAATATCAGACAACATGTTGCGATGACGAAATCGACGGAGCGCTTTATAATTTGCTCCGTCTTATTCATGTTGTCTTTATATTGTTTATTTTCCATCAGTTTTTTCATTTATTACGAACGTGAAAGTGCTTATTTGTCGAGCTTCTCGTAAATCGAATTATTGCTCTTGTACTCTGGAACGATTTCCTTCATTATCTTTACTGTGAGCATATCATCGTATAACTTGCTTTTTTCAATTAAGTCATCGATTTGCTTAGATACTTCTGTATAATCGTATTCACGTACTTCAGCAATTCTTATTTTGTCATGGAACGACGGCTTGGTTGATTCCTTCTCATTAAGCACTTCCTCGTAAAGCTTTTCGCCTGCTCTCAGTCCAGTGTATTTGATCTCAACGTTCTTTGCTCCACTGAGGTTGATCATTCTCTGTGCCATGTCAGCAATTTTGACAGGTTTGCCCATGTCGAAAACAAATATTTCCCCGCCATTACCTTTTGTTCCTGCTTCCAGAACTAGTTTGCAAGCCTCTGGAATGAGCATGAAGTAGCGGATGATACGTGGGTCTGTAACAGTGACAGGTCCACCAGCTTTTATTTGTTTCTTGAATAAAGGTATAACAGAACCATTTGAGCCCAATACATTGCCAAAACGTGTGGTAACGAATTGGGTTTTTCCATTGATTATACCTTCCTCTATTGCTTTGTTGAGACTCTGTACATAGATTTCACAGATTCGTTTAGAACATCCCATGACATTGGTTGGGTTGACAGCTTTGTCTGTTGAAATCATAACAAATTTCTTAACTCCATATTTGACAGCAAGGTCAGCTAGTATTTTAGTACCATAAACATTGTTTTGAATGCTCTCACATGGATTGTTTTCCATCATAGGTACATGTTTATATGCTGCTGCATGGAATACATAGTCAGGCAGGTAAGTCTTGAAGATATGTTCCATTCTGGACTTGCTACAGATAGTGGTGACGATGGTTTCAGCTTTAATATCAGGGAATTGCTTCGCCATCATCAATCGTATATCGTGCTGCGGGGTCTCTGCACTATCTATCAGAATTAATTCCGCAGGATTGTATTTGGCGATTTGTCTTACCATTTCGCTTCCGATACTTCCAGCAGAACCTGTAATCAATATGCGTTTGCCATGAAGCATAGACCCCACGCTTTCCATATCGATGCTGATTTCATCTCGTGGTAAAAGATCCTCAATGCTAACTTCTTTGAGTTGTTGCTGCTCTGTATTCCATTCCTGTGTAGTAGGCATATAAATACGAATACCTTCAGCAAGTATAGCATCCTGGAACTCCTTGTCTGCACGTAAATTATTGATGGCACCTGGAGATACCAGCAGGGTAGTGATTTTATTGTCTCTCATTACCTTGATAGTATTTTTGTCGAATGCATACACCTTAGCTCCCATCAGGTGGTGGTGCTTGATTTCTACATCATCAGAAATAAATCCCATGAGTTTGAACTTCATAGGTTTATCATTCTTAATTTGTTTCGCGAGACCGATGCCACCTTCCTTCACGCCATATATTAAGGTATTCTTGATGTTATAATCGGATAAAGATACATCAAATACGGTTTTGGCTATGACTCTGATGCCCCACAAGATAAGAGTTGCAACAAGTGAACCTAAGATGATATTGCGATACTGAATCTCAACTCCTGAAAAAAAATGAGTATTCAGCAACATGTTCTTAGTCAGTATAGATAAAACTGCACCAACTGTTACTGCATAGAAAACTTTTTGCAAGTCAACAAAAGAAGAATATCTCAGAATACCATCGTAAGTATGGAAAATTCTGAAACCTATAGCATGATACATTGTGAATATCGCAAAGACAGCAGAGAGTTGTCCTAATATTCCTAATGCCTGTGCTCCGCTATTAATCTGCTGGTATATAAATAGGTGTGACAAAAATATCACAGCGCAATCTATCCAAAAAATGCACCAGTAGGGTAGTGATTTTTTTGAAAAATACCAATCTGTAATTTTCCTAAAATTTTTCATATTTCTTTTATCTTACTATTTCTTTAAATGTGGTAAATATAATCTTGAAATATTCTCCAAGAGTTTGATGTTGTATATATACCATATTTAATTTTATTTTATTGGGCATAATCAAATTTACATAAGCATCATCTGGGTCTTTTGATTCTCCCAGAATTTTATTTTCATCCACGTACTTAATAGATGCCCAATCAGTTATACCTGGTCTCACTTGTAGAACTTGTTTTTGTTCTTCTGTATAGAGGTCTGTATATTTTTTCACCTCTGGTCTTGGACCAACCAAACTCATGTCTCCGATAAATACATTCCATAGTTGAGGAAGTTCGTCTAATTTGTATTTTCGAAGAATAAAACCAGTTTTGGTGATACGATTGTCTTTTTCTCCAATAGTGATAAGACCCTTTTTATCTGATCCGATTCTCATGGATCTGAATTTGAAGAGTTTGAATGGCTTTCCGTTTTTGCCAATTCTCTCTTGTGAGTAAAATCCTCCTCCCTGGCTCTCTATCCTAATGAGAAGATAGAGAACTGTAAAGAGTGGTGATAGTATTACCAATCCTATTATTGAGAATAATATATCGTAGAATCGAATCATAATTATATTTTTCTATATTTGACTTTTACGTTATTTTTTTATCACGGTTTCGTATGCCTTGATGACTGTTTCTGCTACAAATAAAACTTCCTCTTCTGTGAGTTGAGGATATACTGGCAATGAAATCTCATGGGCATAATTTTTATATGCTTGTGGATAGTCCTTGATGTCATATCCCATACCCTTGAAAAGTGTGAGCATTGGCATTGGTATAAAGTGAACATTTACAGCTACTTCATTTTTAGAAATTTCTTGAATGATAGCATCTCGTTGTTCTTCTGTGATACTTTTAATTCGTAGGGCATATACATGATACGAACTTTCCTTTATGCCAGATGTTGCAGGAGGTGTTATTGCCCAATCAGAATTTGCGAAGGCTTTGGCATAAGTATTGAATACTCTCTTTCTTTCTTGGAGTAGATTTTCGTATTGACGTATTTGAGCCAAACCAATTGCTGCATTAACATCTGCCAAATTAATCTTCATACCTTGTCCTACAATATCATATCTCCAACCGCCTGCTTTTGTTTTTGTGAAAGCATCTTTCGTTTGGCAGTTGAGAGTTCTCAGGCGAAGTTCTTTGTAAAGTTCTTCATTGTTGAATGGTTCTGGCAAGTTAAGGCAGATGGCTCCACCTTCTGCTGTTGTAACATTCTTTACTGCATGCAAAGAGAAAATAGCAACATCAGTTTCTGAACCAGTACGCTTATCGCCATAATGTGCACCAATAGAGTGGGCTGAATCACTCAAGACGAGTATTCTGCCTAATTTCTCTTGTATTTCAGAAGTTGCATGGAACAAAGCTTTTATCTTTTCCGATTTTACTAATTCCATGATTGTGTCATAATCACAAGGAAAACCAGCAATGTCAACAGGAATAATTGCTTTGGTCTTTTCTGTGATAGCATTTTTTATTCCTTCAACAGAAATATTGAAATCTTCTGTAGAGTCAACCATGACAGGTTTACCACCAGCCCATAATACAGCCATGGCAGTGGCAGAATATGTATATGCTGGAACAATGACCTCGTCTCCAGGTTGCAGTCCCAGCCATCTGAGCATGAGAATGGCACCAGAAGTCCACGAATTAATGCATAGTACATTTTTTACGCCAGAAATTTTACCTATTTCTTCTTCTAATGCTTTTACTTTTGGACCAGTCGTAATCCATCCCGATTTGAGTGAATCAACAACTTCGTTTATTACGTTGGCATCAATGTATGGAGGTGAAAATGGAATTTTCATATTTATAAAATTTGATGTTTATGTTTAGTTAATATTTTATTATTTAAACGCATTCTGAAGTTGTTTTATTGTGTTAGTAACTTAAAATGTTTACTATTTTATTAAAAACCGCTATCTGTTATGAATTTTTCTTCCTTTTGCGAGTCCGAATATTGTTCCTATTCCGTAAGAAACGTGTACACAGAAAAAAAGTATGAATAATGGCAACGTGCATTTAATGTTTCTTGTAGTTCCTGTTATTGCAGCAACAATAGCTGCAATAAAATATACAGCAAGTCCTCCTTCCAAAAGATAACAGAATGGGTTCCATAAAAGGGAGAGGATTATGCCTATGAATATACAAATAACAAAGAGTAATGGGATAAGATGTCTTATTCCTATGGCTTCTTTGTCGATGTAATACAAGTAACCTATAGATTCACCGTTCGCATACATCTGTTTGCATGATGCTTTTAATGTAGGACGAGCGTAATAACTACTTATTATATCAGGATTGAAATAAACCTGAAATCCTGCTTTCCTTATGCGAGAATTGTATTCATTATCTTCACCTCTTGGTAAGTCTTCTCTCATGCAGCCTATTTCCTCGATGATTTTCCTAGGAAACGCTCCGAAAGGTACAGAATCTGTGTTGTGAGCCTCGTTGCTTACTCGGAATGCAGCTCCTCCAATGCCAAAACGTGAATGATTCAGAATGGCATTGGTTTGAGCCCATATGGATTGGTTAAATGGTAAAATATTACATCTGCCACCTACATTACCGCGTTTTTCATCTTGCTTAAGATTTTCAATGCAAAGAGAGATATATTTAGAATCATATTCAGCATGAGCATCTAATCTTATTATATATGGTGCAGTAGAATTTTTGATTCCTATATTGAATGCTACTGATTGAATTTTTTTCTTGTTTTCTATGAATCGTATATTCTGATGTGATTTTTGATATTCGGCAACAATTTCTTTTGTATTATCGTTACTGCCTCCATCTATTATCATTACATCCATTTTTTCAAATTCATATGTTTGCTTAATAATTGAATTCAAACAACGAGAAATGAAACGTTCCTCGTTGAGAGTAGGTATGACTATTGCAACTTCGTAATTCATTCTAAATATGTTTTTAATTTTTGAAAATCAATATCCCATGTAGTTTCTTCCTTTTGGAGTCAAATTCATTTGTATGTACCATTCTTGATAATAGGCCTTAGTAGGGATGATTATCTTTTTGATGAGTATACTGATTGAAATGAAACTACTTTGTAAATGATTTCAGATATTTTACTATTCAGTTTCTCTATTATCAATATAACGTTGATTGTTTAAAAAATATTGTATTACTCAATAGAAACTTTGGCAAAAAAACACGAAGTTTGCTAAAAAGTACGCAAGTCTAATTTCCTTATATTAATCTGTATAGTAAAAGCGTTGATGGTTTAAATAGATCAAGAAGGAATTCCATGTCTTCTCGTAACGTTCTTCTGCGATTGTCATAACTTTGAATTTTAAAATTAAGGTGCAAAGGCACGAACATTTGAAAGCAGAAGCAAGGTATAAACGCGGAGCCGCTTACTATCAGGATCTTTTTAGAAACGAATCTCGTAAAAAAACTTCACCCCTCACCTTTCCGCCTGAATCCCCTGTGTTTATCGGGGATTTAGAGGGGAAAAATGAAGGGCGAAGAGGTTTATGCGTATTCTATTTAAAAGAAGCACTTTATTAAGGTCTAATAAAACGCTTCGTTAGGTCATGCAGATTTTCGTCTAATTTAGAAGCGCTACAGAATATTTCTGTATCGATTCCAAACCTATAGAGGTGTGCCGTTTGTCCAGAGGATTGCGTTGCAAGATGAAAGTAACATACCTGACAAACTCTCCAATATTTGGCTATTGCGCTACGCGCTACTCAGAAGACATACACCTATCAAACAGTGCATTCGCATAGTTTTTTATATTAGGTAAAACTGAACAGCAAAATTCTTTTGCTCAGAAAGTTACGCCTAATCAATGGCATATCTTTGGAATGGAGTGGACTCCTGCTTATATAACTATGTATGTTGATGGAAAAATAACAGGAACGTTTCTTAAATCAAATGATTCCGAGGAGATCGAAGAAGGACAATGGACATTTGATCGCCCATATTATATTATCCATAATCAGAGTGTAGGGGATGATAACTGGAATACTCCTATGTTAAATGCAGTATATGAAACAGAAATAGATTGGATAAAAGTTTATCAATAATAATTTCCGCAATATTATAATTTGTTGTTTTTCCTAAGTCGCCTGAGCAACATTAGGTTGCTCCGGCGACTTCTATTATTGCAAAAGCTCTCTAAAAGCTTTTAATGCAAAAGAATTGGAATAATTGTTTTCGAAAATAGAGCGTGAATATGTATTGTACTTTGGCACTGAATTTTCAGCAAAATAATTAATGGCTTCGATATATTCTTTTGCTGTATTGCAGAGTCTACCACACAACGAGGTGTCAAGTTCATAGCCTTCAAATGTTTCGGTTGTACCTAATATGTTCTTACCATACATCAGAGCTTCGCATGTTTTTACCTTCATACCACTACCAGAAAATATCGGGAATACCATAAAGTCTGCTTCTTCGAAGAAAGGTGCAAGGTCGGGAACATTAGAGAATACAGGAATGTCTACTAAACAAGGCTGAGATTTTTTCAGCTTGTCCATGTCCTTGCCTATTATCTTGAAATCTATGTCTACATGTGGCAATACATTCTTTACAAACCACAAAAGCCCTTCGGTATTGGCAGGAAAATTACTTCCGATGAAATAACATTTAGGCTTTCTACCGGTAAAACCCTGCTTGTCGAAGTTCTTGCCTACACATTTGTCTTCAAATGTGATAGGAACTATGTTATCAAACGGCTTGCCATAGAGCGACTTCATGATGTTGCTGTCGCGCATGCATAAGCCCACAGACTTATCCGAATAGTCTATGCTGTATCTGTCGTTCTTGGCTGCACAGTCAATGACAATTTTCCTTAGTGGGAACTTCTTGCTGACCCTTGCTTCATAGTAAAGGCTTTCTACATTATGGAAGAAATTGATGATGATACCTTTGTATCCATGTTTCTTAAGTTTCTTGGATATTATTCCCAAAATACTGGTATTGATGAAGATATAGTCATACTTGTTAGCAACGTTTATAATTGTGCGGATCTTACCAGGTGTCAATCCGTAAAAATAGCCGAAAGGAAAGAGTATTGCTGACTGCAGCATTGAAACAATACTGTTTTTCTTTCTGTTGTCGTTGATGAAAAAACAGTCAACATTTTCTTTGCCAAGGACATTGACAGCCATTTCTACATTGCGTCTGTTGGCTAGGCTTCCTCCGTCAAAGATATTATGGAAGTCTTGAAATGATATGAATAAAATTTTCTTCATATAGCTTTATAGTTTTATATATTACTGAGCCCACTTGAAAAAGTCATTTTATAATAATTTCTTCAAATGTAACCATCTGATAATCAAATGGCGTTTGTAGGATAAAACCCCAAAAACTACTTTTTCAAGTGGGCTCATTTATAGTTTTTATTTGTTCACGAAAACTTTTAAATGCCTTCTTCTTGCTATTTGATCTGCTTGCAACTTTGCAGTTTCTCTTTTATATATAACTTTAGTTCTTCAAGCATGTAAAGGAGTGTTCTGTCATTCTTGCCATACTTGATACGTAAACGTTCTCTATAAATCTGTAAATTGATGCATCGCAGCCGGTTTTTAAGCGTCTTTCGCTCATCGTAATTTTTCTTTTTGTTTTGTATTACTGCCACATCAATAAGCATTTTCTCATATTTTATGTCGGGCTTACGCTCTTTTGTAAGGTGTAGGTATTTTAGACTCTTGTCATATTTCATCTTACAATCTTTGAAACGATGCATTAGACGATAATGAATGTCATCTTCCTCACCATAGAGGAACACGTTTTCATCGAAAAGACCGACCGCTTCAAACATGGCCTTGTTTATAAAGAAACACGATCCTGAAAAATGCATATATTTTGCTATGTAGAAATCAAGACGTGTACACAAGGCAGAGAGTATGGTTGAGAGATAGCCGTTCATTCTATAGGTGCATGTAAATGAATTGTTGCTAGGTTCTTCAAGCGTGAGCCACTGTTTCATGCCGAGCATACACATGCTCTTGTCTTTAGAAAAGCGGTCTATTGCTTTGTGGAAAATTGGACATACAAGCCTTACGTCAGGATTCATGATAAGCACCAATGGTGCTGAACATCGCCTAATACCCACGTTGTTGCCTTGACCGTAGCCACCATTGCTGCTGTTTTTTATCAGTACAATATCTTCTCCCCACAATGTCTTAAGTTTCTTAAACATTGTGTCGCAACCTGTACTATTATTGTCAACAACAATCAGTTCTATTTCCGCCAGTGGAATGTCGGAATTTTCTATGATCGAAGTAATGCAATCATATATGTCCTTCTCTGAGTTGTAGGTTACAATTATTATTGAGACTTTCTTCATTTGTTTGTTCTTTTAATCATTGTTAATTATTTCACTTGTTAGAGTCTGACAGTTTCTTTGCATAAATATCAGTTATGCCTTGTGCGATGGCTTTCCATGAGTATTTGCCCTCAGAATAGTCGTGCTCAATATTTGTCATCATTGCCTCTATTTTTTGTGGATTTTCTATCAATGTATTTATTGCAGAAGCCAAGGTGGCGACATCTTTTGGAGGAACGATAGTTCCATATTGTCCATTCTTAACCATGGTAGGTAGAGCACCCACTTTGGTAGCAACAACAGGCTTGTTTAAAGCAAACGCTGACATAACCACTCCACTTTGTGTTGCATCGATATAAGGACATACCACAAACAAAGAGTTACGTATCAGACCAACAAGTTCGTTATCGTCAAGGTATCGGTTGAGAAGAACTAAATGACCGGTATTATAGATGGCATACTGGTTTAAGTCAAAATAAATCTTACCTTTACCTGCGACAACCAACTTCACATCGGGATGTTTCTTGCAAACATTATCCATTGCTTCACACAGATATTCGATGCCCTTATGTGAACTAATTCCGCCAAAGAATAAGATATAGTTACTTACATCTGGCTTTTGCGGCTTAATATTTTGTAGGTTTGTATATGCGCTAAGATGCGATAATGCCACACGCTTTGCTCCCATTCGGTAGGTCTCGATAAACGTTTTTTTCTGTATCTCGTTCAACAAAATAAAATCGTCAAGTAGTCGGAAACACATATTGCGGTGGAAACGATTGAGCCATGTGTCCTCGCTTGAATGAGGTAGGGGGTCATGCATGGTTATGACGATACGCTTACGTAAGAAATATGTGAAGAACTCACCATAGCGTGGTGGCCAAGTGATATGTACTATGTTTATCTTTAGCTGTAAAATGACACACACCATCTTAAATATGGCAAGGAGGTTGCAAATAGACCAGTCGTGCTTGCCTGGAAGGTTTACTATATATGTCTTCGATAAATCTATATCGTCAGACAAGTAGGTAAGTTCTGGAAAATCGGAAGCAGGATAAACCCCACCTCTTTTATTTAGCGATTCAATCTTTATAAGGGTGAGTCGCTTTGTCGATTCTGATACTTTAAGAAAATAGAACAAATCAATTTTCTTCTGTAATTCACCAATCAGAGGAATGTCACAATCGGCAAAATGCGGTGTTGATATATATGCCACTTTCATTTTGTTTCATTTTGATTATTTAAACGGCCTACAAAGTGCCTCCTATATGTCTTAAAATTGCTGTCATCATCTCATTATACTTGCTGAGATAATCTTGAGCAAAAGTTGTGCATTTAGCTTTATCAAACGTCTGTAACTTATTAAATACATGTTCTGGACTTGGCGTGCGACGAAACAGTGAATTGCTTGCTATTCGACAGTCGAGTAGGTTGGCAACTTTTAATATGTGACGGATTTTGCTTGTTGAAGAGTCGCAAAACAAGCCGTTTGCATGTTTAGTTCCATAATTGTCAAAGCTAAAGAAAGGCACTGCGTTGTGAATACACACAACGATAGGATGCATGTTGTTGCCAATATAACCACAAGAATATTTGAGTAGAGCATACCAGTCAATAGGATTTAGTGGGAGTGCAATTTCACTTTCCAACTCTCCTGCAGATAGACTTGTCGAGAATGGTAACGATACACACTGTATGCCATGATGTTTTGCTATGTCTTGAAATTTGTTCAACCAAGTTTGGGATACGTTAGAGCGTTTTTCGTTCTTGAAACTTATGAGCATATACTTGTCTGAAAGACCATATTTCTTCATCAGTTCCTCTTTAGAAGGTACTAATGATGCTGCGTTTTGATTGAACGCAAATACTGGGTCTGGTGTAACAGATGGACAACTTTGTCCTTCAGTAATGAAAGAGAACATCTTTTGGGTGTCCACATCACGCACAGATACATAGCAAAATGCCATGATACGCTCTTTCATTTGCTTACGAAGTTTTTTAGAAATATATTTATATTTTGAGTCTTGGCTTGCTGCTGACATTAATGCAACAGGGACTGGCTTGTCGAGATAGTCTGTCCATATACCCCAAAAAGGGTTTGGAAAGACCACGTCGGAGGTCACCGGATTTATGGCTATAATATTGCGACATGGAAAGATGATACGTTCAAAAAGTGGATGATGCTGTGCCACGGCATCGCTACCTATTATTACAGCTTCAATGTGTTCTGTAGAAATAATGTTTGCAACATCTTCAATTGTGCGACATAAACAGGTTTCTTTCCACAATTTGAGGCGCAGTTTCTTCTGGTTCTCAATTTGTGAAACAGGTGTGTTTTGGGCATAATATTCTTCCAAGTCTTTAGCTACCCAATTTATAACCACTGGTTCGTGTCCATGATTTTCCAAAAACATGTATGTAGAAAGAAGCTGTAACATCGCTCCAAAATTACACACAGAGTGGTATGCAAGCAAGCCTATTTTCATTTTATTATTTTGTTTAAAGTTTCAATTTTGATTTATACTCTATAATGAAATAACGACACAATGTAGTCTTTATTATTTGTATAGCCCTAAATCATAGATTTTTTTATATTCAAAGCCGTCGTTCATGAGTAATACTCCCTTAGTTCCTCCTGTACGGCCTCCAATGAAACAGCAGCAACGGGTAAGCAGGTATACGGCTGCAAAATAATCTAAGGCATCTTTTATGGGATTGCGTTCCTTATCTTTCTCCTTAATTTGAGCAAGTACTTGATCTGATTGCATGTCTTTGCCGCTGTATCTACGCTGGTCGAGAAATAATAATTTATCGCCAAATTCTGCTTTTAAAACATCAAGTATGTCTTTATCTTCTGTTGCAACAAACACATAATTGCATTGCTTCTCCTTCATTACTTTTTTAGCGTCCTTTATTATTTCACTCACATCAGGTTGAATAGGATGGTTCTTTGGTTTTGCCACTACATAGTCGGTGCCACGACATAAGATGCCAAGTACACGTCCTTTATCTTTAAAAAGTTGTTTCTCTTTATTTCGAATATAATCTAACGTCTTATTGTTGGGATGAATAAACTTCTTAAAGATATTACGGAAATAAGAGATTCTCTCTTGATTGTCATAAAACTCTATTTGCCCCATGAGATACTTCTTTGCTGGTGCTGGAGTCATGCGGTTAATTATCACATTTTTACTATCCTTTATATCTTCCAATCCATACCCTGCAGGTTGTTCAAAGAATATCTCCCAAACATTTTTTTTCTCATTTTTTAATGTGTATTGGGTGATATAGTTTTTCAAGTCGACAACAGGAATGTAACCGTGATCCAAAGCATAGGCGATATGCATGCACACTTTGTTTACAATCCAAAACAGTCCGCCTCCCTCATCGTTCCAACCTATTACATAAAAAGTCTTGTCCGCATTTTTGCTTCCAAGACATACCTTGCGCTGGCGTCCTTTAAATATAAAATACTTATGGTAAATCCAATCGGAAAAGGGGATATACTCAAATAATTTAATCAATAACTTCTTCATACAAAAATATAATTTAAAATATCTATAGATATACTTCCTTATTTTGAAGCATAGGCGTTTTTACTATTAACGGCCTAAAAGCATTTTTATTTTATACAAGTCTTTCCAACCTACAAGCAAAGAACGCATTTGTATGAAAAACATGTATCGGTATGTAGGAATGAACAGATGTATGAAAAAACCTGCAGCAAACTGTGTGGCTACTGCTACAAAGGCAACTCCACACACACCAAAGCGTGTTATGACAAGTAGATTTAGTACTACACATACTACACAACCGCTAAGACTACGCAACACAAAATATTTTTGTTTTTCCTCTATAATCAATATTTGCCCCGAAACGATATTTAGAGCTACTCCTATTATCTTAAATGATAAAATTTGTAAGATACCTATAGAGGCAGCATATTTTAAACCAAAGGTCCATAATACAATGTATTGGGAACATAAGGAGGTAAAGATGGCACATAAAATACACGACCACACAGTGACGTTCATAAACATTTGAGACTTTTTATGATACGAATCGAGATCGTACTTTCGTTCCTTAACGAGTAGCGGACTGACGGTTTGTATGAGGATTGTAGGCACATAAAGTAATACTTCAACAAACTTAGAAGCTACTGAAAAATAGCCAACCGATGTCTTGTCAATCATGTTGCCAATCATAATTTGGTCTATCTGTAAGAATATCGTTGCCGCTACTCCTGACAGCAGTAAAGGAAACGATTGACGTAAGAGATAGCGTGCCCAAACTTTGTCAAAATGCCAAGAACGCATGCTACCAATCTTTTTTTTATAGACATAGCAATAGCCTTGTGCCAAGATGCAGGCATCAAATACCAAGGAGATGACAAACCATACAAGAGAGGCATGTACAAGCAACAATACAATCTTGATTGTCCCTGATAAAATTGTGCGGAAAATGCCTACTTTTACTATATATTCGTTTTGAATGAGAGAGGTAAAATAGTTGCGAATCACATCAAATGGAGAGAGTATGACAGTTATTGCATATATCATTATGATACCATATGTATAAAGGTCTGTCTCATTGATGTAAGCTACCACAGAAATGGTGACAATGGTAATGATCGAAAGTAATAGACGGAGCACAAACACGGTACCCAGAATGACGTCTTTCTGATTATTCGCTTTCGCCTCTTCTCTTATTTCAATATTCTCAAAGCCAAAGGTGGCGATCACTAAAAATAAGGTAACGAAGCTGACTGCATAGTTCATTATACCATATTGAGTTGGACCAAGGTATCGAGCCACAAAGATACCTACCAACAATGCACTTGCCAGACCTGTGAACTTACCGGCCAGAGCCCAAAATACATTCGAGATTATGCGTTTGCTAACTTTATTATCACTCATTGTTCTTTTCATTTTTTACAAATTCTCTTTTTTCTCTATAGTAACGTCCTTCAAAATAAGCTATGCAAAGCACAATGACGTTAAACCAATAATAGATAGCAATATGCGAAATCATGGTGAGCACAACTATTAAAACACCAAGAATAGACATTGCGGGGGCATACTCTTTCTTTGCCTTGAGACATTTTAATATATCTTTAAACAGAAGAAGCAATGAGATTATATAGAGTAACATGCCTACCAATCCAAAATCGAACCAAGCTTCTAAATAGTCGTTATGAGCAGAAAGTACATAACGCGAATTGCGAACCACGGTGTTGAATCCATTTCCGACAAAATAAGTAACAATACCCTGATTGTTTATAAGTCGCCATGCCTCGTTCCATACGTCCGTTCGCCCACTTCCATTATCTTCTTGTATTGATTCAAAACGTTCAAAGATATTGTTGTCACCCATGGTTCCAATATAAGCAAAGACGGCAATAAATGCTGTGAGTATACAGAAACCGATAATAATTTTCGTGAACTTACCTCTCTTAGACACCAATTGGTTGGTTATTATATATGTTAACATAGCAAGTGCAAGTGCAAGTACGCCTCCACGTTTTACAGAAGAAAATACCGCTATACAGATGATGATAGTCCAACATATTTTTCCTATCTTCGAGGGGTAAACCAAAACTAAAGGCAGCATGTATAATGAGTAATAGGATGATCCTAAATGCACATTCATAAGGATATTGTCAACATCGTAAAAACTGTAATAAGTTAACAGAAACAAAGCGGTGATGACAAGAAATATTTTTTTCAACCATTTACTATCGCCTTTATGCAAGACAAAATAGTAGGTTGCGTTAAGAATGAGAATAGGGAATGCTGACCAAAACAGGCTGTTCATATATGACGATATACCTTCAATACCAACAGGATTAATGATTGTTACTACTAGTACCCATAGCATGTAAACATTAAAAGATAAGATAGTCTTTGATGGTATCTCTATAAGATAGCCTTTCGTAAAGGGACGCAATACAAAAACGCCCCACACCATAAAGGCAAAAGCTATTATAATGTTGGTGTATGATATACCTCCACTGGATTCCTGATCAAACATAACAGCACATGCACTCACGGCAAATGCAATGAGTGCAATATAATAGTATGCTATAATAATTTTTTCTTTCGACAATAACATTAATTCTTACCTAAAATATAGCCTTTTAAAACATAAGTCAAATCGCCAACAAATACAAGTATTGTTATGGCAAGAACGAAAATCACACGATGAGGTTTAGCGGGCTTAACAGGCACGCTAGCACCTTGCAAGGTTGTGAAAGCAGGGGTGCGTTCACGAAGTTTTGCTTCTGATGCTTGTAGCTGGGTAACCATTGCTGTGTAGGCATTAAACTTAAGCTGCATGTCGTTTTCAAGATCAGTCTGTTTTGAACGCACACTTTCAAGAACTATATCCATATTCGAATCAGAATAGCTGCCATACAATTGACGAGCTTTTTCATAATCGGTTTTAGTTTTTGCAGTTAGCGATTTGTAATATTCAACATCGTGACGTGCCTTCTGTGTGCGATAATTGGTGATGAATACCTGAAGCTTTGATGATACCGAGTCGGCAAGACTCTTGCATATTAATGGATCTTGTGCCTCTGTATGTATAGTTATGACGCCAGTTTTCTTGTCTACCGTTAATCCAATTAAACTTCTTACAGCTCCAACGATGTCGTCTTCATCTTTGGAGAGATTGTAAGGATTTGCAAACTCATCCTTAACATTTCTACGTTTTTCATTTGTTTCTTTGGTTTTGAATACACGTTTCATTGCTCCTATGGCCTTTGTCCACCATGCTATTTTCTGATGCTTTTTAAGATATTCATAATAAGAGCATTTTAAAGTACCATCTTGAGTTTCCACTTGTATCTTGAGAAGGCTGGCAACAAAACCGTTGTCATTGAGCAACTCTGGATAAAGAAGCGGAGAGATGGCGTCGGTTCCACTCATATTATTAAGATTGATACCAAAACTTGAGGCCAAAGAACCTACACTTCCCATATCCATAGAATTCTCTACTTCAGGCACAAGCATGGCACTTGCTGTATAGGAACGCGGAACACAAATTATGATGAGAGAAGAAACTACGATAGCAATAGGAATAGATATGAGAAATAACTTCTTCTTGCTAAGCACAGCCTTTAGTATTTCTGAGACATTTATATAACCTTCTTTCTTTTCCATGTTTTTTTTATCTTCCATTTTTTTATATGTGATAAATAAAGCTAAAACTGTATTATATACAGACTATTATTTAATTTTAATAGCGTTATTAATAATAATTTATCCTACCTTCCAACTCTCAACTCCTCTTGTTTTGCTGGAGAAGTTGATGCCAAGCTTGACAACTGTTCGCTTATCCATAGCGAAAGGAGCTGCATAGTTTTTGACTTCTATCTGTTGCAGAGCTTCTTCGGCGCTTCCATCTAATTTGCATTCGATGATGTAGATGTAGTCGGAAGTTTGAATGAGAACGTCCATCCTGCCTTCACTTGTCGGTATTTCTACCTGTGTGTGGAATCCCATAATCTTAAAAATAAGATATAGGGCATTTTGGAAGTAAAGTTCTGCTTCGCCTGCTACCTGATAGCTGTTGTCTGCAAAGAAAGCGGTAAGCCGATTCATAAATTGTTCAACATGTCCTGCTTCCACATCCTTCACAAACTCATCAACCATAAAGGCGGAACGGTCACCTGCTGAACAGTATAGCGGCAGCAGAAAGTTAAGAAAACCTTCTTCCACTTCTTTGTTAGGGAAGCCTAGTAGGTATTTCTTAAACCTTTCGTCATAGCCTTTGATTGTGAGATAACCACTCTGGTATATCACAGGTATCGGATTGGTTGACAGCGAATCCACGCTGTTGATTACATCGTCTGATACCCTTTCCTTTGTCATGTCTGGCAAACGATAGTTGTGCATTTTCAGCAAGTCAACTAGAAATGTGGGTGTGCCAGTCTCAAACCAGTAGTCTTTATAGCGAAGTCTTGACAAAGTGTTCAGTACGCTGAATGGGTTATAGATGCCTACTGTATTTTCCTCGAAATGATATCCGTCGTATCTTGCCTTCAGTTTTGCTATTGTGGCTTCTTCTGTATCGCCATTGGCTTCGGCTAATTCTTTGATACCTTCCTTGAAATTCGTAAGCAGTTCCTTCTCTGTCATTCCGCAGATGCTAATATAGCGGTGGTCCATCGAGATATCCGTCAGGTTGTTGAGGTCGCTGAACACGCTAACCTTGCCAAACTTGGTTACACCTGTGAGGAATGCAAACTTGATATATCGGTCTTGTGTCTTCAATACCGAATAGAATGCTTTCAGCTGTGCACGGTGTTCAGCCTGTAACTCTGGGTCGCGCAAGGTCTGAAGTATAGGCTTGTCGTATTCATCTATAAGAATTACAACACCACATCCTTCTTTCTCTGCAGCTCGTGCTATCACACCCTTGAAACGAAGGGCAAGTGTGGCTTCTGACTCACGGGTTCCATATTTGCATTCCCAAGTTGTGAGGTAGTCATTAAGAACTGTGTACAGACTGTCTTTCTCTCGAAAGTTGGCTGTGTTGAGATCAATATAGAAGATAGGATATTTCTTCCATTCTGTCTCCAAGTCATATATGGCTAAGCCCTCGAAGAGTTCTTTCTTACCCTGGAAGTATGCTTCCAAAGTAGACAGAAAGAGGCTCTTTCCGAATCGGCGTGGGCGACTCAGAAAGTAATATTTGCCCTCATCTGCGAGCTTGTATACGAAGTTTGTCTTATCAACGTATGCATAACCATTACGTTGCAAGTCTTCGAAATCTTGTATTCCTATAGGATATTTCATAGAATGACTCCTTTTTTATAGGGTTTGATTATTCTTACTTACTCATATTAGCAATCGTAGCAATCATGGCGGCGATGCTGCTCATGCTGGTTCCCATACTCATCATTTCGGCGGTACTCATCTTGCGCTTCAGCTTGGCTGGGATGACAATCTCGCTGCCTGGCTGCACTTTAGCACCATGAGAGAGCTTGGCTACCTTGCCGTTCATATAGATGATGTATGCCTTGCTCTTTAATGCATCTGCGGCAAAACCACCGGCCTGATCGATGTAGTAGCTTGGCTTCTTGCCCTTTTCGTAGGCTACCGTATTGGCAAACATTACAGCACCGTTGATCTTTACCGTACCATTGTACTGAGGAATGACCAGACGGTCGCCCTCGCGCAAGATGATGTCGGCATCACTGCCTGGGTTCGCCAATGCCTCAGGAAGATCGATACCTACCGGATACTCGCTAGGTACATTGAACTTCTCTATGTTGGTGCGCTCTACATCCTTAGAGGTCTGCGAGATGGCATTGGCATTGTTGCTGCTGGCGGCAAGCTGCAGAAGGTTTTTCTGCATCTCTTCGCGCTGCATCTTCAATACTGCCTCCATGCGCTGCTTCTCTTGCTCGTTGGCTTTGCGGATGATGCGGGCTCCCTTGAGGTATGCCTGGTCGGTAGCTCCACCTGCCTTCTTGAAGAGTTCGCTCAAGCGGGCGTTGCGACGGTCTAATGTATAGAGACCGGCAAACATTACTTCACCGGTAATTGATACGTTCTGCTGCTCTACATACGCCGGACTCTGACGAATCATTACTTCATCAAATGGCATCAGCTTGAAGCCAGGGGTGCCGTCGATAACGAAGCCGTCTTTGAGAGATAGGGTGTAGGTCTTGGCAATAACGCTGTCTGGACGTAAAGCCTTGGAATCCATTACTCTACGGCTTACCATTACATTAACGGTTGACGCCTTGTCGGTTAAGCCGCCTGCCTGAAGAACGAAGTCTTCGAGGGTCTCATTGTCGGCATATTGGTAAACTCCAGGATACTGCACTTCGCCACGGATGGTGAGGGTGCGCTCTACAATCTTTTCCTGTCGGGTAGGAATGAAGAGGACATCGTTCTCCTTCAATGGGATATCTGGAGTCTTGCCGTTCATGATGCCTGCGATGTCTACACTTATTACTTCGAGCGAGCGGTCAGACTTCATGCGGTGCATTACGGCACGGTTGGTGAATGCCTCCTCAGTCAATCCTTCGGCATGCTCTACAAGGGTTCGTACGCTGTTGATTTCTTCGCCGAGATTGTACATGCCCGGACGGAATACGGCTCCTTTCACCTCTACGGTGTTGGCGTAGCGTGGCAGGATGCTGTCTACGCTGATTGAGTCGCCGTCATCGATGCGGAAACTTGAGAAGTCAAACTCTCCAACATTATATACGGCATGTTCTCTGCCTGTCTTGCGGTTCAGTCTTACTGATTTCTTATAAGCATCGCCTGTAAAACCGCCGGAATATTTCAGAAGGGAATTGACGCTCTCGTTCTTCTTCATTTCGTAGATCATCGGGCGCTTTACCTTTCCGGAAATGGTTACGAGACAGTCGTATGGACCTACTACGATAACATCGTTGTCGGCAAGACGGACATTACCCGTCAGCTTGCCGTTCAGAATGTAGTCGTAGATGTCAACAACTGTTACCAGCTTATTATGTCTGTAAACCTTGATGTTTCGCAATGTACCCAGATCGTTGGTTCCGCCTGCCATGTAGAGGGCATGGAATACGGTGGCGAAGGCTGAGAGGGTATAGGTGCCCGGAATCTTAACCTCGCCCATCACGTTTACCATGATGGTCTTGGTCTGTCCTACGGTGAGTTTGATGCGGCTTGAACGGTATCTGCTGCCCACTGTATTGCGCAGGCGGGCATTAGCCTGAGCTACGGTTAAGCCTGAAACGCTGACTGGTCCATACCCCTCGATGGTTACCTCACCATCTGGCGAAACGGTACTCTCTATGGTTTTCTGTGAGGCACCATAGATATCGATGATAACCGCATCGCCAGGTCCCAGACGATAGTTCTGTGGGGTAGCGATGTTCATATTTGGCTCGAAACTGAGATCCTTGTTATTGAAAATGTCGCGGCCGAATACCTTGTTGCGCTTGATGCCGAGCTCAGCCTGCATCTGTTTTACCATGGTAGCTGTATCGGGTACCAGGGCGTTCATCTCCTTGCTGAAGTTAGCATAGTCAGGATTATTCTCATCATAAGATGAATAGTAGCTGTCGTTCTGCTTGCTCTGGATGCGATAGTTACTATAGGTTGAAGACAGTTTCTCATTATCCTTGTTCTGGTAATCTTCTCTTTGTTTACCATTGTTGGTTCGCATTCTCTTGTTCGCAACATTTCCTGCTGCTGATGTGCTGTAGAGTTCGTTCTGTTGCGACATCTTCTGATACTTGTTGCGTACACGACGAATCTGGGAGATGTCTACGCCTTGCTGCATCAGTTTGGTAACAATCTGTGAGTTGGATGTGCCACGCTCATGTTCTTTCACCACAAAACTCATCACTTGATCGTCTGTCATGTGAGAACTCTGTGCGAAAAGTGGTCCTGAAGACAGAACCAGCGCCAGTACAAGTATGATATGTTTCTTCATTATTGTTCTATTATCTTAGTTATATTTATGTAATAACTCGAAAAAAGTGATTTTGTTGCTATAGAAGGCTGAAAAGATGTTAATAAAACCAAGAAACCCAGGGTTCAACCCTGGGTTACTGATGTTCTGAGCGAGATACGGGAGTCGAACCCGCCTCACAGGCTTGGGAAGCCCGTGCACTACCGATGTGCTAATCTCGCGAAGGAAAATACTAACTCCTTTCACAAGAAAGAGCCACGAGCGGGACTCGAACCCGCGACCCACGCATTACGAATGCGTTGCTCTACCAACTGAGCCATCATGGCTTTTTGCCCGAAAGCAGATGCAAAGGTAATGAATATTTTTTGAAATAAGAAATTATTGCCTAAACTTTTCTTGTGGTTAACTCTTATTAACTAAAGTCCGTCTGAAACTTTAGTGGGTTCCTAACAAAAAAGGGACTATCGACAATGGATAGTCCCTCTTCTGATTATAGTTTCTTGAATGTCAATTCTTCTTTTTTCGAATTCTTGCCTACCGAGATGGTGTCGCCTGGCTTCATTGTGCCATCGAGCAGCATCTCGCAAACGGAATCTTCAATGTAGGTCTGGATGGCGCGGCGGAGTGGGCGGGCACCAAACTGCACATCGTATCCCTTCTTAGCTACCATCTCCTTTGCCTTTTCGGTAATCTGGAAATGGTATCCCAGGTCTTCTATTCTCTTGACCAGTCCTTCCAAGTCGAGGTCGATGATGCGCTTGATGGCATTGAGATCCAACTGGTCGAAGGTAATGATGTCATCAAGGCGGTTCAGGAACTCTGGAGCAAACTGCTTACTCAGACTCTTCTGAACGATGCTACGGGCATACTCCTTGTCTTTCTCGTCCATCGCCAATCCGCCTTTTATGCCTGCAGAAGTAAAGCCGACGCCTCTGCCGAAATCTTTCAGCTGGCGGGTTCCTGCATTAGAGGTCATGATGATGATGGTGTTGCGGAAGTCTATGAGTCTGCCGTTACCATCGGTAAGTCTGCCTTCGTCGAGTACCTGTAAGAGCAGGTTGAATACCTTGCTGTTGGCCTTCTCTATTTCGTCGAGCAATACGATGCTGTATGGTTTGCGGCGTACCTTTTCGGTCAGCTGTCCACCTTCGTTATAGCCTACGTATCCAGGAGGCGCTCCTACCAGACGGGAAGTGTTGTGGCTCTCAGAGAATTCGCTCATGTCTATTCTGATGAGTGCATCTTTCGAACCAAACAGCTCTTCGGCGAGTTTCTGGGCAAGGTAGGTTTTGCCTACACCTGTAGGACCCAGGAACATGAATACGCCAATCGGATGGTTAGGGTCGCGCAAGCCTACGCGGTTTCTCAGAATGGTCTTTACCATCTTGTTGATGGCGTTATCCTGAGCAATCACCTTATGCTTCAGGTTGTGTTCGAGGTCTTTCAGCCGTTTGCTTTCGCCCTCAGCCATGCGCTGAGCCGGTACGCCGGTCATCATGCTGATTACGTTAGCAATGTCTTCGTCTGTAACCTCAACGTATTCACCTATCTCTCCCTGCTGCCATTGTGCCTTCATTTCCTCAATCTCTTTCTCGATTTTGGTCTGGGCATCTCTGCATGAGGCTGCCATCTCGAAGTTCTGGTTTGCTACAGCCTGCTGCTTCTTGCTGATTATCTTTTTCAGTTCTTTTTCCAGCTTGATATATGGAGCAGGAACACTTGCATTATTAATATGTACGCGCGAGCCGGCTTCATCTATCACGTCGATAGCCTTGTCAGGGAAGTGGCGGTCGGTGATATAGCGCTCTGTCAGTTTGACACATGTCTCGAGAGCCTCGTCTGTATATCTCACACAGTGGTGCTTCTCGTAATGTCCCTTGATGTTGCGCAGTATCTGCAGGGTCTCTTCACGTGTTGTCGGTTCAACGATAACTTTCTGGAAACGGCGCTCCAGGGCTCCGTCTTTCTCGATACTCTTGCGATACTCGTCGAGCGTGGTGGCACCGATACACTGGATGACACCTCTTGCCAAGGCAGGCTTCAGAATGTTAGCAGCATCCATGCTTCCTTCGCCGGAACCAGCACCTATCATAGTATGAATCTCATCTATGAAGATGATGATCTCCGGATGGTTCTCCAGCTCCTTGATCACATTCTTGATGCGCTCTTCAAACTGCCCGCGGAATTTGGTTCCTGCAACGATGGCAGTCAGGTCGAGACTTACCAGACGCTTGTTGAAGAACATAGGCGATGTTTCCTGGTTGTTGATGAGTTGTGCCAGTCCTTCTACGATGGCACTCTTTCCTACGCCCGGTTCACCTATTAATACTGGGTTGTTCTTCTTTCTGCGTCCCAGAATCTCGAGCACGCGCTGAATCTCCTTCTCTCTGCCCACGACAGGGTCCAGCTTTCCTTCGGCAGCAGCCTTGGTCATGTCGAAACTATATTTGTCGAGGGTAGGGGTGCTGCTCTTTTTGCGCGGAGTTCCATTTGAACGGGTAGACAGTCTCATCGGGTTCTGGTCCTTTTCCATATCGAATGGCTCTTCGTCAGGTTCCATCATGTCGTTCTGCTCGTTGTAGTCATCTTCTGCTTCAATTCCGCCTGCCATCTCCAGATTCTCTGCTTCCTCCTGCTTGTCCGCAGCAGGTGTTTCAGAATCTGGTGTTTGAGGCTCCATTTTCAAATCCTTCGGCTCTTCTGTCTTCTGTTCGTCATCCTTGTCAGAAGGATAGAGCATTTCGATGGCGCGGTCGTAGTTTAACCCCAGTTGACTAAGCCAGTTGGCTACAGGGTTCTTGTCATTTCTCAAGATGGCAAGCAGCAGATGTCTTGGCTCTACAATCTTGGAGTGCTCGTAGTTGTTAGCCTCGCGGATAGAGTCTCTGATGATACTGTCTGTTATAGGGTTGAATGGGATATGGTTGCTTTCCTTCACGTTATCGGCAGGAGCTTCTTCCATACGCCTTTCTAATTTGCTGGTAAGGACTTCGCCGAAAGCCATCGGGCTGATGTCTGCGCCCTTCAGGAGCTTGTTGACATCGCTGTCGTTCTGGCTAATCAGACTCAGCATCAGATGCTCCACGCTAATCTCGCTTCCCGATGTGCGTGCAGCCTCTTTGCTGCTTCTGTTCAGTATGTCCTGTATATGTGAAAACGGATTTATCATATTTGCTTATATTTTTAAATATCTCAGTGCAAAAGTACACATTATTTTCAATAATAGCAAATGATATGCCAACTTTTTTGCATTGTTAAAATACAAATAATGCTAAAATAATGCGATTTTTCGCCTCTAAAGCGTTTTAGTATCATTTTTTTTTGTATCTTTGTCGGGAATTTCAAAAGGGTAAAACGGCTTAGAACGCAAGGAAATGCCCTTAAACGCGATTTCCGGATGGAAAACAGGCGTTTTGAAAGTAACGAATAAACAATAATACATTAATATAAGAAATGGACGAAAATCAGACAATGGATCATGATAGAATCATGAAAATCAACATTGAGGAGGAAATGAAGTCGAGCTACATCGATTATTCGATGTCAGTTATCGTGGCTCGTGCCCTCCCTGATGTACGCGATGGTTTCAAGCCTGTGCACCGCCGTATTCTTTACGGTATGCTCGGCATTGGAAACACCAGTGACAAACCTTATAAGAAATGTGCGCGTGTTGTTGGTGAGGTGCTCGGTAAGTATCACCCTCACGGCGACTTTTCTGTTTACGGCGCTCTGGTGCGTATGGGACAGGAGTGGAACATGCGTTATACCTTGATTGACGGACAGGGTAACTTCGGTTCTGTTGACGGCGACTCTCCTGCTGCCATGCGTTATACAGAGTGCCGCCTCTCCAAGATGGGTGAGCATATCATGGATGACCTTGACAAGGAAACGGTTGATATGACCAACAACTTCGATGATACCCTGCAGGAACCTACCGTGATGCCTACCAAGATTCCTAATCTTCTGGTAAATGGTGGTAACGGTATTGCCGTAGGTATGGCTACCAATATGCCTACCCACAACCTGGGTGAGGTAATTGACGGTTGCTGTGCATATATCGATAATCCTGACATCGACACCGATGGATTGATGCAGTATATCCCTGCTCCTGACTTCCCAACCGGTGCTACCATCTATGGTATACAGGGTGTGAAGGATGCATACGAAACGGGTCGAGGCAGAATCGTGGTTCGTGCCACTGCCGAGATTGAAAGTGGTGAAAACCATGATAAGATTGTTATCACCGAGATTCCTTATGGTGTTAACAAGGAGCAGCTCGTGATGGCTATTGCTGACCTTGCCAAGGAAGGCAGAGTAGATGGCATCGCTAACGTAAACGATGAGTCTGGCCGTCAGGGTATGCGTATTGTTGTTGATGTAAAGCGTGATGCTAATGCCAATGTTCTTCTGAACAAACTCTTTAAGCTGACTGCTCTTCAGAGTTCATTCTCAGTGAATTGCATCGCACTTGTTAATGGCCGTCCACGTCTTTTGAACTTGAAGGAGTGTGTGAAGTATTTCGTAGAGCATCGTCATGATGTTACGATCCGCCGCACCCAGTTCGAACTGAAGAAGGCACAGGAGCGTGCTCATATTCTCGAGGGCTTGATTATTGCCTGCGACAACATCGACGAGGTGGTACATATTATCAGAGCCAGCAAGACTCCATCTGATGCCCAGCGCAACTTGGAGAAGCGCTTCGAACTCGATGAACTTCAGAGTAAGGCCATCGTGGATATGCGCCTCAGCCAGTTGACAGGCTTGCGTCTGGAGCAGTTGCACAATGAATTCAACGAGTTGATGAAGACCATCGACTACTTGAACCAGATTCTGAACGATCCTGAGCTCTGCAAGAAGGTAATGAAGGATGAACTCAACGAGGTGAAGGAGAAGTATGGTGACGCACGTCGCACCATGATCAAACCAGATGACCATGAGTTCAATCCAGAAGACTTCTATCCAAACGACCCAGTGGTTATCACCGTGAGTCATCTCGGATATATCAAGCGCACCCCATTGTCAGAGTTCCGTGAGCAGGCTCGTGGTGGAGTAGGTTCTAAGGGAGCCCGTACCCGTGATAAGGACTTCACCGAGTATATCTATCCTGCTACCATGCACCAGACCATGCTGTTCTTCACCAAGAAGGGCCGCTGCTACTGGTTGAAGTGTTACGAGATTCCAGAGGGCGACCGCAACTCCAAGGGCCGTGCCATCCAGAACCTCCTCAACATCGAGAGCGATGACCAGGTGAATGCATTCCTCCGCTTGAAGGGATTGAATGATGCAGAGTTCATCAACAACCATTATGTAGTCTTCGCTACCAAGAATGGTACCGTGAAGAAGACCTGTCTGGAGGCATATTCCCGTCCACGTGCCAACGGTGTGATTGCTATCAACATCGTAGAGGGCGATGAGGTGGTAGATGTTCGTCTGACAAATGGTCATAACGAGCTGATTATTGCCAACCGCAATGGTCGAGCAGTCCGTTTCGACGAGAACGAGATTCGTACAATGGGTCGTACGTCTACCGGTGTTCGTGGTATGCGCCTCGATGAGGGTAATGATGCTGTAGTAGGTATGATTGTTGTCAACGATCCTGAGAAGGAAACCGTGATGGTAGTGAGCGAGCAGGGTTATGGTAAGCGTTCTGATGTACTCGATTACCGCGTTACCAAGCGTGGCGGTAAGGGTGTGAAGACACTGAGTATTACCGATAAGACCGGTCGACTGGTAGCTATCAAGAACGTAACCGATGATAACGACCTCATGATTATCAACCAGAGTGGTATCGTGATTCGTCTTGCCGTAGCCGATTGCCGTGTCATGGGCCGTGCTACTCAGGGTGTCCGCCTCATCAATCTTACCAAGAAGAATGATGTCATTGCCAGCGTATGCAAGGTGATGAGTTCAGAGCTCGAGGCTTCTGTAGAAGAGGAAAGCCGTTCTGCCTGGGCTAAGAAGAGCGAGGAGATAGAGAATGATACCGTAGGTGCCAAGACTGCCGAAGAGGCTGCTGAGGCTGAGGCTCATCTCGCTGACGAAGCATCCGAAGCTGAGGATACCGATTCGGGCAACGTAGATTTCGAATAAAAGAAAAGACGCGTAAAAAATAAATAACAACAACTTTTAAACTCATTAAGAAAAATGAAAAAGTTTTTAGTAGCTGCAATGATGGTACTAGGTGCCACATCAGCATTCGCAGGCGATAGTGACGCTCTCAAGGCAGTCATGAAGGCTAAGACTTATGCCGAGGCTGAGGCTTTGGTTAAGCAGAATTTAGGTCAGATGGCAAACGATGCAGAGAAGGCCAAGGCTTACAACAAGCTCGTTGATCTCGCTATGAAGCAGTTCAATGACCAGCAGAGCATCCAGCAGACCAATCAGATCATGAAGAAGAACGACCCGGTAGACGAGGCTGCTATGTCTGAGGGCGCTTACAATGCATTGATCAATGCCATTGAGTGCTACAAGTACGACCAGCTTCCTAACGCTAAGGGTAAGGTTGCTCCTAAGTTTAACAACAACGCTAGTCGTGTATGGGGTGCTCGTGTTCAGCTCGTTAATGCGGGTCAGACAGCAGCCCAGAACAATAAGGCTGATGAGGTATTGAAGTATTGGGGTACATTCCTCGATACAGACAATGAGCCTCTCTTCGCTTCTGTAGACCAGAAGCAGAAGGATGGCGAGAAGGAGTATATCGGTCAGGTTGCTCTCTTTGCAGCCCGTTATGCATACCAGGCTAAGGATGCTGCCCGTTGCGAGAAGTATTGCGACATCGCTATGAAGAGCGAGAAGGAGGCTAAGGATGCCCTCAACCTCAAGCTCTATGTGATGAAGGACGGCTTGAAGACTCACGAGGACTCTCTCGCCTATGTTAACAAGCTCAAGGATATCTTTGCAAAGGACGAGACCAATGAGGTTGTTCTCGATGGTTTGAACTCTATGTACTCTTCATTGAAGATGGAGAAGGAGCAGACTGAACTTTTGGACGCAGCTATTGCAAAGAACCCTAACAACTTCGTAGCTCTTGCTAACAAGGGTATGATGTATATCCAAAAGAACGATGCTGACAACGCTATCAAGTGTTTGAAGCAGGCTCTTGCTGCAAAGGAGGATAACGTAGTTGTTCTTACTTATCTGGGTGCTTGCTACAACAGCAAGGCTGGTAACTTGCAGGATCCTAACGGTCGCAAGGTTGTTTACCAGGAGGCTATCAAGGTTCTCGACAAGGCTAAGCAGCTCGATCCAGAGAAGGCTCAGGCTAACTGGGGTTACACCCGTTACCAGGCTTACTATGGCTACTATGGTCCTAACGCTGCAGAAACCAAGCAGGCTGAGGCTGAGAGCAAGTAAAGATTGAACTTCAAATAAGTATTTGTTTCTCATATGGGGATGTCACCTAGTGTGACATCCCTTTTTTGTTTCTTTGACATAGTGAATTGTTCTCAGTTTTACCAATATATTGATCAGGATATGACTATAGTTTTTTATGACAAATACCCTGCTGAGAATCACATATTTTCATCTTGCTTTTATTTTGCTGTGAATATTGAAAATATGATAGAAAAATCACAATGCCTTGATAAACAGAAAGTTATGTAGCTGTTGGTAAACGTCTTTTGCAGTGATTCTTTAGTTGTACGGCTAAATGACCTATAGTTGTACGACCATAACTCTACGGTTGTACGACTATAGATTTTTCTCTTATAGAAAAACAGGTAATATGGCAAATGAAGTGCTTAATAGCTCTATTTCTATCTCTAGATTGTATAGTAATCAATATCAAAAATCCGGTTATAAGTTTTTACAAAACAGATAGATAAAACCATCTGCGAGGAATGTTGGTTTGCTGTAGGCGCCCATCAGCTGGTCTACGCATGCACAACAGGTGTTGTGCGAGCGCATATCAGCTGTTATGCAAGCGCACAACACCTGTTGTGCGGCCTACGGAGTTAACTTCTCCGATAACCTATACTATCTTTTCCGACAACTTCATCTGTCTTTTCCGAAAACTTCTTCTGTATTCTGCGATTGTATCTTACGCATTATCCTTTGATATCATACGCTTGCGTGTATTTAATAATGCAATAATACTAATAATCCACTGAAAATCAAAGGAAACCACACCTTTTTTGTAGATTCTCTATAAAATATTTGTTTTTAAACCATTGGAGGATGTGTTGAATGGGTTGTAAGATAAGATATATACGTTCCCTTCTTTTGAAAGGGAAGCTAAACGATTGAATAAGCGCTATAAGTCGGTTAAATCTGATTTGATGGAAAATTGATGAATGAGTTGAGTTCTTTCCCCTCTTTAGGTACAGATTTAGGTGGTGGCTTGCGTAAGGTATACATTTTATCGAAATGGCAAAAAATAATCCTAATTTTTTCTTTGTTATTCAAAAAAAAATGAGTAGCTTTGCAGATGAAATGTAAAATGAAATAATATGAGATATCCTATAGGTTTACAATCGTTTGATCATCTGCGTGAAGAAGGTTACGTGTATGTCGATAAAACGGCAATGGTGTATTCCTTGGCACATGGAAGTACTGTCTATTTTCTGGGTCGTCCCCGACGATTCGGAAAGAGTCTTCTTATCTCTACCTTCGAGAACTATTTCCTGGGCAAAAAAGAACTGTTCAAAGGACTTGCCATCGAAAAACTAGAAACGGAGTGGAAAACCTATCCTGTGTTTCATATAGATTTCGGAACAGGTTCTTATGCTAATGAAGATGCTCTCAATCAGATATTCGAGTTCTATCTCTCGGGATGGGAAAAAAAATATCAGATAGAGCGTGAACCGGGGGTTACCGATTATAACCTGAGATTTAAAAAAGTTTTGGAAGAAGCTCATCGTCAGACCGGGCTGCGTGCCGTGGTCCTGGTGGACGAATATGACAAACCGCTGCTCGACGTGATGGATACGGGATATATGGTAGAGCATTTGGGGGAACAGATAACTTTGGAGGAGAAAAACAGAAACATGCTTCGCGCTTTCTATTCCACCTTTAAGGGAGCTGACAAACATCTGCAATTCGTTTTCCTTACCGGTGTCACTAAGTTCTCGCAAGTAAGTGTGTTCAGTGATTTTAATCAGCCTAATGATATCAGCATGTCGCCTAAGTATGATACTATTTGTGGTATTACAGATGAAGAACTGGAACAGACTTTCTCGCAACAGATAGAGGAGTTGGCTGCTGTTTATGACTATACTGGTGAGAAGATGCGGGCGGTATTGAAAAAGCGTTTCGATGGATATCATTTTAGCAAAAGGATGAAGGGTGTTTATAATCCTTTCAGCATTCTGAACACATTTGATAAGCAGGATGTTCAGGATTATTGGTTTCGCACAGGAACACCCACCTATCTGGTCCGCTTGTTGAATCATTTTGATGAGAATCTGGATGAGTTGACGGGTAAGTATTATATGACCGATCAGTTTGTTGATTATCGTGCAGATAAGGAGAAGCCTTTGCCTATGATATTTCAGAGCGGTTATCTTACCATCAAGGATTATGATAGTGACATGAATACTTTTTTGTTAGATTATCCGAACGATGAGGTAAAGCGTGGCTTTGTTACTCTGATGGCTAACAATTATTTGGAGCCGAAAGACAATATAGATAATTGGATAGTTACGGCAATCTCTGCTTTAAGGAAAGGTCTCCTGGATGATTTTCAAGTCCATCTGACTGCTTTTCTTTCAAGTATTCCTTATACGATGCGCCGTAAGGATTCAGAACGGGAGAAGGAGCGTTATTTTCATTATACATTTTATCTTCTGCTACGACTTTTGAGCACATATACGGTTTATACGGAAAAGGTACAGAGTCAGGGTAGGGTAGATTGCATAGTTGAGACCTCGAAGTTTATCTATATCTTTGAGTTCAAACTTGACGGAACAGCTCAGGAGGCATTGTTGCAAATTAATAATAGGGGATATGCCCGTGAGTATGCCAATGATAAAAGAAAACTCTTTAAAATAGGATGTAGTTTCTCTTCAGAAACGGGAACCATTGAAGATTGGAAGATTGAAGGCTGAAATTCTACTACTTGTTAACATAAAAATAGGCTGAGCCATCATGCGATGACTCAGCCTTAATTCTTTTAATCCATTCAGAACTTTACTGCTGAACAGGAATCTTCTTGACGCGACGCTCGTGACGACCACCCTCGAATGTTGTGGCAAAGAACTCGTCGAGAATAGCCTCGGCGGTCTTGTTGTCTACGAAACGACCTGGAAGTACCAATACGTTGGCATCGTTGTGCTGACGAACCAAATGAGCAATCTCTTTGCACCATGCCAATCCGGCACGTACACCCTGATGCTTATTCAATGTCATGGCGATACCTTCGCCGCTACCGCAAATGCCGATACCTGGATAAACTTCGCCGCTCTCAATGCCTTTAGCAAGAGCATGACCGAAGTCAGGATAGTCTACACTCGCATCGCTGTATGTACCATAATCCTTTACAGGATAACCCTTCTTTTCCAAATATTCCAAAACGAATTGCTTCAATGGAAAACCTGCGTGATCGCATGCAATACCAACTGTCTTTACTTCCATAATACTTAAGTTTTTTAAGTGAAGAACGAAGAGTGAAGAGTGAAAAATTCAAATCCTTTTTCTCTCGTATGCCTGCTTCATCGCTTCACAAGGTTAATAAAATATATAGAGGGATAACATTCGAAAATCATCTTACATGAAATACGAAACATGACCCTCCTGATAAATATGAAAAGGAGAGTGAAGTGCGAAAAGCAGAAGATGATTCAAAGGATTATCCGAAAATAAAAACTATTGAATTCTTCACTCTTCGTTCTTCACTCTTCACTTAACTTTATGCTTCAGCCAAGAAAGCCTTTACCTGCTTGTAAACGTTCTCGCCTGTGTAACCGAGCTTCTCATCAAGTACCTTGTAAGGAGCTGAGAAACCGAAGCTCTCCATACCCCAAACCTTACCATTAGCGCCTACGAGACCCTGGAGTGTTACAGGAAGACCGGCAGTCATACCGAAGATCTTAGCGTTCTTTGGCAATACGCTCTCCTGATATTCCTTGCTCTGACCACGGAACAAGCCCTCTGATGGAGCACTTACCACGCGAACCTTGATGCCGTCGGCACGCAAAGCCTCGCAACCAGCCTCCAATGTAGAAACCTCAGAACCGCTTGCTACCAAGATTACGTCTGGATTCTCGTCGCTGCCTGCTACGATGTAAGCACCCTTAGCTGCCTGCTCGTAGTCTGTACCCTCTGGCAACTTAGCGATGCCCTGGCGAGAGAAGATGAGCGCTGTAGGAGTCTCAACATTCTCCATAGCGAGCTTCCAGCAAACTGTAGTCTCGTCAGCATCAGCTGGACGGAATACGCGAACGCTGTCCTTGCCTGCGTGGTTCTTCAACTTCTCCATGAGGCGAATCTGTGCCTCCTGCTCAACTGGCTCGTGAGTAGGTCCATCCTCACCAACGCGGAATGCATCGTGAGTCCAGATGAACTTCACTGGAACCTGCATCAGGGCTGCGAGACGTACAGCTGGCTTCATATAATCAGAGAATACGAAGAATGTACCCATTGCTGCAACCACACCACCGTGGAGCATCATACCGATACACATATCAGCCATTGTCAACTCAGCAACACCTGCCTGGAAGAAAGCACCTGAGAAATCACCACGAACGATGCTCTTGGTCTTCTTCAAGAAACCATCTGTCTTATCTGAGTTAGAAAGGTCAGCTGAAGCACAGATCATGTTAGGAACCTGCTCTGCCAAAACGCCAAGACAAGCAGCAGATGCTGCACGTGTAGCTGAACCAGCCTTCTGCTCAACCTTGCTCCAGTCTACCTTAGGAGCCTTGCCGCTGAACCACTCATCCATCTGGGCAGCCTTCTCTGGGTTAGCCTTGCGCCACTCAGCCTCTGCAGCCTTGCGCTCTGCAACGATCTTCTTCAACTCCTCTGCACGCTTAGCGTAGATTTCCTTTACATCGTCGAAGATAACAAATGCATTCTCAGGATCACCACCCAAGTGCTTGATTGTATTAACGTAAGCATCGCCACCGAGAGGAGCACCGTGAGTATTGATGCAAGCCTCGTAACTTGTACCGTCTGCGCGGAGGGCACCCTTACCCATTACTGTCTTACCGATGATGAGGGTAGGGCGGTCCTGCTCCTTCTGAGCTGCATCGAGCGCCTCACGAATCTGAGCAACGTCGTTACCATTGATCTTGATGACATTCCAGCCCCAAGCCTTGTACTTCATCTCTGTATCTTCGTTCATTACAACACCACACTCAGTAGAGAGCTGGATGTCGTTAGAATCGTAGAACATGATGAGGTTGTTCAAACCGAGGTTGCCGGCGATACGACCTACACCCTGAGAGATTTCCTCCTCTACAGCACCATCAGAAATGTATGCGTAGATCTTGTGCTGCATCATGGTTGAACCCAGACGAGCCTCAAGGAACTTCTCAGCAACAGCTGCACCAGCTGCGAGTGCGTGACCCTGACCGAGAGGACCAGATGAGTTCTCGATACCACGCTGAAGGTCGAGCTCTGGGTGACCTGGAGTTACAGAACCCCACTGGCGGAACTGCTTGAGGTCTTCCATTGAGAAGAAACCACGCAAAGCCAAACCAGCATAGAGCATTGGGCTCATGTGACCTGGGTCGAGGAAGAAGCGGTCGCGGCCAGTCCATGTTGGATCAGCTGGATCATAAACCAGGTACTCAGAGAAGAGCACGTTGATGAAGTCAGAACCACCCATAGCACCACCTGGGTGACCTGAGTTTGCCTTTTCTACCATTGAAGCAGCCAAGATACGGATGTTATCTGCTGCATGATTCATTACTTTAATGTCGTTCATAATCTTATATTAATTATAATTGTTATTTCTGCTGAAATATTCTTGTTTTTCTAGCTCTGAAGGCTACTCAAAAGAAGGATACTTCCTTTTTTCGCCTTCAAAGATACTATTTTATTTTCAAAACTACGATAGATTTTGCAGGAATTTTTACTTTAAGGGTGTTTTTCTTTACTTTTGCATCCTTAAAAACTGCAGGCTTCACTACATCCGGGTGTGCGAAGTCGTTGTAATCGCTCACCTTGTTGCAGGAAAGAATCTGTCCTGTTACAGTTTTTGGAGCAGCTGCACCATCCAGATTGAACTCTACCTGCTGAGCCTTGTCAAGACTGACATTGGCAAGAGCAACCACAATGGTTCCATCTGCCTTCTTGGCTGCTGAAGTAGATACCAATGGAATCTTTCTTCCATCTCTTGCGTGATCATCGCCGCGAACATCCATAGAGTCGCACTTTACATCCATTGGGAGATAGGTTGCCTCCTGGAAGTCCTTGTACATGTTGAATACATGATAGGTTGGAGTCAGAACCATGTGACCTGTTCCCTTTGTATCTGTCAGGATCATTGACTGGAGTACGTTGACAATCTGTGCGATGTTGGTCATCTTCACACGTTCTGCATGACGGTGGAATACATTCAGCGAGAGTGCAGCAACGAAGGCATCGCGCATACAGTTCTGCTGATAGAGATGGCCCTTGATAGTGCCAGGCTCCTCATCCCACCAGGTTCCCCATTCGTCAACGAGGAGGGCTACCTGCTTCTTTGGATCAGCCTTGTCCATGATAGCTTCGTGCTTCTTGATAACATTTTCTATGCCGAGCGCCTTGCCCAGGGTCCAGTAGTAATCCTCATTGTTGAACTTGGTGGCAGAACCCTTGCTGCCTGTCCAGCC
>ERZ1673741.587-NODE-587-length-37261-cov-161.532656_pt1 | contig 37261 bp, 30 predicted proteins | sample MGYA00580209_ERZ1673741 | MGnify/ENA primary metagenome ERZ1673741 (study PRJEB41218, sample SAMN15661754) | gut metagenome | host: Homo sapiens | place: Canada: London | collected 2015-08-20/2019-03-30 | study: EMG produced TPA metagenomics assembly of... | reverse complement strand
GTAACGAAGAGGTGATGAATATCAGAAATCTGAACATTCACCTTCTTCAGCTGCGAGAGTATTCCATTTCCTCCGCCCGCATCTACCAGCATCAGGGCACTGGGAGTCTGGAGCACAAAACAAGTATTATAAATCTGGGAAACCGTAGCATTTCCCGTTCCGAGCATCGTAATTTGAGTCGTTGTCTTATCCATTGTCTTATCCATTATCTATTTGATTCACGCCCGCAAAACTACTCATTTTCTGATAAACCACCAAGAAAAAGCCCCAAAATCTTTGCTCATTCCAAATAATAATCTTAACTTTGCGGCATAAAAACAAAAAGTTGGTTTCGATTATGGCAAAAATAGAAAGACAAAAGCGAATCTATCGCAAGCGCATCCCTTACGGAATGCAGAACTTTGAGGATGTAATGGAAAGAGATTGTTACTATGTTGACAAGACCCCATTCATAGAGAAAATAGAAGAATCTAACATGTATTTCTTCTTCATTCGCCCTCGCCGTTTCGGCAAGAGCCTTACCCTCTCCATGCTCGAAAACTATTACGACATCAACAAGAAGGATAAGTTTGAAAGCCTCTTCGGCAAGCTTTACATCGGAGAGAATCCCACCCCTGAACGCAACAGCTATCTCATCCTTCACCTGAATTTTGCCATGATTTCAGCAGGATTGGATAATTACAAAAAAGGACTTGATGCCCATTGCAACAACAAGTTCAATTCCTTCTGCAGCAGATACGCCCACCTTTTGCCACCGGACATAAAGGAAGAGATGAACCAAAAGGAAGATGCCGTTGCCCAATTGGGATTTCTATGCGACAAATGTGCTGAAGCAGGCTTGAAGATTTATCTCTTTATCGACGAATACGACCACTTTACCAATCAGATTCTTGCCCACAAGGAGCATGAAAAACGATACCGCGAGCAGACTCACGGTGAGGGATATCTACGACATTTCTTCGACACAATCAAGGGAGCCGCAGGAGATTCACTGGGCAGAGTTTTCGTTACAGGAGTAAGTCCCGTAACAATGGACGATCTGACCAGCGGATTCAACATCGGTACCAACTATTCCCTGTCTCCGGAGTTCAACGAAATGGTGGGATTCACCGAGGAGGAAGTGCGCCAGATACTGGCTTATTACACCAGCGTGCTGCCATTCCGCCATAGCGTGGATGAGCTGATAGAAGTGATGAAGCCATGGTACGACAATTATTGCTTCTCAGAAGAAAAGTACGGCAACACAACCATGTACAACTCCGTGATGGTACTCTACTTTGTAGATAATTACATCCGCAACGATTATGATATTCCGAAGAAACTGGTGGAAACCAACATCCGCATCGACTACGACAAGATTCGCATGCTCATCCGCCATGACAAGGAGTTTGCCCACGATGCCAGCATCATACAGGATATCGTGACCAGGGGATTCACCACGGGAACCCTGATGGAGAATTTCCCTGCCGAGCGCATCAACGACCCAGATAATTTCCTGAGTCTGCTCTTCTATTTCGGCATGGTAACGATAGACGGCACCTACCAGGGCAACACCCGCTTTGTGGTTCCCAACGAGGTGGTGCGCGACCAGATGTACACCTATCTGCTGGATACCTACAAGGAGGACGACCTCACCTTTGAGCAATACGACAAGACCCAGCTGGAGAGCAAGTTGGCTTACGAAGGTGCATTCAAGCCCTACTTTGCCTACATAGCCGATTGTCTGAAGCGCTTCTCCTCCCAGCGCGACAAGCAGAAGGGCGAAGCCTACGTTCATGGTTTCACTCTGGCGATGACGAGCCAATGCAAGTTCTACCGTCCTATTTCTGAACTTGACAACGATGGTGGTTATGCCGACATCTTCCTGCTGCCCCTCTGCGACATCTATAAGGACATAGAAGATTCCTACATCGTGGAATTGAAATATTGCAAGCCGGGCACCAGCGATGAGCAGCTGAACCATCTCTTCGAGGAAGCCTCAGCCCAGATAAGGCGCTACGCCAATAGCGACATCGTGCACAAATCCGTGAAAACCACGAAGCTTCATCAGCTCGTTGTGATTTACCGGGGAGCAGAGATGGCGATGTGCGAGGAGGTGGAATAAATAAAACGGAAGAAAAGAAAGTGGAATAAAAAACATACAGAAAGAAAGGGCAAAAGCATCATACCATATATTGACAAGGTAATGCTTTTGCCCTTTTATCTTTAACGGATAATGTATTTCAAAACGCCGATGGTAGCAATCTTGGCTTCATTATCCTCTGGAATTTCTATGGTCTCGAAGCCATCTTTATTGAGTGGCTGCAGTTCTATCTTTGAATGAACTTCCACCCCTTCTTCGTTCACAGTTTTATCGCTATGAAACTTTTTGATGGTATATTTTCCGCCATATTCCTCGTAATATTCATTCACCTGCGAGAGTACGATTTCTCCCTCCCTTGAACCTCCATGATAACGTTCAAACACGCATAAATCTCCATCCTTAATTTTCGGCAGCATCGAGTTGCCCTTGGCATGAACCACGAACATTTCCCTATTTGGAGTGAATGGTAATGAGGATACATCCACCCATCCTTCCGTCTCCGGCTCCTCATATTTATCGAAGTAACCACAGGCAGCCTGGATGGAATACAGAGGGAGAAAACGGGTGAAGCGGTCGGAAGGAGAGATGCTATGAAGAATTGCTGTATTCAAGCTGTCCCCATCCATAAGCACATCAAACATATCCTGCATCTTTTTCCATCCATCTGTACTACCAGGCTGATAGAAATATTCCTCATTATCATTATAATACCATGTACCATTAGCAGCTATTACAATACCGCCAACGTAATTTATTCTGCCTTCAGCCAACCCGTTCAACATGGAAAGACGCTTCTGCAAAGCCTCAGCCTTGTTTTTCGTGTCTTTAGATGCAGCCGTCTGACCTCCTTTGGTGTCAAAGATGCCGATAGTACCATCCTTCTTTTTGAAAATCCAGTCGGGATAGAAAAGTGCTTCTTCTTTGCGTTCTTCGCTGAAATAACGAATGGCAAGCCAATCCTTACCGCTATCTCCATTCTTAAACCACCATTCTATACCATCCTGACCCTCAAGATACTTGTAAAAGCTCTCTTCCGTTTTTCTGCCAGTATAGTCTTGCCCCAAGAAGAAAGGATGCAACAGGCATTTCTGCTCCGTCAACTCATCATGTTCTTCTGTATAAGAATACATCTTCTTCAATACAAAAGGAACACTCTGCCGCTTTCGGTTTTCCTCTCTGCGCTTACGTAATTGTTCTTCGAGCAAAGGATGGTATGCCTTAAGCGTTTCCGTGATAAGGCGTCTGAATATACTTGAAGCTGATCCGTTTAATGCATCATGCAAGAAAATACGATACCATTTATCTTCGTCTTCATTCTTCAGAGCATAATACTTGAACCACAAGCGTATGGCACTTTTCAAAGTTGGAACAGAACGCACGATGTTTCCCACCTTGCAATCATTATCTGATTGCGAACGCAGGATTTCCACCAAAGTGAAACTAAAGAGTTTCTGTACATCACTCCTACTCCACTCGCGCTCTACCCCTTTAGCTTCCTTGAGGTTGATTCCAATATTTTCGTAATCATAGAATTGAGCATCAGAAACTATCTCATGCGCTAAATTTCCCTTCAAGTTGAGTCCTTTAGTTTCTAGTTTTCTTTTTACAACATCATCAAACACATCCTCATCAGTAATGCCGAAATAGCGATTGAATGTATCAAACAGACATTGTTGGAATTCACCCGATTTACCCAAATCTCCATAATCTACACGCGACAGCATATCTGTCATCAGATTCGGGTCGATAATGTAATCTTCCCCCTTTTTGTTGTAAGAGATAAGCGTTTTTGGCTTGTTGCCCATTCCACCATAATCAGCCTCTGTTACAGCTTTGCGCGAGAAGTTGGTATAAAGATAACCATTACGGAAAACCTTAGACACTTCTTCGTGCATGATTGGAACACGGAGAATTCTACCGATGGTCTGAGTACTGAAAATTTCAGATTTAATATCACGAAACATGACCAGAACCTGAGCACGGGGACAATCCCAACCTGTACCGGCTGCGGTTTTAAACAGAAGGTATTCGTATTCGCTATCATTCCGTTCCAGCCCCTCAGGCTTAGCCTTACCAGTAAACCAAGATGCAATTCTGTTTGCCTTTACCCCCTGCGAGATAAGATATTCTTTCGTAATCTCTTCCTTGGTAGGCTGCCCCTGTTCTATCAAGGTTTCATCATCATTTGGCAACTGGATAATAACTAGCGGATTGACGTTTTTGCCGAAGGCCTCAATCTCCGCTTTAAGTTCCCTGCGCTTTTCGATAGCAAGTTTCAGCAGGACATGATCTTCATCTTCGCCTTGATATTTATCCAAATCCTCTTTCGTCTGGGTAACGATGCTCTCCTTGATCAGCCCTTGTGCTACCACATCTTCATGCTTTATTACCACATTCGAGTCATAATCTGCAGCTTTTACCATCACTTCAGGAGGCGGAGTAGCAGAGACATGAATGCAGATTTTCGGGTCGAGTTTGCTAATCACGTCACGATTAGCAGCTTCGGTTACATTCAGATGGCACTCGTCGATTATAAATACTATTTCCACGCCGTTGGCATGGGTATTCTCTACAAAATCCTCGAAGTATACTCTACTCTCATGTCGCTCATCTGGATTTTCCGGTCGTCTGTATATACGGTTTCCGGCTTTCTCGCTCACCAGTTTTTGCCAGTTGATGAAAAGTACATCATTTTTCTGTAGAGCACCAAGGCTAAAATCATCTATCGTCAACAATCGCCCATGCTTACTCGTAGGGAAGTAGACATCAAACTTATGCTTGCTCTGCATGGCAAGGTCATCGGAGAATGTGATCCATACATAAGCCACCTCTCTATCCCAATCTGGCTGTTCTGCCATCTCGCAAATCATCTTCTGAGTCATATAAGTCTTACCGCTTCCTGTAGGAGCTTTCAGAACAACAGGAATCTGGCGATCTCCATGTCCCCATAATCGCTTTATATTAGCCACCAGTTTATCAACGGCTTCTATCTGAAAAGGTATCTGTTCCATACTTTCTTAAGCATTTAAAGATTTGTAAATATCGAGGATAGGCTGAGGAATGCTCTTCAGATTTACCCCAGAAAGATATTCGAAATAGGAATCGAAAGAACCGACGTCGCCCCAAGTGAAAATATATACATTCTTCACGCCCTGAAGCTGCTCTACTTCATGAACAAATTCGTTGAAATATTTCGGGCGATAATCTTCTTTAAAATAGATTGCCGTCCATATATCATGATTTTTGTCCTTGAATATCTGATAGCTATCAGTTTTCTTCATTTCGTAAAGCGTATTCTCAGCCAAGGCCAGCAGGCATCCAGCCTTTTGGGCAAGGATTGTCTTGTCATGGTCTGTAGCCTGATTAGCCGTACTTGTTCCTACGAAAGAAGTGCGATAGTACTTGAGAGAATTGCCGAGAGGTGGACAAGTTTTCTTTTTCGAAATCTCTCCTTGCAGCACAAGCACCCCATCTTTAACATGCACATCAAACGAATGATACAACTTTTCATTCTCCTGCGTTATTTCGTCTATCCTTGCAAGATAATCAGGAACTTTCTTTAATGATGTAGGAGTCAGCTCTTCCTCAAATAATACTTTCGAAATCTTTTTGTCAGTCACATATCCACCAATAGCATTTTCGATACGTTTTCTTGTTATCTGTGTAATAGTTTCGAATCCAGCATTAAAAACGCCCTTACAATTGTTCTTGGCTAATTTCTTGCCTTTTTTGATTTCATAAGTCTTTTCTGGCGCTTGAACTAAGATTACCTGACCTGTATAGCCTCCATCCAAAAAAGCATGACCTGTAGACCCACTACCGGCAAAAAAATCTAGAACAACAAGATTTTTATTATTACCTTTAGCTATTTTCAACAAATACTGTATAAATGCAATCGGCTTCTTTCCGCCATCAAAAGGAACGCCACCTTCTGTTCCAACCAGATTGAACTCTTGTTCAAAATCCAAGAAATTAGGATATGGAATTTCTTTTGTATCATTTCTCTGTAAAGGTGCTCCCTGGAAGTAAAATCCGTTTGCGTGAGAACTATCGCTTCTAGAGAGGAAATATCTACCATCCCTGCCATCATCCCCCATATTAGGGACCTTATAAATTACCCCAAAATCATTATTTCTTTCTTCGAGGTAGCTCATGTGAAATCTTCCGGAACTATTACCCGTCTTTATAGAACCACGAATATTTATTTTCTTAAGATGTTCAAAACTTGGTTCATATTCTACAATCCGATATTCTCCAGGATGAAAGACTTTTACTTTCTTACCTCCCATCATAATTATTTCCGGATTATCTATCAACTCCTCAATTTCATAAATATAATCTTTAGGATCAGAATTATCAACTATACGTTTACTGATGTTAAACTTGTCTGACTTCCTATACATCAAAAGCAATTCTGTCGTTTCGTGCATAGGTTTATCACCTTTGAGAATTCTATTCTCATGACGCACTTTTATTGTGATAGTGGTAATATAATTAGAATAACCAAAAACACTATCACACAGCAACTTTAAATTAGCATATTCTTCTTCATTAATGCTGATATAGATAACTCCATCTTCTTTCAACAAAGAAGATGCGAGTTTCATTCGTTTATCCATAAACGACAACCAAGAACTATGGCGTAACGGATGATTCTTTGGCAACTGGGTACCATCAGGATATTTATCTAGGAATCTCTTATCCTTATACGTAAACCCATCACTACCCGTATTATAAGGAGGATCAATATAAATTACATCCACCTTACCTTGATGCGTATAATTAAGGCAAGTAAGAGCATGATAATTATCACCTTCTATGAGTATATGAGTAGGTTTTCCATCATCTGTTGTGATGGAAAGATCTGGTACTTCCTCAAGAATCGGAATAGCATTTTCTCCCCCAGCTTCAAAAGCTTCAGGCACATCTATCCAATGAAGTCCGAAACGGTTATCTTGCTTCAGCTGAGCATTAAGATAAGCCACTTCACCCTCCAAATCTTTTATTTTTCGATGTAGTTCATCAATATTGTCTGCCATATTCTGATAGTTATTAATAGCTGCATCCAACTATCATCAGGCTACTCACAAAGAGACACAAAAGAAGGGTGTGAACTATTCTTAAGGTCTTCCGTGGCAAGCGTAGGAAAGTCTGAACCACCGTCAAATATAAGAATGCTCACACCCTATATCGGGCATGAACATTGACTCTACATATTTGACGAGAGGCTCACCTATGCTTGTCACAGATGAAGCCAACCATTATTGGTGCGGTCGTATATTCAGAAAGAAAGTTTCCTACGCTTTTTCCGGAAGACCACAATAATAGTCAATGCTTTGTTTTTACAAAAATGTCTGGAAGCGGCTCCTGCCGAATCCATCCGCAAAGGTACGAAGAAACTGGCAAAAAACAAAATGAAAGGGGATTTATTTTCATTTTTTACCCAAATACAAACGAATAAATATTAATTTCTCACACTTTACAATAGGATTTTGCCTATTAAGATACTTAAAATGCTTTTAACTCTGCAAGGCATAGGCTACTTGAAAACTCCAGAAGAGGAATGTTGGTACTACTATACTACTATTAAGAGATGACAGAGAACCGCAAACGAACTTTTGATGATTGCGAGGGTGAAAAGAGATAAAACAGAGTGAGGCTTTCTAGAGGAAATGGGGACTTCGGGGGTACCGGTAACAGGATTAAAACAGAAATGATTTTCGGGCAAGCGTTCCAGTTGTTCCAGTTGTTCCAATTGTTCCAAATAGGTTTTCATAGGACAATATCCATTTATAGAGACTCTATAACTACTTAATATATAGATAGTTATATATATAAGAAGATGGAATGGAACGCTCAAAAATTTAATTGGAACAACTGGAACTGGAACGCTCCGCCCAACCCAACTTCTCTCTAAAAGGCTCATAATCAATAAATTATATAGAAATATAGACTAAGAATTTGAAGTACAATATCCCCATTTCAACCGCTCCAACGATGAAAAAGCCGGAAAAAGGCACCGAATAGGTGCAACTTTTGCTCTCTCAGGCATCAAAAGACATGCAGGAACCCTTATTTGCGATGCTCTTCCCGATACTCGAAGTGGAGATAAATGGGGCTATTTTTCAGTATTCCGCCCTCAATTAGGAGAAATCATGCCGTATGAAGACCTATCTTGTTGCCGATTCGGGCTATCATAAGGAACAACTGTCCACATCGCTGAAACTATCTGTCCCAACTTCCGTGAACACGAAAAAAGAGATTGGAGAAAAATGTTCCGCTATCGCACGGCATCGCACGCTATCGTACAACTGACAAAACGGGATTTCGTATCTTTGCATCGTGATTCAGAAAGCGCGCAAAATCACTTGCCCAGTTGGAGAAAAAAATCTCCCTAATTGGGAAAATAAAAAGGCCTGATTTAACCCGATAAAAAAAGTAGCCCCCAATGCGGGAAAAACATCGGGGGCTTTTATATTGATATCAAAAATCCTTAGTAAGGAAACAGAAGCGGAAGAACGAAGGTCATCACAACGCCGATGATAATCTGCAGAGGCAAACCTACCTTCACGTAATCCATAAACGTATAGCCACCCGCCTTCATCACCAGCGCATTAGGAGGCGTGGAGAACGGAGAGGCAAAGCACATGCTGGCGCCCAACGTAACCGCAAAGAGGAAGGAATAAGGACTCACACCTACCTGCTGAGCCGCCACCAGGGCAATAGGAGCCATCAGCACAGCCGTGGCAGTATTGCTGATAAACATCGTCATCAGAGAAGTGGTGAAGTAGATACCTGCCAAGAGAGCCGTAGGTCCCATCGAACCCAAACTCTCTACCAGCCCCTGAGAAACCAAGGCCGAAGCACCCGTCTTCTCAAGCGCCGTAGACATCGGCATCATGGCGGCTATCAGCACGATGCTCTCCCAGTTGATGGTCTTGTAAGCCGCCTCAACATTCCGGAAACATCCGGCAAAGACGGTCAGCAGTCCGGCGATGATGACCGCCGTGACCGGAGCCACAGGAATGAAATCGAACACAATCATCGCAATCATCAGCAGCATGATGGCAGCCGCCACAGGCGCCTTATAATCCAAGAGCACCTTGTCGGCAGTTTTCTCTGGCTGGTCGATAACCACCCAGTTGCTCGTATCGGTAGCCAGATGAGCCAGATTGGTCCATTCGCCCTGCACCAGGAGCATATCGCCCACATGCAGCTTGGTGGCTATCAGATTGTCGGTAATATATTCATCGCCACGCTTTACGCCCAGCACGTTGATGCCGAATCGCTTGCGCAGGTTGGCATCGCCTATGCGCAGACCGGCGAAATTAGACGTAGGCATCACCACGATTTCGGTCAGTCCCAGGTCGTAGAAATCAATCTTCACATCCTTCATCTTCCTGAGGCCGTAATCGCTGGCAAAGCGTTTCATCTTCTCCTCCTCACCTATTATATATAAGGTATCGTGAACCTGAATGGTGCTGCTGCTCTTCGCCATGTTCTGGCTCACATCCTTCACCAGTCCCAGTCGCGATTTCTTCTCGTTTCTTATCTCGATGATACTCACGCCATATTTCTTCTGGATGCTCAGATCCTTCAGGGTTTTGCCCACGATATCCATCTGCTCGCCATTCTCGCCGATTGCGGCAGAAGGGCGACGGCTAGGCACGATGTAGCGATGCAGATTATCGAGCAGCTGATATTCGTCTACCAGGTCATCAAGCGATTTGCCCTGCTTCTTTTTCTTACCGCTCTGCTTTTTGCTGAGGAAGATTTTGCTGAGCGGCATGAGCACGATGATGCCGATGGCGATGACGATGATGCCCACAGGGAAGAAGCTGAAGAAGGCAAGCGGCTGATAACCGCCCTCGGTCAATACTTCATCGATAACCAGGTTGGGCGGCGTACCGATGAGGGTGAGCATTCCGCCCAGACTTCCGGCAAAGGCGAGCGGCATGAGGAAACGCGACGACTGCATGCCCGAGCCCGCAGCTATGCTCATGATGATAGGCATCATGAGGGCCACCGTTCCGGTATTGCTCACGAAGGCGCCGATAAAGGAGGTTACGAGCATTACGAGCAGGAAAGTGATGGTTTCGTTGCCGCGCGAGAGCGCCATGAGCTTATTGCCCGTAAGCTTGGCAAGTCCGGTCTGCATGATAGCTCCACCCACCACGAAGAGTCCTATCATCATGATGACGATGGGCGAAGAGAAGCCCGCCAGCGCCTCGGCAGGCGTCAGGATACCCAGAACCAGGAGTGCTGCCAGGGCGGTAAGCGCCACGATGTCGGCCCTCACCCTGCCCCAGATGAACAGGGCTACCGTAATAACCAATATGATAAGTGTTGTTGTCATGTTTTGAAAATTTTTATGTTATAATTACTGTATTCATTCTCTCACCTGCTGCGGCGTCATTCCGGTATGTTTCTTGAAATAACGGCAGAAGAAGCTGGCATCAGCAAAATGATATTCCCATGCCATCTCCTTGATGCTCTGGGCGGAGCGCTTGAGCTGCATCTTCAGCTGGAGCACCACATACTGGTCGATGATGATCTTGGGTGTATGCCCCGTTACCTGTCTCACGATATTCGAAAGATACTTGGAGGTGATGTTCATCTGCTCGGCATAATAGTTGACATCTCTCGATTTCTTGTAATCGCGTTCCATGAGCATCATGAAGCGGTTGAAGAGTTCCCTCACCCTGTAAGATTTCACCTCGTCGGGGCAGTTCTGTGGATTGCGTTGCAGATATTCATGGAACCCTATGAAGAAGGCCTTGAGCTGATAGAGTACCAGCTGCGAGATACAGGTACAGTCGTGCTGCTCGAAATAGAGCCTGAGGAGGGCAAACATGCTCTCGATGATATGGGTAACCACAGGCGAATCCTGCCTGCATCGGTCCTCGCGCAAGGCAGAATAAACCGTCTGTTCGAGTTGCAGACTGGCTTCGCGCAGCAGAGATGGATTATATTTCAGCATCTCCACTTTGAAGGCAGAAGCATTCATTCCGACACAAGTATCCCCCTCGCAGGAAGCGGAAGACTCCATCTTCTTCACCTCTACCACATCATTCGGAAACAGGGTGATGACGGCTCCCTCATAGAGATCCCAATCCTTATAATTCACATTCATCACGGCCCTGCCCTTGCGGCAAAGGAGAATGGCTCCATAGGTCAATACCTGCGGACCCTCCTGCCACTCGCTCAAATCAGAGCAGAAAAGACTGGCCTCCTGATAACTGTTCAGTTCTGATAATTCTACCATAAATACCTTTTATTCGCTTTTTGTGTGCAAAAATACGGAAATAATGTGAGAAAAAAGAACTTTTGTTCCGAAAAAATCCATGCGGCACGAAAAATTTAAAACGGATATTCGCCAAAATCGCCGTACCTTTGCACCCGAATTCATGAGATAACGGAATTTTTAAAGAATAATAAAAAACAGATTTTTGAATGATAAAGAAAATGATGATTGCAGGCCTTCTCATCTGGGGAGGCTCTCTATGGGCTGTGGCTCAAACCAGAATGACCATCGCCCAACTCTTCGAAAGAATCGAAGAAAACAGCAAGTCGCTACGAACCTCGAAATCGGGCGTAGAAGCTGCCAGCATCGGTATCGAATCGGCTAAAAGCAAGAAACTGCCCGACCTCGATGCATCTCTCTCCTTCAGTTACATCGGAAACGCCCTGATGACCGACCGCGACTTCAGTAACGCCCAAGGTTTGAAATCGCCCCACTTCGGCAATAATTTCGCCTTCCAGGCACAGCAGGTGGTTTATGCTGGTGGCGCCATCAACGCAGGCATCCGCCTCGCCGAACTGGGCAAGCAGCAGGCAGAGGTGGGCGTGAAACTCACCCGTCAGCAGGCTCGCTTCATCGCCCTGGGACAGTATCTGGACCTCTACAAGATAGACAACCGTATCAAGGTATATGAAAAAAACATCGAGCTCACCCGCCAGCTCATCGACGACATCAAGGCGAAACAAACCCAGGGAATGGCGCTCAAGAACGACATCACCCGATACGAACTGCAGATGGAGAGCCTGAAACTGGGACTCACTTCGCTACGCAACAACCGCAGTATCCTGAACCACCAGCTCCTGAATACGCTCGGCATGAACCAGGAAGATAAAGGGGAACAGGAGATGCTGATTATTCCGGACGCTACGATTGCAGACAAGGCTTACGCCAAGGATGGCGAAGCTTACTGGCAGACGGCAAGCACGATGAATTCACCCCTGCTGGAACAGAGCAGCAACGCCATCAGAATAGCGGAACAGAAGGAGAAGATTGCCAAGAGCGACCTGCTGCCGAAAGTGGCGCTGGTGGCTGCCGAGAATTTTGACGGACCTATCCTCTTCGAGTTGCCGCCGATAGACAAGAATCTAAACGTATGGTATGTGGGCGTAGGCGTGAAATACAGCCTCAGTTCACTCTTCAAGAGCAACAAGCGCATCAGACAGGCTGCCGTAGAAACCCGACAGGCAAAGGAAAGCCATGCCCTGCAGGCAGAACAGCTGAACAATAGCGTACAGGCTGCCTACGTGCAATATCAGCAAACCTACGTAGAACTGGAAACGCAACGCAAGAGCGTAGAACTGGCGCAGCAGAACTACGAGGTGATGAACGCCCGCTATCTCAGTCAGCTGGCGCTGGTAACCGACATGGTGGATGCATCGAACCTGAAGCTCAACGCCGAACTGAGCGAGGTAGATGCCCGCATCAACATCGTATACGCTTATTACCGCATGAAATACGTAGCGGGAGAAATTTAGGAAGTGAAGAGTGAAGAACGAAGAAACAACGTTCGGCGTCCGAAGGGAAAGCCAATTCATCTGCTCTTTTTCAAACAATAAAACAAACACAAATTATGAATAAGAAGATTATCAAGAGAATATATAATGTAGTTATCATCCTCTGTTTTATAGGAGCCATCGGCTGGTGCTTCAGCCATTTTTATCATGGTAGCGACGTGGCTTATACCGATGATGCCCAGGTGAACCGCCACATTACGCCTATCAACACGCGCGTATCAGGATTTATCAAGGAAATCCGTTTCTCCGACTATCAGCACGTGAAGAAGGGCGATACACTCGTCATTATCGAAGATTCAGAATTTCGCCTGCATGTGGCTCAGGCAGAGGCTGGGCTGCGCGGTTCTAGGGCAGGTTCTTCAGTTGTTTCAGCCAGCATGGGAACCACCACTACCAACGTGCAGACGGCTTCGGCAGGTATCGAAGAGGCACGTGTAGACATGATGAACGCCAAGCAGGATTTCGACCGTTTTGCAGCCCTGATGAAAAAGGATGCGGTAACCCGCCAGCAATATGATAATGCCTACGCCCGCTATCTGGGAGCCAAGGCACGTTATGAGCAGGCAAGCAGCCGGAAGGCAAGTGCTGCCTCGGTTCGCAACGTACAGACCCAGCAGCTGGGCGGTTCGCGTGCCGGCGAGAGTGTGGCAGAGGCTCAGCTCAACCTGGCTCGTCTGAACCTTTCTTATACCGTAATCGTGGCTACCTGCGACGGCGTGATGGGCAGGAAAGATATTCACGAGGGACAGCTGGTTCAGCCAGGACAGATGTTGGCACGCATCGTGGATGACAACGATGTATGGGTAGTAGCCAACTATCGTGAAACCTAGATGGACGGCATCCAGGTGGGCAAGGCGGTAGATTTTACAGCCGATGCCATTCCGGGTGTCGTATTCCACGGCAAGGTAGAGGCGCTCTCAGCAGCTGCCGGCAACGCCTACTCCATGATTCCGGTAGATAATGCCACCGGCAACTTCGTAAAGGTAGAGCAACGCGTACCGGTTCGCATCGCCCTCACCCGCGATAACGACCCAAAACAGGTAGCCCTGCTCCGTGCCGGACTGAACGTGGAAACCAAGGTTCGCCTCAAATAGAATGTGCTATAAACTATAGAAAGAATGTGCTATAAACTATAAATTATTAATTAAAAAAATGCCAGGACCTCCTATGTTACAGGGACCCTTCCGCGTCCCTTCGTTCAACGGATATATTCCTCGCCGGTTGCAGCCTTGGATTTATCTCCTCTTCGCCTTCATCTTCCAGATGTCGGGCGGAATTTACGGAGGAGCCATGAGCCAGGTGATGGGCGAGTACAGTTTGATGAGAGAAGACGTGCTCATGATCATCATGTTCAACGTGGTGGGCGTGGCGATGCCATTCCCCTTCCTCTTCAAGATGAAGTTCCATTTTACCAACCGCCAGCTTCTGCTGAATGCGGCGTTGGTAGTGGCGGCTTGCAATTTTCTCATCATGTGGACCAATTCGGTTCCCGTGATGTGCATTCTCGCCTACATCGCAGGTTTCTTCAAACTCTGCGGCACCTTCGAGTGTATGAGTACCATCCAGCTATGGATGACCTCCAAGCGCGATTTTACCATCTTCTTCCCCCTGCTCTACTGCATCGTGCTGGGAAATATGTTCCTCTCGCCTTGGGTTACCGAACACCTTATTTATATATATCAGGATTGGCGCATCATCAACTGGACGATGACAGGCGCCCTGCTGCTGGTAGCACTCATCTTGTATGTCACCACCCACGACTTCCGCTTCATGAAGCCCCTGCCCTTCATCAGCCTCGATTATCTGGGGTGCATTCTCTGGTCGGCATGGATGCTGGAGTTCATCTTCTTCTTCACCTACGGCGAGCATTACAACTGGCTCGATTCGAAGATTATGCAGATGGATGTAGTACTCTTTATTTTTACAGGATATTTCTGCATCCAGCGCATGCTTCACATCCGTCACCCTTACATCGCCCCAGCAGCATGGAAGTATAAACGGCTCATCCCGCTACTCATCCTCTTCGCCTTCGTAGAGTTCATGGGCAGTACGCCAAAGGTGCTGCAGACTGCCTTTACGGGCGGCGTGCTTCATTTCGGCACGTTTACCACCAATGTGCTCAACTTCGTAGAATGGGTGGGGTCCATCGCCGGTTGCCTCTTCTGCCTGTTCTGGTGCAAGGTGCTCCATCAGAAATATACCCGACTGCTCACGATAGGCGTGGCAACGATGGTATGTTATCCCGTAATGATGTATTTCCTCATCGACCCGGGACTCAACATCGAGGCACTCTATCTGCCCATCTTCCTCAGAAGCATCGGCAACGCCATCTTCTTCTGCATGTTGACCATCTATCTGGAAGAGCTGATGCCGTTTGAGCATTTCTTCATGGGACTGACGATGGCAGGCATCATCCGCAACGGCCCTGTTTCGGCGATGTGCTCCGGACTCTACAGCTACGGACTTCGCCATCAGATGGCAGAAAACATGTCGCGCGGACTACCTTATGATGCCGGCAACCTGCTGATGATCAGCATCCGCGAGCTCTACGGACTAACCTGTCTCATCGGCATCGGCGTGCTCATCATCTTCCTGCTCTGGGACATTCAGCCTATCCGCAGCACCCTGAAGAAGATGCCTGCCTGGAACTTTGTGGGAAGAAAAATGAAGAAAAATCTTGCATAATACAGAGATTTATGCTAACTTTGCAAACAAAAAAAAGTTAGCAACATGACAAAGAAAGGTAAACATACCGTATTATTTATCTGCCTGGGCAACATCTGCCGCTCTCCGGCAGCCGAGGGAATCATGAAGAGTCTTGTAGAAAAAGCAGGGCTTCAGGATGAGTTTGAAATCGATTCTGCGGGCATCGGGAGCTGGCACATAGGTCAGTTGCCCGACAGCCGCATGCGCAAATGCGGCGCCGAGCATGGCTACAATTTCAACAGCCATGCCCGCCAGTTCCAGAAGTCAGACTTTGCCCGTTTCGAAACCATCGTGGTAATGGACAACGAAAACTACCATGCCATTACCTCCATGGCTTCTTCAGAGTCTGATAGGAAGAAAGTGGTGCGCATGGCCGATTTTCTGACCCATCATCGCGAATACACCACCGTTCCCGATCCGTATTATGGTGACTATAGCGACTTCGAGCTCGTTATCACGCTTCTCGAAGATGCCTGCCAGGAATTGCTGGACAGCATTATCGGGGAAGGGTAAAAACAGATAAAACAAAAAGGGATGAATCATCAAAATATCAGATTGATGACTCATCCCTTTTTTCAATTTAAAATATTTATACCGTAATCTCGCCCGAGCCATAGCAACGATGATGATGCTCATCATAAACTACACAGAACTGGCCGGGAGCCACACCATGAATCGCCTCTTCTGAATGAATCATCCAACGACCGTCTTCCAGTTTTTCTATCGTAGCAGGATGATACTCCGGCGTATGACGAATCTTGAAAGTTACCTTCTGCATCGCAACCTCGCGTGTGAGGAAATGGAAATCATGGAGAGGAAAATCCTTCTTGTAGGCCGACTGCGGATCATAACCATGACTCACATACAGGATGTTGTTCTCTACATCCTTCTTAATCACGAACCAGGGACCTCCGCCAAAGCCCAAGCCCTTGCGCTGGCCGATGGTATGAAACCACAAACCCTTGTGCTCGCCTATACGCTTGCCCGTCTCCATCTCTATGACATCGCCCGGCTTTTCGCCCAGATAACGGCGGATATAATCATTATAATTAATCTGTCCCAGGAAGCAGATTCCCTGACTGTCCTTGCGCTTGGCATTTATCAGATGCTCCTCTTCGGCTATCTCGCGAACCTCATTCTTGATATGATGGCCGATAGGGAAAATCGCTTTTTTCAATTGCCAGCTCTCTATCTGAGCCAGAAAATCGGTCTGGTCTTTTACAGGATCAGGACTCGTGACAAGCCATTTATCGCCATTTTCATCCGTTTCGGTCTGCGCATAATGCCCCGTGGCGATGAGGTCGTAGTTGTGACCCATCTTCTCATCGAAGGCGCCAAACTTAATCAGGCGGTTGCACATCACGTCCGGATTAGGCGTAAAACCAGCCTTCACCTTCTCCATCGTATAACGGGTTACCTCGTTCCAATATTCATGATGGCAGTCAACCACTTGCAGCTTGCACCCATACTTCCTAGCCACAGCCGTAGCCATCTCCAGGTCCTCCTCCGAAGAGCAGTCCCACTCCTCTTTCTCCTCAGGACCAATCTTGATGTAGAAGCAATCAGGATGCAGGCCCAGCTGGGCAAACTCCCAAACCACAACCGAACTGTCGACGCCTCCCGAAAGGAGCACGGCAATTCTCTTATCCTTTATTTCATCAATATTCAGCATATTCTTTCCTGTTTATAATAATCCGGTTGCAAAATTACGAAAAAAAACTGATATAATGAGCATAGAAAGGGCTAGAAATGCATGAGAAAGAGAAAAGAAAAGCCCGCAAAGCCTATTTTCGCTATAGAAAACACTTATAGCCGCATTCGTAGCTTTTAAACATAAAACTAGTTTTGCTTTCGTTTTTATCTATACCTTTGCAATCGATTTCAGAAATCGATAAGAAAGAATGTTTTTGAAAATTCAGTATTTACATTAATAGATAAAGAAAAATGGAGATTTTAAAAAATCTATTTTATGGCTTCCCAGACCTTTGGGGAGGCGGAGTAGCCCACTCTGTGATGATTCTTTCGCTGGTCATCGCCTTGGGTTTGTGTTTAGGTAAGCTCAGAGTAAAAGGTGTTTCCCTGGGCTTGGCTTGGATTCTGTTCATCGGTCTTATCTTTGGACATTTCTCTCTCAACCTTGACGAGCATCTGCTCCACTTCCTCAAGGAATTTGGCTTGATTCTCTTTGTCTACTCTATCGGTCTGGAGGTAGGTCCGGGCTTCTTCGCTTCGTTCAAGAACGGCGGCAAGAGTCTCAACCTGCTCAGCATGATCGTTGTGGCCCTGAGTATCATTACTACTTTGGTCATCTTCTCATTTTCGGGAACATCCATCACCTCTATGGCAGGTATCCTTTCGGGTGCCGTAACCAACACTCCTGGACTGGGTGCAGCCCAGCAGGCATTCAGCGACCTGCGCCACATCGACGCCCCATCCATCGCAGCCGGCTATGCCATCGCCTATCCTATGGGTGTGCTCGGCGTTATCCTCAGCTTCATTATATTAAGGTTCGCGCTACGCGTAGACAAGCAGAAGGAAGAGGATGAAGCTAAGCGAGGCAAGGGACATCTTGAATCGATGACCCTGAACACCTTTGCCGTAAAGGTTTCTAACCAGATGGTATTCAAAGATACCGTCAAGCAGATTCGCTATCTGCTGAAGCGCGACTTCATGGTTTCTAAGATTATCCGTAATAACGGCGAACGCCAGGACGAGGTGGTTAACGGACAGACCGTGATAGAAGAGGGCGACATTCTGCAGATTGTAGCTCATCCTACCGTAGAAGAACCTATCATCGCCCTGCTCGGCGAGAAGGTTGACGTAAAGGACGAGGAATTCAGCAGCGAACTCATCAACCGCCGAATCCTGATTACCAAACCGGGCATCAACGGCAAGAGCATCAGCCAGTTGCAGATTAGAAGCAACCTTGGCGCCAACATTACCCGCGTAAACAGAAATGGTGTAGACCTCATCGCAACCCCAGACCTGAAACTCCAGTTGGGCGACCGCGTAACCGTAGTGGGCAAGGAGCTCGCCATTGCTCATACCGAGAAGGTGCTGGGTAACCAGATGAAACGTCTGAACTACCCTAACCTCATCCCTATCTTCCTGGGCATCATGCTGGGTTGTATCGTAGCCAACATTCCGTTCTTCATCCCAGGCATCAACGAGAATCTGCGTCTCGGACTTACCGGTGGCCCTCTGGTAGTAGCCATTCTGATAGGTTATTTCGGACCGAAATACAACCTCGTTACCTACAATACCATTTCAGCCAACCTGATGCTTCGCGAAATCGGAATCTGCATCTTCCTGGCTTGCGTGGGTCTCGGCACAGGCGAACAGTTTATCCAGACCGTAGCATCAGAAAGCGGACTGACCTGGATACTCTACGGCATCGCCATCACCATGATACCAATCATTCTGGGCGGCATCATCGGCAAGCTCGTGTTCCACATCAATTATTATACATTACTCGGCGTATTGGCAGGTGCCAACACCAACCCATCTGCCCTGGCTTACGTACGTGAGCAGACTTCGGCTGATGCGCCAACAGTAGGCTATGCGAATGTATATCCATTCGCCATGTTCCTCAGAATTGTAACCATTCAGATTATTATTTTTGTATTCGGATAAACATATATGACAGAAAAAGAATTGAAAACCTGCGCTTGCGTAGAAGATAACTGCAACTGCAAGGAAATAGCAGAATCAGAACTCAGAAGAAAACTCGACTTATTATTACGTACCGGTAGCATTCTCATGGAGAGTGCTGCCGACACATCCCGCATCATGCGAACCATGAAGCGTGCAGCAGCTTTCCTCGGTCTCGACGAGCGATACATGCACCTTTACATCAACTGGAACGTGCTGATGGTAAACTATAGCGACGAGGAGCATTCCTTCTCCAAGTTCCAGCGATGCGAGAAGCACGGTATCAACCTCACCTCTATTTCCCAGGTAAGTAAGCTCACCTGGAAGGCCATCAAGGATAACTATTCGCTCGAACAGTATGAGCAGGCTCTGAACGACATCAAGGCCACCCCACGCAGCTTCACCCCTTGGCAGGTAGCCATCGGCGGCGGTTTTGCCTGCGGCGGATTCTGCATCCAGTTCGGTTGCGACTGGCCAGCCTTCTTCTTCTGTTCGCTTGCAGCCATTCTGGGTTTCCGCCTGAGAATGTTCTTGCCAACCAAGGGCTGCAACAACTATGTAGCCATCGGCATTTCGGCTTTCGTAGCCACTCTTATAGCCTGGCTCACCTCATTTCTTTCGCTCAACCCATCGATTGCCGAAGCGCTTCCAGCCTTCATGCATTCAGATACCCCTTGGCATCCGCTGATGGCATGTGCCCTCTTCATCGTGCCGGGAGTTCCACTCATCAACTTTGTGTGCGATATGCTCGACGGATATATTGAGGTGGGAATGGTTCGTGCCCTGAACACCCTGCTGATGCTCTTCGCAATGGCTTTCGGTATCGCCTTCGCTATCCAGGTTTGCCATATCGACAACTTCGTGAAGGATCTTACGATGACTCCTCATCACGAATACTGGGAGTTTGCCATCGCAGCAGCCGTATCGGCCATGGGTTTCTCTACCATCTTCAGCATACCTCGCCGTCTGTTGCCGGTTGTAGCTGTGGGCGGTATTATCGCCGTATGCTTCCGCAATTTCGTCAATCTGGGTCCATCTAACGGCAACATCGGTCTCGACATGGGTCTGAGCATCGGTTCGCTTGCCGGTTCTGCGCTCATCAGCATCATCGTGATCAAGGCGCGCCATTGGTTCCATACCCCTCACCAATGCATCACCATTCCTAGCGTTATCCCAATGGTACCGGGAGTTCTGATGTATCGCGCCCTCTTTGCCTTCATCGACATGCATGGCGTGGTAGGCGAAGTAACCGTAGGTATGAACAACCTCATCAAGGCTTCGCTCGCCATCATCTGCATCGCCCTGGGTGTGGCAATTCCAAACGTATTCTTCCGCCGCTTCATCGCCGACAACCGCAAGCGCAAGCTGCTTGCCATGCTGGTAGAAAGAAAGAAGAAGAATGGCGAATTCGTAGATTTGCACGAAGTAGAAATCAAATAATCATCTGGTTGGAAATCTGATTTTCATCGGATGATAATCGGAAATTCATCCGATGTTAACCGGTTTTTCATCCGATGATAATCAGGTTTTCATCGGATGACAACCAGATAAAAAGAAGTAGAGATGCGATAAAACATCATTTTATTCTTCAAAAAAGGAGGATATTAAAATAAATGTTTTATCTTTGCACCCAAATTTAGCTATCGGTTATTTCTATAGCCGATAGCTTCAATAAAGGAACAATATGGAAATACGACAACTGAAATATTTCTTGAAGGTAGCCGAGACGCTCAACTTCTCAGAAGCTTCGCGCAAGTTATACATCACCCAAAGTACCCTCTCACAACAGATTTCGCATCTGGAACAGGAGATAGGTCTGCCTCTCTTCGAGCGCAATTCCCATGAAGTTTACCTCACAGAGGCGGGCAAGGAATTGAGACCTTACGCCCAAAATGCGGTCAATTCTGCCGAAGCCTGTGTAGACCACATGAACGATCTGAAGGAAATGCTTACAGGCGAACTGAATATCGGCGTAACGTTCTCCTTCAGCAACATCATGGCCGAGACGCTCATCGCCTTTCTCCACGCCTATCCTCATGTAAAGCTCAACATCCAATACCGCACCATGCAGGAACTGATGGACGGACTGAAGAAGCGCGAACTCGACCTCGTTCTGGCTTTCAAGCCTCTGAAGAACGAGAAGGCAGTAGACAGCCGAGCTATTTTCAGCAACCGTCTTGCCGCCATCGTGAACGTGAATCATCCGCTGGCGCGCCTTTCATCGGTCAAGCTTTCCGATCTGGAGCGCTACGACCTCATCCTTCCTTGCAAGGGTCTGCAGGCACGCAACGCCTTTGACCACATGGTAGAGGGCAAGGATTTGAACTACAAGATTATGGTAGAGGTGAATAATGTAAACATCATCTTCGACCTTCTGAGCCGCAGCAATCTGGTGACCATTCTCTCCGAATCGACCACCATTCTGCAGAACGGCATGAAGGCGATTCCTATCGATGCTGCCGACAACGAAATGGATGGCTGCATCCACATTCTGAAAGATGCCTACATGAAAAACTCAGCCCAGGAGTTCATCCGCATGCTGAGCCAGAGCACCAGCATCCTCGCCAACTTTGCCCTGAAGGATATTCTGAGATAATCATCTTAACGCCTGGCGCGAGCCTATTTGCTTGCGGCTAGAACAGAAAAAAAATCCTCGTTCGAGTTCTTTTTCGAACGAGGATTTTTTCTTACCTTTATGGAGACCAGCGATGGAATCGCTGGGAACGGGGGACGCAAGGGGGCTTTTTACTTTTTTACCTTTTTACCTTTAAATAGCCTTTTTACCCTTTCTTTCTTGCGATGATAATTGTTACGCCAGCCAGGATAGCGAGGATGCCTATCGCCAGCTGCAGAGAGAAACTCTCGCCGAAGACGCAGACGCCGATAATTACCGCCGTTACTGGCTCCAAGGCTCCCATGATGGCGGCTGGCGTGCTGCCGATGAGATTGATGGAGATGGTCATGAAGAAAAGCGACAATACCGTTGGCAACAAAGCCAGCTGGGCAGCACAGAGCCATTGTTTAGGCGTTTGAAGCATCTGTATCGGCTCGCCTGCAATAAACGAATAGACAAACATCGTAAGCAGTCCGAAGACTAATATATAAAAGGTAAACTTGATGTTCGACATGCCCGGATTCTTCCATTGGTTGATGGAGATGATGTAAAGGGCATAGAGCAGGGATGAACACATGACGAGGGCAAAACCCGCCGTGCTCAACTTATCGTTTCCATCGCCCTGATAGAGCAATCCTACTCCCGATACCGCCAGAAGAATGGCAAGCGAGGTAGACCACGTTACCTTCTCGTGGAAGAAGACCGTCATCAGGATGGCCGTCATAATAGGATAAACGAAGAGGATGGTGCTGGCAATACCTGCCGCCATATAATGGAAACTGACATAAAGCGTAGCTGATGAGAGCGAAAACATGCAGCCCAGCACGCCAAGACGAATCAGATGTCCCCACTTCACCTTGAAACTCTCCTTGCGGAACAGCATCACCACGGCAAACATCAGTACCGCCAAGAGATAACGATAGATGAGTACAGAACTGGAATTGAATCCGTCGCCATAGAGTTCGAGCGTGCCCAAAGGATTGGTACCATAACATACTGCGGCAACAATGCCCGCCGCAAAGCCTTTAACTTTATTACTGCTTGTCATTAGATTAAATACTATTTTTTTCTTATACTTCTTGTTATCTATCTATTTCGGGCTACAAAGTTACAGCAAATATTCGAGATAAGCTAACAAAATCGTATAAATATATTGTAATATCTGAGAAAAAACGCTCTTTTCTTGTGCTTTACGAAAATAAATTGTACCTTTGCAATATCTTTGAAAAAAGATAATCAGATGAAACATTAAAAACTAAACAAAAGAATTAATAACAATGGAACAGATTAAGAATGATCAGCTCACACTTGAGATTTCATCTCTCGGAGCAGAACTTCAGAGCATCAAGGATGCTAATGGTAATGAATATCTCTGGGATGGCGACGAGAAATACTGGAACCGCCACTCTCCTATCCTCTTCCCTATCGTATGCGGATTGTGGAAAGACACTTATCGCACAGAGGGCAAGGAGTATCACCTTCCTCGCCATGGTTTCGCACGCGATACAGAGTTCAAACTCGTTGGCAAGACTGCCGACCGCCTCACCTTCGCGCTCATCGACAACGAAGAGACTCAGAAGAACTATCCTTACCACTTCAACCTTGCCATCTCTTACCGCCTGCAGGGCAACGAGATTCATGTCATCTGGCACGTAGAGAATACCGACGACAAGGAAATCTTCTTCCAGATTGGCGGTCACCCAGCATTCATGGTTCCTGGCTGCAAGAAGGGCGAAGAAATGAAGGCTACCCTGAAACTCGACAACGAGGCTCCTGTTCGTCTCTATGGTAACATAGGCGGATGCATCGACCGTCAGGCTAAGGAAACCGTAGAAACCGACAAGGGTATCTGGGAAGTAAACGAGGAGACTTTCGCAGAAGATGCTGTTATCTTCGACAAGAGTCAGGTTAAGCAGGTGAGCATTCTCAACGAGCAGGGCGAACCTCATGTAACCCTCGAGTTCAAGACTCCAGCCGTAGGTATCTGGAACCCAACAGGCAAGCACGCTCCATTCATCTGCATCGAGCCATGGTATGGTTTGAGCGACTGGGCTGAATATGATGGCGAATTTAAGGACAAGTATCTGATGAACCGTCTACAGCCAGGTGCAAGTTTCATGAGTGAGTATATCATCAGAATTGAGAAATAATGGAAGAAAAAGACAATTTGCAACTCCCCGAGAACGCATTCCGCGAACTGAAAGACGGGGAGGAATATAAGCCGCTGATGTCGCCTGACAAGGTTTATCCTGAGGTGAACGGATGGTCAGTTACATGGGGAATCGTGATGGCAGTCATCTTCTCTGCCGCCGCAGCTTATCTGGGCTTGAAGGTGGGTCAGGTGTTCGAAGCAGCCATCCCTATCGCCATCATCGCCGTAGGCGTAAGTACCGCTACCAAGCGTAGCAAGGCGCTGGGCGAGAATGTCATCATCCAGAGCATCGGAGCCTGTTCGGGTGCTGTGGTGGCAGGAGCCATCTTTACCCTGCCAGCCATCTACATCCTGCAGGCTAAATATCCGGAGATGACAACTTCGTTTATGAAGATCTTCATGGCTTCGGCCTTGGGAGGAGTCTTGGGAATCCTTTTCCTTATTCCTTTCCGCAAGTACTTCGTAAGCGATATGCACGGCAAGTATCCGTTCCCTGAGGCTACGGCTACCACGCAGGTACTGGTGAGCGGAGCCAAGGGAGGCGACCAGGCTAAGCCGCTGCTCATAGCCGGACTGGTGGGTGGTCTTTACGACTTTATCGTAGCCAGCCTGGGATGGTGGAACGAGAATTTCACATCGCGTGTGGTAAGTCTGGGATGCGACCTGGCTGACAAGGCTAAACTCGTATTTAAGGTAAACACAGGTGCTGCCGTATTAGGTCTGGGTTACATCATCGGTCTGAAGTATGCCTTCTTCACCTGTCTGGGTTCGCTCGTAGTATGGTGGCTGATTGTTCCGGGCATGAGCGTTATCTTCCATGATAGCGTGCTGAGCGCCTGGGATCCTAGCATCGTGAAGACCGTGGGTGCGATGAGTCCGGAGGAAATCTTCCGTGCCTACGCCCGCAGCATCGGTATCGGCGGTATCGCCATGGCGGGTATCATCGGCATCATCAAGAGCTGGGGCATCATCAAGAGTGCCGTAGGTCTGGCTGCCAAGGAGCTGAAGGGCAAGAGCGATGTGGATGAGAACGTGAAGCGTACCCAGCGCGACATCTCTTTCAAGATTATCGCTATCGGTTCGCTTGTTACCATCCTCGTAACCTTCCTCTTCTTCTGGTTTGGCGTGATGGAGGGCAACCTTCTCTTCGCCATCATCGCCATTCTGCTCGTGGCTGCCATCGCCTTCCTCTTTACTACCGTAGCGGCTAATGCCATCGCTATCGTGGGTTCAAACCCTGTTTCGGGAATGACCCTGATGACGCTCATCTTCGCCTCTGTGGTGATGGTAGCTGTCGGCCTGAAAGGTCCTGGCGGCATGCTGGCTGCCCTGATTATGGGTGGTGTGGTTTGTACAGCCCTCTCGGTAGCAGGTTCGTTTATTACCGACCTGAAGATTGGTTACTGGCTGGGAACAACTCCTAAGAAACAGGAGGGATGGAAATTCCTCGGTACCCTGGTGAGTGCGGCTACCGTGGGCGGCGTGATGATGCTGCTCAACGAGACTTACGGTTTCGCATCGGGTTCGCTTGCAGCTCCTCAGGCTAATGCGATGGCTGCGGTTATCGACCCTTTGATGAATGGCGTGGGAGCTCCTTGGGTGCTCTATGGCATCGGAGCCGTGATAGCCATCGTGCTGACTTATTTCAAGATTCCTGCCCTGGCTTTCGCTCTGGGTATGTTTATTCCGCTGGAACTGAACGTTCCTCTGCTCGTGGGTGGAGCTATCAACTGGTATGTTACTTCGCGCAGCAAGGATGCCAAGGTGAACAGCGAACGTGGTGAGAAGGGAACGCTCATCGCCAGCGGCTTCATCGCCGGTGGAGCCCTGATGGGTGTGGTTAGCGCCCTTCTGAAGTTTGGCGGCATCGAGGTAAGTATCGCCGACAGCTGGTGGGTTAATCCGATGTCTGAGGTTTGTTCGCTCCTGGCTTACATCTGCCTCATCGGTTTCTTTATCAGAGCCACTAAGAAATAAAGAATAGGCTTTTTACAAATAAGACAATCGCCTGGATGCATCTGAGCACCCAGGCGATTTTTTATTCTATCCGAATAGTTTTTCTATCCTACGATTCCGCAGCTACGAAATCCATCGGCTTGACGCCAAATTGCTTCTGGAAGCACTTGGCAAAATAGCTAGGACTGCTGAAACCTACCATATAGCTGATTTCGCTGATGCGGTAGTTTCCTTCTTTCAGGAGCTGTGCGCCCTTCTTCAGTTTCACGAGCTGGATCATCTCGTTTGGCGTAACATCGGCAAGACCGCGAATCTTATTAAAGAGCGAAGAGCGGCTTATGCCCATCTTTTCGGCAAGGAACTAGACAGTTTACCTGATCACTCACCAGCGAAGTAGAATCATTCTCTACATGTTTATACTGTTTCCAGGCATTATTCTTGTCCAAGCGCCACAAGCCGCCTCCCTGGGTAGCAAACCATACGTTACCCTGAGGATCTTCCTTGATATCGATGGTAAGCGACTTGAACGACTTGATTTTGCTGACACACCACCATAGTAAGTACTTACCCAAGTGCCACCTTCATTATCATCCGCAATACCATAAACAAAGCGCTCGCTCGTACTCCGGCTCGGATTGTTGACTTCCGACAACATGTGCCAGATACGGTTCTGGATGTCATACTGCACCAATCCATCATCGCTGGCTATGAGAAGAGACTTGTTGTCGTTGCAGTAAAGCTGATGGATATGATGAACAGCATTACTCGGCAAACCATTATCCATCGTGATAGAGCGCACCATAGGGTCGATAGCAGCCAATTGTGCACCCGAGTTGGTTTGCGTTACCGAATGTGGCTGCGCCTGAATATCCGAAGCCCCTTTCGAGACGAAGGCTGTCGGCACCTGCGCCTCAGCCCCTACAGGCATCATCATGCAGAGCACAGAAACCATTAGAGTAGATATCTTTCTCATTATATGGATCTTTATTTTCTGTTGTTAGATAATTTAATGCCGCAAAAATACTTGGAAGATATTATAAAAAGTCGTATCTTTGCCAAAAGAATTCTATAAAAAGAACAGATTATGAGATTATCAGAAGAACGATATGACAATCCTGCCTATCGAGACATTAAAAATTCAATCGATACTGCGAAGGAAGAAGGTAGAGAAGAAGGCAGAGAAGAAGGTGTTGCCAAAGAAAAGTTGGCCACCGCAAAGCGTCTTCTCGGCATGGGGCTCACACAAGAACAAGTTGCCAAAGGTACAGGCCTTTCAATAGAAGAAATAGAGAGACTTGTTTAAACAATAATAAAACAAGGAAACCATCTGATAGCATTAGTTCTATCGGATGGTTTTCTTTTTAATACGAAACCTCAATATTGTATTCCTTTATCATTATGATGAAAGAATGCTTTCTTGAGTATTCTTAAAGGCTAAAACACATAGCTGATATGATGTGAGAAGACCAATCTATCGCCTTAAAGAATTAGATGTATGCGATTGCTGCCATATGCCAGCAAGGTTGTCGGCAATTGCCAGCAATGTTGCTGGCAGTTGGCAGCAATGTTGCCGGCATATGGCAGCAACCACACAAATCAAGAAGTTCAAGCCAAATAAACGTAGAAGTATGACTGTTTAAGTAATGAGTTATAGGGTATTAAGACAACACATCTTACGCTTCGGATATGTACGTATAAAAAGGAGAAACGAGAGTGTTATCAATATAAGCAAAGAAACAAAAAAGTTCCGTTGCATTCCGCAAAACAACAGTTTTACGTCAGCAACGGAACTAACTATATTAACTATGCGAATTTCATCTTGATGGTAATAACAGCCTTATGCTGATACGTTTTTGTTTACGCTTGCAAAATAACAGAAAAAATCAACGAAGTCCTAAAATTATCGTACATAAAGATACAATTATCATCTAACAGGATACTTGTGATACGATATTTTCATCATTTTGGACTTTCTTTGCATTACATAAACTACAGATGGTTTGGTGCCTGCCGATGAGAACGACCGCCCTATCCCATACATCCACTGGTGACCAAAGAAGAACACTACAGAGTGGATTACCTACACCTTCCCTGAGAGCAAGGAGATCAAGACCAGCACCGTATATTGGTACGACGACCAGCCATGGGGCGGTTGCAAGGTGCCAGACAGCTGGAAGCTCTATTATCAGGACGAGGCAGGCAACTGGAAGGAAGTTCCAGGTGCCGATGCTTATCCATGCAAGCGAGGTGTAGCCTGCATCGTGAATTTCGACCCAGTGAAGACCAAGGCTGTGAAGCTCGAGCTGAAGCAGCCAGAGACTCTGTCCTGTGGTTTGTTTGAGTGGAGCGTGAAGTAACAAGATTTATTTTTAAATATTTTTCTTTCAAGAATTGCCATACCAGCCAGTAATCTCTCTGATTACAAAGCTGTTAGGGGTATGGCAATTCTTTATTTTTAGGGGTTATCTGCCATATATTGCCAATATGATGATAACATAAGTTTTATCGTAAAGCATCAATTCGCCAACAAGTTGTTGGCGAATTATATGCTATTTCTAATCTTCATCTTCTGCCTCTTTTCCCTTTTGTAATTCAAAAAACTCTTTCTGCTCACGGATTTCTCGGCTCAACTCTTCTTCTGTAGGAAGATAAGTAAGATACTTAGCGGCAAAGAGCTGCTTGCTGTCTTTCAATATGGAATAACGTGCAAGGTCTTTGCTAGTGTCAGAACACAGAACCAAACCGATAGTAGGATTATTGCCTTCCTCTTTCTTCAACTCGTCATACATTCTGACGTACATATCCATCTGTCCCACATCCTGATGAGTTATCTGCGTAGTCTTTAAATCAATAATGAGATAGGACTTTAGGATGATGTTGTAAAACACAAGGTCGATATAGAAATCGCCCATGTCCGTCTTGATATGCTGTTGGCGAGCCACAAACGCATAGCCTTTGCCCAACTCCATGATGAAAGTCTGCAGATGGTCAATAATGGCAGTTTCCAGTTTCGATTCACTATAGGCAGGGTTCTGTGGTAATCCTAAGAACTCTGCTATCACGGGATTCTTGAGATAAGAGAGTTTGTCTTTTTCGAAATCTGAAGTCAGCGAACGCATCTCGTCACTTACCTCTTTGCGCAGATGCTCAGGGGTTTGCAATAATCGGTAATAGTATTGTGAGGAGATATTACGCTGCAAGGTACGGTAATCCCATTGCTCACGAGCCGCCTCCTTCAAATACCACAACCTTGCATCCGCATCTTTTACACGCAGTAAGCGTTCATAGTGAAGCCATGATAGGTTAGGATAGAATGGTATCGTAGATTCGTCAAGCGGTGCTTGACGAATTGGTTCGTCTGTGAGTTTGAATTGGTCAAGCATTGCTTGACCAATTTGTAATTTACTGAACATCAGGTAAAAAGAGCGCATATTCTTTATGCTTGTCAGTCCGAACCCCCTGCCGTATTCTTCTGTAAGGGTTTGGGAGGCCAATTTTAAGACATGTTCGCCATATTTCGCACGTTCCTTTCCATTTTGTTCCTGTGTCACGATACGCCAACCGATAAGCCAGTTGCGAACCACCAATAGATGGTCTGCACTGCGATAGGCTTGCCGACGTGCTTCACCGGCTAAATGCTTCAAGTCAGAGACAAAGTTTTTCTCTGGTTGAGTCAGCTTTTCTGTTATGTTTGTTAATGCAGATTTTTCCATATTATCCAATCCTTTTCTGAATTAGTGAGACAGCGTCTCACTTTTTTATAATTGGGACACCGTCCCACATTTTACAATTCGTCCACATTCACCTCAATCCCCAATATACGCTGAATTTCTACAACATACTTGCCAAGATATCTTTTATCTTATCTTGTTTTGTTTCATAAATTCACTGAATTTAGTTGCAAATATACATTAAATTATGCGATAATCATTATAAATTAAGCTATTTTATGTAAATTATTCCAATATAGCGATTGTTTTTTCGTGTAGTTATTGTATCTTTACTGCAGAGAAGAGTTGTTTGACAGCAAACGTATGCATTAAATTCTCACAATGACAACATATGGCAATTCCCGGCGCTTTTCCGAGAATTGCCATACATACTTTTACGCTGTGTATCAACCATTTGCATATACAATATGGCAATATGGCAATTAAAACAACGCATTCAAACTTTTTTTTATTTTTTCTTCACCAGTCTAGTTTGTCTTCTTTTAGATGCTATCATGATGTAGCCGAGCAATACCACGAATGCAACGAGGATAGAAATCATCTGTGTGGTGTATTTCTCTGGCTCAATCCAAATCTCCTTGAAAAAGTCCAAACGACCGAGCACTTCCACAGGAACCCAGAACACAACAACCGTTGCGATAGCCATACGGATGTTGGCTCCCCATGTGCTCAAACGCAACTGCTTTCGGAAGATGAAGAAACTACCTATCAGACAAGCTGCGGCAACAACCGAAGTTACAGGGTGATGGTCGCCGAGGAAGTTTTTGTCGTAGCAGAACATCAACAGGAGATAGCTAGTCCAGAGAATCATGTTCAGTTCCATGAAGGTGACGATACTTGTATGATGTGTCATCGGACGGGCGGCAATCTTATTTTTGCTGGAACGGAAAAGAACACGCTGCCACCAGTTGATGAAGTTACATCCGTTTTTGGTTGAGAAGATGTAGAGCACCATCACCATCATCCACATGCCGAAGGTGGCAGGGAGGATGAGGTATTCAGGGCGAGTCACAACTTCGCCATTCTCCATCTCCGGCTGTGTACCCCAGCGGGTAGCATAGTACTGGAACAGGAATTCTATCCAACCGGTCCAGAAAAGCAGACCTCCGAAAAGTCCCCAAAGAGTCTGTTTGGTGTCTCCCTTTACGAAGACACCGATTACTACCATGATAAGACCTGCCAACCCCATGAAGAAGGCTGAGTAATGCACAGCTTCAGGAGTCATCGTCTTATCCATTATCATCATCAGCGCATGTCCCAACGGCATGGTAAAGAGTACCACGAGGAACGAAGCGATGGATTTCCACCAATTCAATTGTTTCATAATGTTTAATGTTTACTTTAATTCATCTAAGTAATAACTGATTCTTCCTCCTTCATCACCTATCTGCACATTGGCATCATACCAGGAGATAATCTGGAGCTTGTAATATCTCTCGCCATCCCACGAACGGATTACGTAGGTATGGAAAGAAGGAGTATATACTGGAGGTGGACCAGAGAAACTCATTGCCTTTTCGAGCACCGGATTGCCGCTTACCAACTGCTTGGCAGGTCCGTTGTTCGGGTCGAACCAAGGGTTCTTGTTCATATCCAGTTTGTTGGCGATGCAATACTTGTTCCAGTCGTTCTGCGACATGGTGACATAGACGCTTGCCGAATCATCCACGGCGAAAGTCATGTTGTGTTCTGCCAGATAAGCATCCACCTGCGCCTTGCTCGTCCACTTGTCATATTCGCCATAGCCCAGGTCGGCAGCACCGCCCTTGCCTGGACCGCTCGTTCCACTGTTGGTGCGGAGCTGATAACCATTGAAGGCGAGATCCCACTCCGTAGCAGGATAAGCCATCGTCTTAGGGTCATCCTCCATGTTCTCCATCACCATAATGCTGCTTGCCTGGCGCTTCACCGTCTTATAGGTTAACTTGCCAGTGGCTTGATTCTTGGTAAAGATGGTATCGCCGTTTGCATCACGCTCTGCATCCTCGAAGATGTTCTTCTGCACACCTTCGCTCCAATACTTTACCAATTTAGTAGTGCCGTTGTAATGGAAATACTCCTCTATTGGTTTGCCATCAATAAAGGCGATGACACTCTGGTTAGGATTCAGCACATTATAGCGATGTCCCGTCTTCAGGTCAAAATAGAGCCAGTCGTTGGTAACACCCGTGCTATAACCTGTTTTTCGGGGCAAGGTATGACCTGTAAAGTCCTCAGCCTCATAAGATACGCAGCTCGAAAGAGACAGCAGACTCAGAACTGTTCCACAAAGCAGAATATTTTTTTTCTTATTTAGTATATTCATAATCATTATCATTAAGAAAAGCTATTGAATTCTTCACTCTTCGTTCTTCACTCTTCACTTCTTTCGGAATGCTTTTACCAATTCATCTACCAACACTTCCACCTGCACATGCGCCTTGGCTCCTGCCGTGGCTGGCACGTTAAACATGGTGATGCCCGAACCTAAGGTCTTTGGCACATAGTTAAAGATGTTATCCACACCCACCGTCACCTTTACCTTATTATAAAAGGTCTGAATCACCGACAGATTGCACAATACATACTGTGGCAACTGGCAGCGGAAGTAGGCATCGTGGCTCTCGCCGTTTACAGAGAGTAGGTCCTGCACATCGAATTTCTTCTCACCCATGTAGCTTGCCGAGAAGGTGGCGCCCAGTCGGTAGTTCTTCTTGTTGTACTTATAGTCGAGGCTCGCTGTAGCAGCATGAGGCGAAGTGGTGTTCACCTGGATGCCATCCGTCTTGCTCACGTTCACGTAGCTGTAGGTGGCATTCATCGTGAAGTGGTTGAGGAAGTGCCAGCGCATGATGGCCTCCAGTCCGATGAGGTTCTGCTTCGACAGATTAGTATATTCGAAATTGTACTGCATTTTGTAGATGCGCCATACACCCTCAATCTTCTTGCGGAAGAAGTTGCCATACACATTGCCCGAGATGAAGAAGTTATCGTTCGAGTACTCTGTGCCCAGGCTCACGTAGTTGTTCTTCTCAGGCTTCAGGTCCTCGTTACCCTTGATCATGAACATGCCGAGGTGGTCCCAGTTGAAGAACAGCTCCTTGATGCTTGGCGAACGGTAGCCCATCGAGTAGTTGGCTCTCCATGCCCAGTGATCCGAAGGACTCCACTTGAAGGCAATCTTAGGCATCGCCATCAGTCCGAAGGCACGGCTGAAGTTGGTTCTCACACCTGCCGAAACCATCCAGTGGTCGTTCATCGTCCACTCGTCCTGCAGGAAAGCCTCCGTCTCTTTCAGCGAACGGGTGCGCATGATGTGGGAGGCATCGCCGTTGAATCGGTCGCTCGTCAGGTCATCGCTCAGGTGCTCGATGCCGAGGATGAGGTCGTGGCCCTCGAACTTCTGCGAGGTGATGGAGAGGCGAGGCTGGAAGATACGGCTCTTATACACCTTGGTACGCTCGTCGATACGCTCGTGGCGCTTGAAGCGGTCGTAGAAGTCGCCATGAAGGGAGGCGGTAATCTTGAACCAATCCTTAAATGTATATTTAATCTTAGTACCAGCTGTCCAGTCACGCGCCTGACTGAAAGTCATGTCCTGAATGAGGTCGTAGGTATTCATATAGAACGCACTACCGTAGGCAAGAATCTCCAGGTTCTTGAAAGGGTCGTAGAATACCTTCTGCGATACCGAGATATGCTCTGTACCCTCGATGCCCATTGGCGGACGGGAAGCCACGCTGGTAATGGTCACATCGTGGTCGAGCCAAGGGTTCGCCTCTTGGGTATAGACCTTCTTATCATTCTCCGCCTGGTACATGTAGAAGGCATCACTCGAAGAATACCACACGTCCGTCTGCGAAGTTACCTTGCCTGCATTGAATCCTGCCGATACCCAGCTCTGCAGGTTCGGGCGGTCGGCATTCTTCTCAAACATATACAGGAAGTCCTTTTTGGATGGGTTCTTGTAGTTGGTTTCGTTCATCTGTCCCCAGCGTACACCAGCCTGAATATCGATAGGCTTGGTGGTTTTCTTGGTGATGAGGTTGATGACGGCACCCGATGCACGACTGCCATAGAGCGTACTGCTGGCACCCTTCACGATTTCGATGCGGTCGATGGCATGGAGGTTGAATCGCTCATAGTCGAGGTTACCCGCCATGTCGCCCGTCAATCGCTCGCCATCCTGCAGGAAGAGCACGTGGCGGGCATCCAAGCCCTGCATGGAGATTTCGTTGCCGAAACCCACCTTCTGGATGTTCATACCCGGGGTCTCCTGCTGCAGAGCCTTGGTCAGGTCGGCATAGCCTGCATCTACCAGTTCCTTACCGCCGAGCACCTGCGTGCTCACTGGCGAGAGCTTGATAGGTCGGGCGGTACGGGAACCAGTAACCACCACCTCGTTCACCTTCATCACGTCTTCTGTCATGAAGAGCTTGAGGGAGCTGTCGTTTCCGATGGTTCCCCTCAGAGGGTTATAGCCCACGGATACCACCTGGTAATAACACTTGCCACTCTGAGGCACCGAGATGGTAGCCTCACCATCCATGTTGGTAACAACACGCTGTGGCGATTTCAATTTCTCGTTGTCGGCGTAGGTGATGACTGCACCGATGATTGGTTGCTCAGTGGCTTTGTCGAAGATACCGAACTTCACCTTTCGCTGTGCAGCGACAGGGAGGGCGAGTATCAGCAGTAAGCCGATAAGCATTACATTTCTAATTGTATTCATTTATATTGCTATTCTATTTTTTCCAAATCCTTACACGATTTCAGCCTCGCTATGGCTTGTTTCTCTTCCCTTCATTTTTTACTTGCAAAAAGAAAGAGAGACATGTCTGGGCATATCCCTCTTTCCTTTTATAGATATAAGCTACAGTCTCTTATTTGATTCCGTGCTCCTTTTTATACGCTTTCAAATCTTCCTCATATTTAGCTTTGTCTTCGTCAAATGTTGCAAGACGAGACTTGTCTATTGTTTGAAGGAAACATTCTGAACGTACATTCATCATGTTGTAGTTGACGATAAACTGAATTTGGTGAGTTTTGGCATTGTAATAACCTTGAATAAAGCTACCTTTCACAACAGAGCCATTTGTTCCATCTCCATCAAAGGAGGAACCATCTTGTTCTGTTCCCCAGCAAGAACCATTCTCTCCCTTAAATTTTATCCAACCATCTCCTTTATACTCTTTTTGTTCCCAAGAGTTTAGCACCATACATGTTACCTCACACTTATAGTTGATAATCATTCCCATATTACCTACTGTAAAATCTAATAAAGAGATTGTAAATTTCTGAGAATCCTTATCGCTCCATTTAAAATTGAATTTGGTAGGGCATCCCTCAGGTAAAAGAGTCTTGTCAACGCCACTTAATGTAGCTTTTGTACTAAGAACTATTTCACCATTAAGGAAACTTTTTGAACTTTCTACTAATTCTTCATCAGCATCACCTTGAGTTATTTCCTGGTCAGAAGAACACGAAGAATAAAAGACTGTGATAAAAGCCAATATCAGATAAAGTGAATATTTAATGAATTTCATAAATTATAAGAGCAAAAGGGAGACGGCTATGAAAATAGCCGTACTCCAAATTTTAAAAATTAATTAATTATTACCATTTATAGCCTTTGAAACCAGTTGGTGAACTGTTTCTAAGATTACTCGAATACTTTTGTATAAATTCTTTGGTAGAGTTCAAGTTATAAACATTTTCTGAAATACCAAATATTGCAGTTCTACCTGATGAAAAATCTACCAACTTTCCATTTCGATATATCTTCTCAAAATTTGGATAAATAACATCTTCTGCATTATCCAAAAATACGTAAAGTGAAGCAAAAGCATGGATACTACTTAAATCCACTCTTTTCAAGCTTGGCAAATCACAAAGTTGTAATTTTGAAACAATACCATCACCATCTTTGTGAAACTTTATCTCTTTAAGATTTTTGCAACTATAACATACGAATATGTTTCCTACGGTTGTAAAATTGTCGAGTTTTTGGTTCGCAATCAACGTATTAGACAAATCCAACGTCTCTAAGTCGTTATTTGAAAGTTGTAAATTTGACATTTTTGCAGATTGAGATAAATCCAAATAATCTATGGCTGTATTTATAAGACTCAATTGTGAAATGTTATTTCTTGGCATCAAGCCTTTAACATCAAAGTTTGTTTTTCCATAACCAATAGAAACAAAGAAGTCTTCATAAAAAGGATTGTTTACAAAGTATTCAACACCTCTAATACTTTGAATTTTATCAATATCTTCATATTGAAGGGGTGCCCAAAGATTTATGTTTGTTCCTTTTTCCAGAATACCCAATGGCTTGCTAATATCAATATGTGTATCATCCACAAAGATGCTTGCAAACAAATTCTTCAAATAAGCAGCAAAGTAAGTATCAGGAATCTCTCTCAAAGTGTTGTACTTCTCCAAAGAGCCCTTATCATTTACCATCTGCATATCAATAGTCTTATTCTCTGCCTCATTCTGGGTATAGAAAGGCATCAAATCCTCTACATTATACTTGCAAGAAGCAGGGAGATAAAGTTTGGTAAACTCATGGAGGATAGTAGCTTTCACCTCATCATTCTCAACCTTGGCTGTTACCAAGCCGTCGAAGTCATAGATGTCATTGCCTTGCAAGTCAAGACCTGTAATCTGTGAAGGAAGTGAAGCGATATGGAAAACTGGACCATAGCCATTGTTGCTAAGGTTCAACTCTTTCAAATTAGGAAAAACAGAAAGTTCCTTCAAGGCAGCGGTATCAACCTTTGTGCCTGAAAGGTCGAGAGATGTGGTGCTGTTGGCTTTGTCGTCAAGGAGCATTTTGCCATTTTCATCAAACTGGTATCCCTTAGCTTTGAGGATAGTCATCAACTCAGAGTTGCTTACAGCCACATTGCTGTAAGAAGGTGCATCGTCGTCACTGTCGCAAGAAGCGAAACCGAGGCAGAGTGCCAGGGCAGCGAGACCGATGAAATTCTTAAAAATTTTCATTGTTTTCTAAACTTTTAAAGTATTTATAATTAAAATTAAATATTATCTTGAATCAGGCTGCAAAGGTACATATTTTTAAGAAGGTATGCAATACCTAAAAATTAGGAAAATTACGAATACGCCATCCTCATTTATGGGGATACAAAAGCAAAAATCATGTTTTTCATGCTATTCTCCGCATACTCTAGGTATTTTAAGCCCCGTTTCCTGTGCTTTTTCTGGTCTTCATTGATGACCGGCGCCTGCCATCATTTAAGACCCGCTGCGGTCTTCTATGATGACCGCCCTAAGGCACAAAAGGCTGTTCTTTCGATTGCCGGTGCAAAGATACGAAGATTTTGGGTATCCGACAAATTTAGGCATGTGATAAGGGTCGATTTTCAGCAAAAACACTTACGATTTGAAACTTCGTAAAAAAACGGACTCTATTTCTTATGGGGCGCATCTCTATGTTTTTGCGGTATCGAAAACTATGTTTTGCCATATAAATCAGTATATTACGAAGTAATACCCGATTATGTGGAACGTATTCAGTATTCAGTATTCAGTTTTTTTCGCTGTTGTTA
>ERZ1673741.578-NODE-578-length-37808-cov-4.742511_pt1 | contig 37808 bp, 27 predicted proteins | sample MGYA00580209_ERZ1673741 | MGnify/ENA primary metagenome ERZ1673741 (study PRJEB41218, sample SAMN15661754) | gut metagenome | host: Homo sapiens | place: Canada: London | collected 2015-08-20/2019-03-30 | study: EMG produced TPA metagenomics assembly of... | reverse complement strand
AGCAATCGATGGTCAGGTCGGCGGCTGCGGCAGCAGTTGTATTCGCCATAGTCTTCATCGTGTTCCCGAAGCTTATTCTTCCGGCATTTTATGTTCAGCCGGGCGGAAAGCAGGAGGCCATCGCGACGCTCATCCAACAGGTCGCGCACGACGTCACCTTCAACAGCAATGACCTCACCTCAGAGGACCGCAGCTTAATTGATGACTTTCTGCTGGTGGACTGCGACGAGATTCCCTCGCGCTACAACTGGCAGATTGTCGATCCGGTCAAGGAACGAGGTCTCCATAACGATAAACGCATGGGAGACTTCGTCAAATTGTGGGCGAAGAACACCTTGAAGCACCCTAGAGGCCACTTGGAGTCTTGGCTCGGCCTCGTGGATGGATGGATTACGTTCCGAACCGATCTGGCTGGAACACCGAATTACATGGTAGTGCTGACGTATTCCGGGTGGCACGACGATGGAATAGAGACGTGCACAGACTGGAATGACCAGATCACCAGCGGCGGCAAGTCAGCGGAAACCATCTACCGCGCCGTTCAATCAATGCCGGTTCTTAACGTATTGTTCTTTAGGAGCACATGGGCATCGATTGTGCCGTTGTTAACCTTGTTCCTTTTGCTCGGCAAATCCCGCAATAGTCGACTCCAACGACTGGTTTTGGCCATGCCGGTGCTTGCTTCGCTAATCCCTTTGGCTATTACTCCTGTCTCTGTGATGGGAGGGGAGCCAACCCGATATGTATTTGCCATCGTGTGCGCGGCACCGCTCCTCATAAGCGCTTCTTGCGTTCTAAATCAGGAGAAGTCCTCAGATTCGGCGTCCGGTAAAAACCGATAACGAATTACTGAGCTTTATCAGCGAGCCAGCCGAGACCAGCCGCCGCATACGCAGCGGCGCACAGCGGCAAGGCCCCATCGTCGAACCGGATCCTCGGGTCGTGCATCGAGAAGTGCTCCTCGGCGTCCCAGGCGGCAGCACCAACTGTGAAGTACGCGGATGGCACGCGCTCCGAGAAGAACGCGAAGTCCTCAGCGCCCAGCGTATGCTGGATCCCGCGGAAGCGCATCTCCGGCTCGGCCGCGCCTACGTACGCGAGGCACGCATCCGTCATCATGCTATCGACAACCAGCGGCGGGACGTCCGAGAGGTCCTCGACCTCGGCCGAGACGCGATAAGTCGACGCGACGCCTCCGACGACCTCTCGAACACGAGTCTTGACCTTGGCCATGACCTCCGCGTCGAACGCCCGCGCCGTGCCCTCGAGCACGCACTCGTCCGGGATCACATTCGGTGCGCTGCCGGCCTCGAACTTCCCGATGGAGAGCACCACCTCGGTCCCCGCGGCGAACTCACGGTGCATCGCCTCATCGATGGCAAGGTGCACATGAACTCCCGCGATAATCGGGTCGATGCACTTATGCGGCATAGACCCGTGCCCGCCATGCCCGCGCAAGCGGATCCGAAAACCCCATACCCCAGCGGATTGTTCCTCCCCATACAGCATAAGTCCCATCGGGCAGCGGCCGTTCACGTGCAGTGCAAAGGCGGCGTCCACGTGCGGGGACTCAAGGACTCCGTCGGCGACGACCGCTGCGGCTCCGGTAAGCGTCTCCTCCCCCGGCTGAAATAGGAGCTTTACACAACCGCCGAGCTCGCGGATCGCGCCTTCCCGAGCCCTGAGCAGCCGCGCCGCACCCAGCAATGACGTCGCGTGCATATCGTGCCCGCAGGCATGTGCGCAGCCGTTGACGGAAGCCCACGGCTCGCCTGAGCGCTCGGCGACCGGCAGCCCGTCCATATCCGCGCGAAGGAGCACGCAGGGGCCTGCAGCGTCCCCGATAACCGCCGTTACCTCGCCGTGCACCCCAGCTGACGGCGCATACCCCATCTGTTCCAGTCGGGCTCGCACGAACTCCGTTGTCTGCGGGGTGTTCAGTCCGAGCTCGGGCATCCGATGCAGCTGATGGCGCCAATCGACGAACTGTTCCACAGACGCCTCGGCATCGCGCAACAGCCCATCGACCGCTCGAGCAGCGGTAGTAGAAGGAGCTTTGGGCAGATGAGGCTCTCTATCCTCCGGGCTGATCATGTTCGTACTCCCCCAACCTTGAGCTCTCGACTGGTTAACCGAGATCCCTGTCAATTGAGCTAGCAACTGCTTTGAGAACAACGGGGCAAGCAAAGGAACGGAGACAAGTATTGCCGTTATTCGCTCGTATTATCTATCTCTTGCTGCTCGATATCGCGCAGGAGCGCATCGGCGTCGATGGACGGCAAAATCAATTTCGGCGCACCAGAGACACACGAGAGCTCAACCAGTTTCGCAGACGCAAAACCATGGGCGGCCTTGATGGCTTCAAGACGAAGAGCATGGGCCATTTTGTTGTTGCGGCGGCTTCTGGCATCGTCTTGACCGGCCATATGGCGTGCAGTGATGACCTCATCACCCATCAAAGGAACGCTGGCGATCAGTCCAAGTGTGGCAGCAAAAACAACAGCGGGAGGTTCTTCTTGCCCTCCATCAGCAGATCCAAGTTCAAAGCGAACGCAAACCAAAGAACGGAGTAGCTGCTTCCCTAGTTTCCGATCGACATCGAAATCGGACTGAGGGTTTTCCAAGGACATCGCAATCTTGGCATCGTCAGAAACAGGAGAGTTCGATTGAAAGAGCAACTCCAAAAGAGAGATGTCCTCGATGTGTATCGCCAGCGAGATATCCGAATCGCTCAAGAAGTACCTCCAAATAGTTTCACAAAGTAATTTATGCATGCGACCGCTTTAGCCAGAACCATTTATGTCACAACAGCAAGCCAAAGCGAGCGACTAAAAGTATGACGATCGGCTGAGCGTTAGAGCACCGTGACGATTATTTGGCACAGGCTCTTTCCATAAGAGGAATCCACCGCCCACTTTCCCGCCAATTTTTCCACGGTTGGCGCGCACCCACGGTTCACATAGGCAAAACGAGGGTCCACGCAAGCGTTATTGAGCGGAGCCGTGCTCGCATAAGCTTTAAGGTGTTGGACCTGAGCACGAAGGCCCTCGCGAACATCCTTGAAAGAGTTTCCGTGGGCACCGTTTCCGGTAGCGCCAATGCCGGCAAAATTAAACTGCTCAATGCGAACATCCCCACCAAACTGTAGCCAACCCGTCTCGTGCATAGCTTGGGCGAATACGACCTCCGCGCGAACGCCTTCCGCCGCGGACTCTTCGCACAGGATGCGACAAAAGTCCTCGATAGTAGGCGCCCCTCCAGTTGCAAGAGAAGAGCCAGGGTACGAATGACCAGATGCCTTATAACGTGAAACCATCTTTGCGATCGTGGTCCGAGAAGATCCCATTATTTGATAATCGCCGGCGACAAGATTCATATCATTGGGATCCCCGCCCTCCACGGCGTACCAGGCATAAGCCCCATTTTGGCTCTCGTCATGCCAGCCATAAGCAACTAGCTGATTGTGCTCGGTAGAGGAAGTCGTGAAGTTGTGGTTGCAAGAAAATGCATTGGGATTGTACTCACGGTACACGCTGACGGTCTCGTTGTCGTCAGAGTACCAGCCGATTCCCTCCCCGACCCATCCTAAGGACATCAGCTCCCGGTACTCATCGACGCTCCTTGTATAGTGATGGTCGCCGCCAGGCACATACGGGTTGTACAAGCGATAAACAGGAGAAGAGGAAGAGACCGGCGACTTCCAGCCGATTCCCTCGTAGTTCCACCCAGCGATCATAAGGTCTTGGCGCTCACTTGTGGAATCTGTATAAAAGTGTTCACCGGAATAGGGATTGTACATGCGGTAAAGAGAGACGTTTGCGCCAGTCTGTCCATACGCTGTGGTAATGAACGAGAACATAGAAATGCCAAAGAGAAGAGCAAAGAGCACAAGATTTCTGCAATATAAAAAATTTAGTTTATTCTTCGAATCGTTCAGCCCACAAGTTTCGCGATCGCATCTGCTCGGGACAATCATTCAACCACCATCTTTCGAAATTGACTCGCTTCGCAAGAGTAACGGGATTCCCTTCACAATAAAACGAATGAAATTCTCAAAAATGCAATTGCATAGATCCAAGCGCTAATCCCCTTGGCGCCAAACCGTGCCATCGCCAAAATCAAGAAGCAGCGGTAAATGCGTATGCCTATCCTCGGGATCAGGGATCTGTCTCCAATTGCCATACAGCTGCTCAAGGTAAGCCTCGGTCTTTCCTGGAGCCGGGAAAGAGTGGCCCTCGAATTCGACGGCACAAGTCGGCAAAAGTACCGATGCATCAAAGAGAGGTTGAGTACGCCAGGTCAAAGGGCACATCATACCTTTATTTGGCAGCCGGTCTACGCACTCATCAAACAGCGTTTGATAATGCTCCGGGTCTCTAACAACAATTGTCTCGGCAGCATGAAGAAGTTTGCACCCCTCCTGTTCGATAAAGGACACGACGCCTTTACGGTGAGGTGTCACAATCACCTGCGAGTGATACAAAAACGAGCGGCGCTGCAGCATAAAGGTCTTATGAAGGACCTTCTTGCGTTCTTTTGGGTCGTCAGGAACAAAGTCATACGGGAAAACATCAAGAAATATGCCCGGTATTATTCCAGAAGCCCGTGATTCTGCGTTTTCAAATCTAGTTCCATCCTTGTATATCTTGGAAAATAACCCGGCAAATGCACCGGTGTTTCTGGAAGTATGCAGAGAATAACCGTCTGGCAGCCCAGCCTCGGCTAGAAGCAAGAAACGGTTGTAGTCATCCCTTGGCATCCCAACATCGACATCGTCATCCCAGGGAATAAACCCTTTATGGCGAATAGCCCCCAGCGCAGTTCCAGAGTCGAGCCACCACGTTATTTGATTATTCTCGCAGAACTCAGAAAGCGTCTTTAGAATCTCGAGCTCAACATGCTGGAGCTTTCTGAGCGCCTCTTGTTTATCCATCAAACACCCCGATACTTCTATATTAAATAACAGCCGTTCAAAGCTTAGAGAGTTTCAAGTTTCGCCACTCGAGAAAGCCTTTCCCAGCCGCGGCGCTCATACCAATCCCACAATATCGCGACGCAACAATAAACAAAAGAAGCACGCATTGGTCGCGTCGAAAAGGGCGGCGCGGGCGCGGAGGAGCCATGGTGAGATAAGTTGAGGCGAGCAGAGCCGGCATGGAGGCAATCGATGCGAGCCTGAAACTTGCAGACAAGGTGGAGGACAGGTAGGATGGCGGCTAGATTCCAGCTGAAGGGACGGAGGCCGCGCCGACCATCGCCCTAGTGCTTACACCAACATTTCCGGCGCTACTATCTGGGATAAGGAGAACAAAAAATACTTAACTTTACTGTAGGGCCCGTCATGAGCCCGAACGAGGTCCTAGAGGTCGGCGGTCAGAGCGCCCCGTACTTCCGCACCCCGGAGTTCTCCAAGACGATGCTCGAGAACGAGAAGCTGATGCTCGGTCTGCTCGGCGCGCCGAATGCCTCGCGCTGCGTGTTCCTCACAGCCTCGGGGACGGGCTCTATGGAGGCCGCCGTCATGGGCGTCCTCGAGCCCGGCGAGCGCGTCGCCGTCGTCAACGGCGGCAGCTTTGGGCAACGGTTCGTCGACTTGTGCCGCCTCCACCGCCACGAGGTCGACGAGGTCAAGCTCGAGTTCGGCGCCCAGGTCACCGCAGATGCCCTCAGCGAGGTCGTCTCGGGCGATGCGGGCGTACTGCTGGTCAACATGCACGAGACCTCCTCGGGCCTTCTCTACGACATGCCCCTCGTCTCGGCGTTCTGCCGCGAGCGCGGGATGCTGCTCATCGTCGACGCGGTGAGCGCCTTCATCGCCGACGAGATCGACATGGAGGCCCTCGGGGCCGACGTAGTGCTCACGGGCTCACAGAAGGCCCTCGCATGCCACCCCGGGATCTCCATCATGGCGCTCTCATCCCGAGCGCAGGAGCGCGTCGCGTCCAACCCGGAGCTGTGCTCCTACCTGAGCCTGAAGGAAGCCCTCAAGAACGGCGCCCGCGGGCAGACCCCCTGGACCCCCGCCGTCGCCACGCTTCTGGAAATCAACGCGCGCCTGCGCTCCATCTCCTCCCGCGGCATCGAGACCGAGCGCGCCGAGATCGCTGCCCGCGCCGGACAGGTGCGCGCGACGCTGGCCGGGACGTCGCTTGAGATGGTCCCGCAGAACCCCTCGAACGCGGTGAGCGCGTACCGCTGCCCCGAGCACAACGCCAAGGCCGTCATCGAGTGCGCAAAGGCCGATCACGGGATATGGCTGTGCCCGAACGGCGGCGCCCTCGCGGACGAGGTGTTCCGCATCGGCCACATCGGCGCGATCACGACCGCCGACAACGAGAAGCTGACCAATGCCCTCTCTGCCATGGCAGCAGCCGGACTTTTCTAGGAGCGCATATATGAAGAGATTCGCAACCGTCTCGTACAACCTGTACGGCAACTTCACCAACTACGGCTCCGCGCTCCAGACCTACGCCCTTCGCCGCTCCATCTCCGAGCTCGCCCCTGGCGAGATCGATGCCATCGTTCTCGACTACTGCCCGGACTGCCTGCGCGAGAACAATCCTCTCGACCCCGTCAAGCGCATGTGGGACGCCGATGAGGAGTCCAGGCGCATGGTCGAGCTCACTATGCCGGCGATCCGCGAGAACTATGCCAAGTTCGACCGCTTCTACCATGAGGAGTGCAACCTCTCCGCGGGCTCCTACACCTCCGCGAACTTCGACGAGTCTCTCACCGCCGAGGGCCTCAACGGCTATGTGTGCGGCAGCGACACGATCTTCTGCATCCGCGAGTTCGACGGGTTCGACGACGGTTACTACGCGAGCTACCCCGCGATGCGCGGCCGCTCGATTTCGTACGCAGCGAGCTTCGGCGACGTCGACTGGTCCGAGGCCGAGCACGCGACGCTGAAGGAGCGCCTATCGAATTTCAAGGCCCTCGGGATCCGCGAGGGCGGCGCCGACCTCGCCTGGGTCGAGGCGAACGTCGACGTCCCCGCGAGCCGCGTGCTCGACCCGACGCTGCTGCTGACCGGCGCCAACTACGCGCCCATCACCGGCGAGCCCCAGATGGACGAGCCCTACGTGCTGCTCTACTCGCGCCGCCGTAACCCCGCCATGGACGCGTACGCCGACCGCGTGGCCGAGCGCCTGGGCTGCAAGGTCGTGGACATCAGCCTGCGCGCCACCAACGCAGAGCTCGGCCACGTCATGCGCTACGACGCCGGCGTCGAGGAGTTCCTGGCGCTCACCAAGGGCGCCCGCTACGTGGTGACCAACTCCTTCCACGGGCTCATCTTCGCCGCGCAGATGCACACGCCGTTCTCGGTCTTCTCTCGCGAGCAGGCCGACACCAAGATCTCCCAGCTGCTCTCCTGGCTCGGGCTCGAGAGCCGTGCAATGACCAGGGGTGACGAGGATGTGTCGCTGGAGATGGACTTCGCCGACATGGAGGCACGCCTGGCCGCGCTCCGCGAGGCGAGCTTGGGCTACCTTCGCGGCGGCCTCAGGCTCCTGGGGGCCTCATGCCTGTAGACGAGGAGAGGGCGAGGACCTGCTACCTCCGCACCGAGCGAAAGGCCGACTGCCGCGGCTGCGAGGCCTGCGCATCCGCCTGCCCCGTGGGAGCAATAGCCATGGCCGAGGACTCCGAGGGCTTCCGCTACCCCGTCGTGAACAAGGACGCGTGCGTGAGCTGCGGCCGCTGCTACGCCGCATGCGAGCTGCCAGAGAGCCGCTTCCACGCTGCCGAGGAGCAGCGCGGCTTCGGAGGCTCCATCACTGACGAGGCGGTTCTCGCCGACAGCACGAGCGGAGGCGCCTTCACCGCGATCGCCTCCGCCTTCCTCGCGGGCGGCGGCTCGGCCGTCTTCGGGGTCGAGGCGAAGGAGGTTTTCAAGGCTCGCCATGCCTGCTCCGAGGACTCGGAGGGGCTCGCAGCTTTCCGCGGGTCCAAGTACGTCCAAAGCGAGGTCGGCGGTGCCTACTCCGATGTGCGCGACAGGCTGATGGCCGGCGAGCGGGTGCTCTTCTCGGGCACCCCTTGCCAGGTGGCGGGGCTCTACGGATACGTACGCAAGCTTGCGGCCTCGCCGCTCCTGCTCACGGTGGAGGTCGTGTGCGAGGGCGTACCCGCCCCCGCGCTCATCGAGAAGCAGCTCGCCTACGTGTCCGAGAAGCGGCTCGGCGGCCAGCCCGTCGCCGCGATGAGATACCGTGACAAATGGAACCGCGGCAGTAGTAAGTGGGCTTTCGAGGGGATGAGCCTCGCTGTGGCCGGCTGGGACTTCCAGTCGAGCTCATGGACCGGGGACGCCGGCAGAAGGCATGTGGTCGACCGCTGGTTCAACCCCTTCTGGAGCGTCTGGCTCCAGCACCTGATCTCGCGCCCCTCCTGCGCCGAGTGCCCGTTCGCCCGGCGTGAGCGCGTCGCCGACGTTACGCTCGGGGACCTTTGGGGCGTCCACCTGTACTGCCCCGACCTCTACAACGACGACCGCGGCGCGTCCGTCGTCGTCTGCAACACAAAGAAGGGCCTCGATGCCTTCGAGGACGCGCGCCCAGCAATGGCCTGCCGAAAGCTCGATATGGCCGACGTCGTGCGCTACCAAGGCCCGATGCGCGGCCCCGCCGGCGCCGACCCCAGACGCGGCGAGTGCATGGCGGACTTGTCGAGCATGGGGTACCGCGAGTTCACCCGCAAGTGGGCGAAGAGGCCCACGCTGAAGCTGCTCGTCTCCAAGTACCTCTGGGGAACGAACAGGCAGGTGTGCGCCAGGGCGAACAGGAAGAGCGGCAAGGGCAAGAAGAACTGAGCCGAGGCTAGGGAAGGTGAGCCGCCCATGAGAAAAGTGATCACGTACGGAACGTACGACCTGCTCCACAGAGGGCACGTCAGGCTGCTCGAGCGCGCCAAGGCGCTCGGGGACTACCTGGTGGTCGGCGTGACGGCCGACGGCTTCGACAAGGTGCGCGGCAAGATCAACGTCTCACAGACCCTCAACGAGCGCATGCGCGCGGTCCAGGCCCTCGGGATAGCCGACGAGGTGATCGTCGAGGAGTACGAGGGACAAAAGATCGACGACATCCGCTCTATGGGCATCGACGTGTTCACCGTGGGCTCCGACTGGGCAGGTAAATTCGACTACCTCAAGGAGTACTGCGAGGTGGTCTACCTCGACCGCACACAAGGCGTCTCGAGCACGGAGCTGCGCGAGGAGAGCGGGCACCTGCGCATGGGCTACGCCGGTAAGTCCCCCCTCGTGGAGAAGTACCTGAGGGAGAGCGCGTTCGTCAACGGCATCGAGCCCGCCTGCGTGATGCTCGACGGCGACGGCGCCTGGCCGGCGCCGTCGCAGAGGGGGGTGGAGCAGGTCGACGACCTCGACGATCTCCTCAAGCGCTGTGACGCCGTGTACCTCGCTTCTCGCCCCGACCTGCACTACAAACACATCAAGCGGTCGCTCGCGGCCGGCAAGCACGTCCTGTGCGAGTCGCCTGTTGCCCCGACGGGCGCAGAGTGCGAGGAGCTCCAGGCGATGGCCCGCGAGCATGGCCTTGTGCTCGCTGACGCCATCAAGACCGCCTACTCGACCGCTTATCATCGTCTGCTGTTACTCGCGAAGAGCGGCCATATCGGGCGTGTGCTCTCGGTGCGCGCAGTTTGCACGAGCCTTGCAGACCTCGGCGCATCGGGGCTCGGGACCGTTGAGGGCAAATGGTCGAGCTCACAGGCGTGGGGGCCGACGGCGCTCCTCCCCATCCTGCAGCTCCTCGGGTGCGACTACCGCTCCGCAGACTTCGTGCGGGCTGATCTTGCGGGACATCAAGGGTTCGACGCTTTCGGAGAGATTCGCGTCGCATATGCGGATGGCTACGGCGAGGCGGTCTTCGGCAAGGCGGCGAAGTCCGAGGGCTCCCTCGTGGTCACCGGCACCGACGGCTACATCTACGTGCCCGCCCCTTGGTGGAAGACTGATTACTTCGAGGTGAGGAACGAGGATCCCACGCAGAACAGGCGCTACTTCTTCCAGCTAGACGGTGAGGGGATCAGGAACGAGCTCGTGGAGTTCGCCCGCGCCGCGGAGCGCGGCGGAGACTGCGGGTTCTTTATCGGCGCCGGGGTTACGGCGGCGATCTCCGATCTCCTCGGAAGGTTCTCCACAGGCAAGGGCTGCATCATGCTCGCGCCGATCGAGCGAGATATCTCTCGGCATGAGGATGTGGAGAGCACGACGCAATCCCTTTCCTAAAGCAGAGCGCATCCATAGTCCTCCCGGAGCTTATTCTGGGCGCAACAATATCCATCGAAGCCTAAGAGAGCCCAAACCAAGCGACACCCTCATCACGCCAGCCAACGCCGATGAGGTCGGAGTGCTCTTTCTCCGATGTGGTGTAGTTGTGCGACCCAGTCGCGGCATTCGGATTGTATTCACGCAGAAGCCTGGTTCCATGGGCGTCGTCGGAATACCAACCTATGCCCTCGCTTACCCATCCGGCCTCAATGCACTCATCGCGTTCCTCGGCGCTCATCGTGTAATGGTGGTCTCCCCCATACACGAAGGGATTGTTCAGTCGGTACACGGGAGCGTTCGACTTCGGCGGAGCATACCAGCCGATTCCCTCAGGATTCCACCCGCAGGTAATCAAATCAGCGCGCTCGGTTTTATCCGCCGTATAAAAGTGCTCTCCCGTATACGGATTGTACAGGCGATACATCTTTATACGGTTTGGATCATCCGCGTCCTTGGTCAGACCATAAGTCGCCGCGATTCCGCGAGCATCCGCCTCTCCAAGCGCACGCAGCTTGTAATCCGCGTTCAAGTAGTTCCAATAATCGCTCGAATCTATGAACGCATGCTCGACGATGATCCCGGGCATACCAGCCAGGCGGGCATAGCGGATATCGCCATAGTAGTCGGCGTACACATCGTTTACGCCATCGCCATTGGAATCGTAGCCATAACGGCTGCTCACCTCATCGTCGATGATTCTCGTCTTTGTGCCTCGGTTATTGATCCCAAGCTTCGAGAGCTCAGCTAGGATATCGTCACCAAGACGCTCACCGGCTACATGGGCGGAATTGCGATAACTCGAGTTGTAGGGAATCCAGACTTCGGCGCCGCGGCCGCCTCCGGCGTTGATATGAAGGCTTACGTAGATATCGCAGCCCGCGCCCGCAGCACGATTGACCCTTTCCTGCAAAGAAGGGCATTCGTTCTTTGTCCTCGTAACGAACACCCTAACCCCGTTATAGAGCTCGAGCGCAGCGCGGCAATACTGCGTTATCTTCCAAGTGATCTCGGCCTCCGCGTCCCCGTTGCCCTCAGCACCGGGATCATAACCGCCATGCCCGGGGTTCAAGGCAACCGTAAGCCCGCCTGACCAAGATGAGCGCGTTTGCAAAGACTCGTCCGAATCCAACAGCTCATCTTCGGTTAATGCCGTTGAGTCGATGAGCGAGCCTTCGGAGTCGAACTCGGCACTGTTCGTAACCATGTTGGTTTTTGCGTCGGGCACCTCCATCACGCAAAATGACGCCGCCTCGCTAGCGCAATCAGAGAAGTCGATGATTTGAGCTCCTCCGGCACAAGTAACGGAGGAGATTCTCCACGTGCCCGCAGCAGGTGCCGAGAACGTAAAGAGCACGGAGGACCCTTGGGCTACGGAGGCGGAAGTCTCAAATGAATCACTTGATTCTGTGTTCTGAAGCGTGAGACGAGCGTCGTCCGCATTCGTTCCGCTCTTCAGGACAATGGCAACTTTTTGCTCATTGCCAGAGAACACCGCAGACGACTCGATGTAGGTAAACTCAACGCCTTCAGAAGAAGACAACGAGGCGGCGACCACATCTGCCTTAGCTCTTGCAGCTCCCACGGTAGACAAAATGCACGCAGAAGTTCCTGCCACAAGAGCACGTCGCGTCACGCATTTCTTGTTTTGCACGATGGACCAACTCCAATTAGGTTAAAGGTGATAATAACGGTCTTTGGGTATGCCGATATCGAAGTTCGGGTTTGAGTAAGGATCTCCGAGCACATAATACCGCGCCCAATGATTCATCAAATAGGAGAATTCCTTCCTAAAGCGAATCTCTTTATCTTTGGTCGACTCCGAGCCTCGGGAAATCGACTCGTAGTGATAGAGCTCAACATCAGGATTGTAGACAACAAGAAGCCCTCGATCCCTGAGCTTAAGGCAAAAATCAACGTCATTGAAGGCCACGGAAAGCTCCTCGGTGAATCCTCCAACCGCATCGAAATCCGCAGTCGAAACCATCAGGCAGGCGGCGGTGACAGCACTCAGATCTTGTTGCAGGTCATCAAGGCCGAAGTAACCGTGAACATCCCTGGGGATATTCTTATTTAAGTGATCGGCTCCAGATCCGCAAACCACGACGCCCGCATGCTGGATGGTGTCATCAGGATAGTACAACTTCACGCCAACGCACCCGACGTCGGGGCGTGCGCAGAACCCCAGCATCCGCTCGATCCAATCGGGGGTAATTACCTCGGTGTCGTTGTTCAATAAAAGAAGATACTCTCCCCTCGCGTTCTTCCTCCCGAAGTTCATGAGCCTAGAGAAATTAAACTCATGATTCCACTCAAGGATCCTCGCGCGATTTGGATAGGCAGCAGAAAGCTCATCATAATAATCAAAAGTGGCCTTTTGGGTGCTGTTGTTCTCGACTATCAGCACTTCGAAATTGTGGTAAGACGACTTTTCGAAAATCGAGCCGATACAACGTCTGAGGATCTCAACGTGATCCTTCGTTGGGATCACTATAGAGACGAGCGGCATGCTCTCGGGTACCGCATACTCAACAGAATAGGCATTGGAAATTCGAGAAGGAGCTACTGTTGCAGAGATGCCCAAACGATCAAGATGCGCACGAATCGCCCTGATTTCGACATCAGCGTCATGTGGCTTGGCTTGGTCATTCCCCACCGTCGGCTTATCGCTCATGCGACAATGATAAAGAGCGAGCGGAACATGCCCAACGTGCCGGGCCTTTTCGACCGCCTCAAGAGTTAGGTTAAGGTCTTGAGCGCCATCGAAATCGGGGGTATTCCTCTCCAGCATATCTAGGAGCGACCTGCGAATCGTCAGCATATGAGATATATAGTTCCTACTACGAAGCAAATCAAGATTAAAATCAGGCTTAAAGAATGGAACCGCTAGTGTGCCATCGGGCAGCAGCCTATCCTCATCACAATAAAGAACATCAGTAATAGGATGCTCATTAATATAGCGAGCATATTCAAAGAGAATATTAGGCTCAAGGACATCATCACGGTCAAAGAAGGCAACGAAATCTCCCGTGGATGAATCAATGCCCGCATTGATGCTAAACGAGATCCCCCGGTTCTTCTCGAGCTCCACAAGGACAATTCTCGCGTCCTTCTCTGAAGCCGAACGAGCACGATCAGACAGCTCCCCATCATCAGGGCTCGCGTTCACAATGACTAGTTGCCATTTTTCGTAAGACTGCGAGAGCACCGAATCAAGCATGTCGTCAAAAAAACCGAGCGGGGTCTTGAGCAGCGGGACAACGATGCTGAAAACGGGTTCGTACGGAAACCTCGAGTCCTTCTGGATTTGAAGGTCTACCGCAGAAGGCCTCACATTGTTATAGCGCTCGGGAAAATAGTACGGATCCTGCGCGGCATTCTTCATGACCTCGAATGTCCTCTGCCTCGCATGTTCCAACACCGCAGGAGAGAAGACGTCAAAGCGATTAAGCTCTGGATGCGCCGCACTCTTCACGTTTATCAAAAGATTGCACAGGTCCTTGGGAACGCGAATCGAGAAAGTCCGCTCGCGAACAAAGTCTTCGTAGCCGACGCGCTTATCGTAAACTCCTCCACCAAAATCAATGAGCTTCGAATCGTAAGGGCGCAATGACAAATCGAGAGCCTCGACCAGGACATCTCCCCCAAGTTTCTCGGGATACGTCACCGAGAAACGAACGACAAAGCAATCAAAGCCCTCGATCACCTCGTCAAGAGAAATCTCGGCTTTATTGAGCTGAGGGTTACGGTCCTTATCTCGAAGAATTGTACAAACGTCCGAATGAAGCTTATAGTTCACACGCGACTCCCACTTCGCACGAGACGAGGTAAAGGAGAAAATGGCGGATCCAGCCAAAGAGCCGATGGCAGATGTCTCTTTAATGCACAGAGAATAACCCGGTACATCAAGATCAGGAACGCAACAGACAAAGTCTCCCGGACCCGACCCCACGCCATTCAGCGGCGCCAAGATACTTGGGCAAGACACGCCATCGCTTGTCTCCGCATACAATTCGAGTGTGGAACCAGCCTCCAGATCCGAAACGACGCAGCGAATATACAGTTTCTCGCTGCCCCGGACAATTGGTCCAAACGTTGCGTTCAAGGAGTTGTCCTTTCGTAAACCATCTCAGACGGCCGAGCGAATAGCCGCTTCCAATGCTTCAGCCGTAGTGTCCCAAGAATAATGCTGCTCAACGAGCTTGCGGCAGTTATACGATTCCCTTGCGAGCAGCCCAGGTTCGTCGCACAACCTTACGATAGCCTTCACAACATCGGGCGTAGTCATCGAGGGAATGATGAGTCCACAAGAGTCATCGGGCAAAAGCTCCCTGGCGCCCCCCACATCAGTGACTACCGAAGGTGTCCCGCAGGCAGAGGCTTCCAGCAGAACCGTCGAGAAACCCTCCGAACGGGAAGGCAGGCAGTGAATGTCCGCTTGGAGAAATAACGCCGCGACATCAGGAGCGTCTATTCGGCCAATCCAGCGAAGCTCGTCGTTGGAGGCCTCTTCGACCTCTGATGCAAGCGGTCCCTCGCCCGCGAGCACGAACACGACCCCACGCTCGCGAAGCGCCTCAGAGCATGAGGCCTCGACAAGAGAAGAGATGCCTTTCTCGGGAATCAACCGGCCCACAAAAGCAACGAGCGGCTGTTCCGGGGCGATTCCGAGCTCGGAGCGAAAATCCCTCCCGGATGATTTAGCACGATACGCCGCAGCATCAATCGAGTTCGAAAGGACCCCCTTAGACGCGATTCCAAAATGCGCGAGCCACTCTGAGCTCTTCGCCGATACCCCATAAAAATCAGGCTTATATGCCTTGACTTTACGCGTGATCGCATCTTCATAACGCCTTACGAACCAATCGAGGCCTTTTATGCCAAACGAAAGATAGGCGGAACCGTGATCCAAAACTATAGCTTTATGGTCTTGGTTTTTGGCAAGTTTGAGACCCTCGAGGCTATGCGAAAAGAGACGCGTATTCACAAAGACGCCGTCCCATTGACGAGCGGACAATTCTCCAAAAAGCCGATGATAAAGTCGGTTTTTTAAAGGAATAGGAAGACGACCGTCCATAGGGCTCAGACACGGCAGGCGGAGAACCTCGACCCCGTCTTCCCTGGTGAAGCCGCAGCCGACTCCCTGGGTATCGGGGGCAACAATGAGCACCTCATTTCCTCGCGCAATCAACGCATGCGACAGCGCATCCACATAGTTCGCGATACCGCTAAGTTGAGGGTGATAATGATGCGCAAAGATGCAAATTCGCAAAGAGATGAGACCCTCCTCTACAGTCACAGCAAGCCATGCTGCACCGCAGGGTAAGCGGCCTCGCATGAATATAGGCTAATGTTATCATCCAAAGCCATAACCTAACGAAATAGACCAAGCGAGGACCCCATGAGTTCAGCTCAAGCAAAACCCTTAACTAAGAGAATTCCGCGAATCTGCTACGCGCTCATAGCCGTCCTCATCGTATATACAGGTGCGCATGCGCTCCTGATTCACTACTCGAGCAGCGCATCATTAGCCGCGCCGATCATTGTCTGCGCAGTATTCTCTATATCAATTTTGGCATCGTATCTGCTTCGCCCGCAGCATAAGCAAGAAAAGAAGGAAATCGACTTCGCCGAGTTGCCTTTTCTGTTTTGTCTTTTGACCTCAGGCATCGCATTTGCAGTCGTTATGGCGCCCGGCACTGTCCCTGACGAGGAATACCATTACATTTCTTCTTATTGCTACGCAAACGGATTTAACGTCACAAGGGAGACTGGAGAAGACGGCGAAGGGTATTTGAGCGTTCAGGCCAGGAAAACAGATAGCGACTTTTACGACCAGTCGATATCAGAAACAGAGCTTAACAGCAATAAATACAGCATCGGCATGGACGCGATCGGCGCGAAAGCGGATTCCGAACCAGCCACAATGGTCACGAAACACACCTCCGCGAAAAATGTCACCTCAAGCCCCATTCCCGTTCGTTTCGCGTCAGCCACCGGTATATCTCTTGGGCGATTGTTGGGATTAAACGGAGAGGTAACGTTTTACCTAGGCCGGCTATTTAATTTCCTCTTTTTTGCAACGTTGATTATTGCTGCAGTAAAAACTGCCCCTATAGGCAAACCAGTCTTTGAAACCCTGGCGCTTTTGCCCATGACCCTCCATCTGGCTGCATCGTATTCGTATGATGCGCCCTTGATCGGCTACAGCTTTCTATTTACTGCTTTGTCGCTCAAGCTGATAAAGGGAAAGGGTTCGATACCGCCAGCGGATTTAGTGCTCTATGCAGTACTGGCGCTTTGCCTAGGCACCTGTAAAGGCGTCTATGCATTGCTGCTTGTCCTTGTATTCTTTATTCCGGCTTCACGTTACCCATCAAAGAGAGCGTCTGTTATTTATCGGGCGCTCATCGTGGCACTTCCGGTGTTCGCATTTATACTCTTGAGACTGGATACGCTCCTTGGAATGCTGGGGCTTACAGGAGCGGGAGATGCCAACTCGACCGACATCACGGGCGTTTCTGAATTTCAATCGATTCAGTTAATGGACCTCGTAGCTCACCCGCTTACTGCCTTGCTCATTCTAGTAAAAACGCTGCATTCACAGCTCGCTTTTTACATCGACACTTTCCTAGGCGGCTCCCTCGGATGGTTCCAGCCCAACCTAAAAGCGCCCGCGTTCTTTACAGCCGGCTATGCGGTTATTCTCTACCTTGGATCTGTGCACGGCATCAAGGATGAGGACTGCTTCGGAACAAAAACGAGAATCGTTGCCATCGCTGTTCTGATCGTCAGCGCTCTCGCGGTCCTTTATTCATTGATGACCGGCTGGGCCATTACCGATTACATCATCCTTGGAGTCCAAGGGCGATATTTCCTCCCATTTGCACCTTTTGGGATCATCTTGATTCGCAAGGGAATGCTCCGATTTAATAAAGAAGTTGCCACCAAGTCGCTTATCGTAGCAGAGCAGACTATGAACGGTATCTACCTAATCTATATTTTGACGTGCGTTTTGCTCGCTGGATAAGTTCTCAAAGCGACCCAAAAGAGGAACAAACATCGAGATAATACCCACCAGATAAGCCAGGGCAATAACGAAACTAACTCCGTTCATGCCAAAGAGCATCACGAAGCAAGGTGTGAGCAGATACGCGACCGCCAACGGGATAAGGTTACAGACGCAACATGCAACCATTCGGCGTCTAGCAACCAGCAAATCCCCGAGAAAAACAATGCAGGCAGAGCTTGCGCATGAAATCAATGCGGGGACCATAAGGTTCGAGTAAGCACTGATTTTATGCCCGAAAACCAAATCAAGGAGCATCTGCCCTGCGACAGAAAACAATAAGATGCCGATTGCGAAAACAACGATGAGGGCACCGAGCACCTTAGCCAAAAGTTCTTTAAAACCTGCGTCGTCTTTATCGGCGATCAATGCGGCGAACGACCCCAATAACGGGGCATAAACATACCCAGCACAAGCTTGCACAATGACAACAGGAGTGCAGACAGAGGCATATATCCCAAGCGCTTCATGCCCCATCGTCCCGCTCAAATATTGTCTTGCGTGCGTAACGACAAGATTACACGCAAACAAGCCAATTACCGAGGGGAGGCACCGAATGAGGAGTGAAGCAATCGAGTGGATATGAAACTCCGGCTTTACAGACTCAAATCGTGACGCCCTCTTTAAGTCCAGAATGATCACGGGATAGGTGGCTAAAGACATAGACAGAACCGAGAGCTCCAAGCTGCCAGATGCAACCATCGACAGTGAGAACGCGGCAACAGAGAGGATGCCCCTTAGACCGAGAGACTGACCATTATAATCCATTCGCATATGCTTTTGGTCAATACCCAGCAAAACGTCAGTGAAGATGTCCGCTGATTTATAAACAAGATAGAGAGCGATGCACAAATAGCCGGATGAGCTGATAGTCAACAACGAGTAAATTGCGACGATAACCGCCGCAAGGCCAATGGTAACGAACCTAAGGCCGATGTACTCGCCCGATGTAGTGTCGTTATTGATATCAGATACCTGGTAAGACCGAATCCGATAGAGAGCAATTGGTTGAAAGATATTCGCAACGGCCATTGCCAAAGCAAGGGTTCCCGCGGCATTTAGATCCGGGGATAATCTGGCCACAAGGACGGTAATAAGCCACTGACACATCGAATAGGTTAATGAACCAGCGGAATTCCATAGCATATTTTTCTTAAGCGACAAACTGTCCATATTCAATCCATATCGGTAAAGCTGTGCTATCTAAGCGGCACAATTTCCGTGGAAGCAGGATAAACGGCAAGGTATAAAACCTATTCCCTTAAGGAATCCCCGCGCGAGAACTCGATCGTCTTTTCCAGCAGAGCCACTCTCTGCACAAGGTTTTTATTGGCTGTAGACAGCCTGCTAACAACCGCGGTAAGCGAAAGAGCTATGACCAAAAGAAGCAGAAGCCCGATAACAAGTATAAAGTTTGATGGTGTAACGAAACCAACGAGACCGGAAATCGCGTAAACGATCTCCGGGAACAACGAGCAGAGAAGGCACACAAGACCCAAAGCCAACCAAGCAAGTGAATAACGAAGCAAAAGACGGCCCTTGCCAACAAGCCGAACAACAAACCCAATAAACACGACGCTAATCGCCACCATTAAAACCCTAAGTGCAATGCTCATATGCCCTCACTTCTCGCGAGAATCAGAAAAAGCCGCAATAACGACGGCAAGCGTCACCTTGATCATGTAGTAAACGGAGCTAAGTCCCCCGATTGAGGATTCTCCGCCTTTGCGTGCCAGCATGTTTACCGGGACCTCGGAAACCGCAAGACCGTGCTTAACAGCAGATGCTATGGACTCCGGTTCCGGATAATCGCTTGGGTACTCCCGGCAAAACAGCTCGATTGCCCGAGGACCGCAAGCCCTGAAACCCGAGGTGGAATCAGTAATGATTACCCCCGTGCACCATCTAATCAGGGCGCCAAGCCACGATATGCCAACGCGACGCAGAAACGTCGATTTAAACCCGGTTCCGTCCTCAAGAAATCGAGATCCGACCACAAGATCAGAGCCTCTGCCAATCCCGTCAAGAAGACGAGGGATATAGCGCGGATCATGCTGTCCATCGCCGTCGACTTGTATATCAACATCGTAACCAAACGCTTTGGCGTATTTATGGCCAGCTTGAACAGCTCCGCCTATACCCAGGTTCTGAGGAAGATCAAGGACATTAAGCCCCTTATCGCGGCATACCTGAAGTGTATTGTCGGTAGACCCATCGTTAACGACAATGTAGTCATAGCCGCTGGAAACGACCTTCTCAACAGTAGAGACAATATTTTCCTGCTCGTTATAGGCAGGGATGATCACGAGTACTCTCAACGGCTTTCCGTTCTTAGCTCAACTGCTCGTCAGTGTCGACCGCGCAGCGTCCGCACGGTTGCCTTAGCGATTTCCCGTCGGTGTGAGCCCTGCGGCAGCACTCCATCGAACACCTTTCGAAGCGGGCTATCCTCAGAGACCGCTCGTTCCGGAGTCGTAACGCGCCTTTCGACCTCTGCACATTCGACGGCCAAGTCACCCCGATCGGGATAAACCATATCGAGCATAGTCTCATAGAACGGCGTCTGACGAGCATAGAACCAATACAACTCGGCTTGATCGCAAAAACCAAGTTTCCACGGTTTCTCGAACCCGGCGTAGTGAAGGATCTTCGGCGTTGAATAAGCGACCATGTAAGCATCATAGACATCTGCAGGGGCGAACGAGAATACCTTCTTGATCCTGCCGCCACAGTCATTCATGACGTTCCATGCATTGTCCAGATAGGTCACTCTACCCTGACAGTGAGCATTGAGAATGTCTTGATCGTCGTAGATGTATTTGGGCTCAGCAGCGATCTCGAGCCATTTTTGGAACGGATAAAGCCTGCGCATCTCGGCGGTATTGAGAAGCAAGACCCCAGCTTGGAAATACCCGTACGGATCCTTAAGCCCCAGCACTTCCTGCGTGTACTTCATACGCTCGCCGTCGTTCATGTTCAGGTTGCCGAGATAGTCGATATCGTGCGCAGCCCCGAGCAGGTTATCCCCGAGTTCGGTTGCATACAGCTCCGCGACATCGCCTCTGACAATGAGATCGGAATCGAGGTACAACACTTTGTCGTAACCAGGAAGCACCTTCTGGATCAGGAAGCGATAGTACGTCTCGACACTGATGTGCTCGTTGCTCGTCTGAAGGTCATACGCCTTAACCATACCAGCCACGTTAACGAAGCGGACACAGGCGTTTTCATAGCGAGAGAAGAATGAACGCATCACGTGCCTATTGTGCTCGGTGAAGTCCTTCTCGAGGATAACAACGTCGTAGAAGCAATTCTTAGAAGCGTTTTCGAGCATCGAGCAGACCGTGGTTGTCACCATGGGGACGTAGTTATTGTCCGCAGCGAACACAACGGGGATGGCTGGCTTACCCTTGCTATCGGCTGGATCGAGTACCGGCTCCATCAAATGCTCGGGATGCTCAAAGTGAACGCACTGGAGTTGCTTATGCTTGAGCGCGGGATTAATGCGCTTCTCGTGCGTGAGCCAAATGTTGAAGAGCCTTTCGGAAAGATGCCCCGGAGTCCGAAGCGTCTCGTGGCTCAGCTTTGAGGTATCCCACCCCATGCAGAACTCATCAAGAATCGAGAACATCCATTCGCAATAGCGGAAGAACAGCTCCTTGCGCATGATGTACATATTGCAGAAGCAAGTAAAGTGCCCAGAAATATAGGAATCAACGTCCTCGGAATAATCAGGATGAAGCTCCTTGACGATGGCGAGCACACGGTCGAGATCGGCGATCTTCAGATACGGCGCGCGTGAATAATGGTCATAAGGACTCGAATATTTCTCGGGAAAATTCTCCAAGTCCTTGATGCCGGTGGTCACGATATCGAAGCCGCTTACGCATTCGGCAATGGTCTTGTCGTCCAAACCGTAACGCTTCTGCGAGCCCCAATCTATATAGCCGTCCATGACCTCACCGTAGGGATTTTCCTCATGCTCTTCGGCCGAGAAGTCAAAATACCTGCGATAGTGACAGAATCCGTAATACCGCGCATCCACGTTTTTCCATGCCCAGTATTGTGTGGTGAGCTCACAATACATCGCGTTCTTTTGAGAAATGTTGTCACCAGTATCGTCCTGGAAGGCCCATAGAAGGCGGCGTCGAGGATTCTTTGCTCCTACTTGCACCGGTTGAAGGATGTTGCTGTGGTACAGGTCAACATCCTTGTGTGTGGTCACAAAGATACGTATATCCTGGTTTTCGTGATCGCGACGTCGAGCAATGGTCGGAGAGCAAGCATCGTCCGAGACGCACCAAGCGCTCCTGCGCTCCAAATCAAACAAGTGTCCACAGGTCTGGGCCCTAAGCGCGGTGAACTCCTTTTGCATCTCTCCGCTTACACAAGACGCAAACGAATCCGCCCATGTATACCAGATGGCGCAATCGCTTTTCTCGTTGAAGGGCTTGTTGTTGGAATACAGCTCATATGCGGCATCGCGAGCAAGTCGCATCAGCTGAACTGCGGCGGTATCGTTGCCGAAAACAACGGCAAAAGTGCCGGCAGCCTTCTCTTTTTCCGAATTCGCCACTCGGACCAGCCAATCGTTCATAAGGAGGTCCATGAGCTTGGAATAAGAGCCCGCTGCATAGCAAGAAAGACCGGAACCAGCATAGCCATTGATCGCATCGACACAATCTCGGAACTGCTCACAGAACCGCGCGAACGTGGCTCCATCGATGCGCCGAGTCCCCGTGATTCCACGGCCGTAGTGGTAATTCAAGAGCCGAATGTCGTTAAAGGACACCTCGGACTCCGCTTTACTCGCCAGAACAAGATACTCATAGCAGTCCTCAGCGCGCTCAAGCCGTTTATCGGTCATTGCCGCAAACGCGCTTCGGGCCAGCGAGAGCGAATATGCCCGCTGAGTCACGCGCCAGTCTCGTGCATAGCCGCCTTCGCAGGTAAATACGATACGAAGAAGATCGTCACGCTCGAGGACCGGCTGATCGGCGTTTACATTGTCCTCAAAAGAGGCGCATGTTTTCTCATCGGCGCCATCAGGAATAACTTTGATTCCGAAGTGAGCCATATCGTAGGGCGATTGTGCCAACCGCACAGCCATCTGCTCAAGACCATCGGCGGAGAAGTCGTCATCGGCATCAAGGAATATGACGTAGTCGCCTCGGCACGCCTCGACGCCAGCACGGCGAGCGAGGTGGAGCCCTCCGTTTACCTCAAGGTCAAGAACCTTGAAGCGATCATCCTTCTTGGCGAACTCATGCGCAATCGAGCTTGTATCATCGGGACTCGCATCGTTAACCACGATGCACTCCCAATCGGGCATGGTTTGATCGGCAATGCTCTGCAAGCAAGCAGGCAGAAACTGGTCGTTCTTGTATGCAGTGACAACAACAGAGAATGTCGGCACGGTCGTCGCCTTTCCCGATAATTATCGCGTTACGAAAAAGCCAAGAAATATTGAATAAGTATAGCGCGCCGCACTCAGCCGAATAAACGACCGATGCGATGCACAAGCTTATGAGCGGGCGGAGCAATAGTCTCAAGGTCGTTCAGATGCCGAAGAGCGGCGCTTTTCATCTGTTGATAGCGCAACGTCCCTTCTCCATTAACGCGCACGTCAAGGCTTTGCGCTTGATCAGTCAATACGTAAAGCTCGTCATGCTTCTTTGGATACACACCTGAATCATAAAGGCCATACGCCCGGTCGCGCGCAAAGCGCCAAAGCTCGCCTGCGAAGTCATTTGGAGACCAAGCCTCGCATACGATCTTTATTGCTTCATCTCTGCTCTCGAGCGGGAGATTGTCGGCCATCTCGTTCGCAACATGCTCGATCAGATGGTCCCGGACATCGCCGAGCCTCTCTTCCCAGTCGCTTCTGCTATGCACTTCATCAGGCCGAGCAACAAACTCGCGCAGTAGCTTCAGTGCCTTCGCATCAAGCTCGCTTACCCTCCTAAGTGACTCGAGGCTATACGATCCGCCAAGAGTCTCTCCCCTACCCAAGTGATAGAGGTACCAATGCTCGTCAACAGCACGGTAGCTCTTCGCCTCCGACGCAAGGATAAAGCTGAGGTACAGGTCGTCCGAAAGCGTCAGACGGACATCCGCGGCTTTTGACCAGCAACCTCGCGCGAACTCGCCGCGATAGGCTTTATGGTGCACATGCCAATCGAAGCCGTCCTCAAACGCGAATTGCCGAACAAGTATCTCGTCGCCTTGCAATAATCTAACGGGAGGGGTCAGGAAGCTCTCCATGCCTGCTGCGGCATCATTTGCTCGATCAGTTTCGGCAAGCACTTTCGCACCGAAGTGAAGAATATCGACAGGGCACGACACGAATTCCCTGGCAATCCCCAAAAGGCAGCCATCGGATAGGGCGTCGTCCTGATCAAGAAGGAGCACAATATCGCCGTTTGAGGCCAAAACGCCATCGCGACGCGCTCGTAATGTGCCGCCATTAGTCTGACGATGGAGTATCCGAACACGTGGCTCGAACTCGAAGAGGCCTTCCAGCCCATCTCCGGAGCACCTCTTGTCGCGATCGTCAACGATGATTGCTTCGACCTCGTTGACCCCTTGGTTGAAGATACTCCTAACACATTCATAGATATTATCCAACCCATCGTAAAATGGAATCACTATTGAGAATCGAGGCATCTGTGACCTCCCGGCACGGCTAAGTTTCGGTTCATTCATCATGAATACCATACGTGCTATTTTCACGAACCACTTGAACAACATTCAACCGCAATGAGAATACGGACCCGATATGGACATCGCTTCGCTTGGTATCTGCCGCGCTAATCACAAGATTTATGAAAAACTCCGCATCAATGGCCTCGGTCGAAATTCGGCACGGGTCATTTACAAGGACGAGAACGGTGGCAATCTCCCATGCAAGCTCTTTTGCTTAGGCGACGATGAGTTTGTCGCAGTTACCCCAGATCTGCCACGCCCTTCCGCCCACTACTTCATCGCCGCGGTGACGAGGGAGGGGCTGACAGTCGATTTTTCTGAGCACTCAATAGATTTTGATGTTGCAAAGTGGCAATCAAGGCTTAACTATCGGCTGCATAAAGAGCTCTGCTCCGAAATTCGTTGCTACGACGAAAGCCACACGTTAAGGGACGGTTCGCAGGATTTCGAACTCACAGACATCATTTCCTGCCCCGACCACCTTCAGTTCAGGATGGTCTTTACTTTTCCTGGCGAGAAATCAGGGGACTTACGACTTCGTATTCAAGATGAGAACCTATCTGTTTTGGCCGATTCCTTCGTAGCCCTTGGCAACGTTAGAGAGATGCCGGAAGGACCTGGGGCCGACGGGAGGCACCAGATAGCCGTATCCGTCAAACTCCCCTGGGGCATCGACGATATTACGATCAATGCTTGGGAGTCCAAACGTCCTGGGATACAAATTCAGACCGTTATTTCAGCTCAGTACTGGAGTTCTATCCAGAAACAAAAAGACACCCTGTATTTTAACAACGCCGGTGTCGACCCTTATTATCCCGAGTGGTTCCGCCTTCATAGGGCAACCCCATACCAGCTCTCCCAACAGCGGAAGGTAACGTTTGGCGAAGAGCCTCTCTTCAGCGTAATTGTTCCGCTTTACAAAACTCCCGTTAACCTATTTGAAGAGATGATCTCCTCCCTTAGAAGCCAAACATATCCGAAGTGGGAATGTATCCTTGTAAACTCCACGCCCAAAGACGCAGAGCTCAAAGAACACATCAACGAGGTTGCTTCGATCGACGCAAGGGTCAAGGTAATTGAGCTTCAGGAGAACCTCGGAATCTCTTTGAACACGAATGCGGGCCAAGCCGCTGCAAAAGGCGATTTCATCTGCTTCTTCGATCATGACGACATAATCGAACCCAACCTGCTCTTTGAATACGCCAAAGCCATCAATAATCACAGTGACGTAGATTTGCTCTACTGCGATGAGGACAAGCTTCTTCCCGACGGGACTCTCACGAGCCCAAGCTTCAAGAGCGACTTCGATCTTGATCACCTGAGGAGCAACAATTACATCTGTCACATGCTATGCATCAGGAAAACGCTTCTGGACGCACTCATCCCAAATACCGCGGATAACGATGGAGCGCAGGATCACAACATAACACTACAAGCTGCAGAAAAGGCACGTTATATCCATCATGTGCCTCATGTTCTCTATCACTGGCGCGTAACCGAGAACTCTACTTCTGGCAATGCAGGGATAAAGCCCTATGCGATAACCGCAGGCATCAAAGCCGTGAAAGCCCATCTTGAGCGCGTCGGAGAAAAAGGAACGGTGACCGAGGGCGCTTTCCCGTTCTGTTACCGAGTCACCTATGCAGTCCCGGAAAACAAACCTCTGGTTTCGATTGTTATCCCAAATAAAGATCACATCGATTTGCTCGATCGATGCCTCAGCTCCATCGAGAAGAAGAGCACGTACTCGAATTACGAGATCATCGTCGTTGAGAACAATAGCACTGAAGATAGCACGTTTGCTTATTATGACGGGCTCGCGTCACATCCCCGCATCCGAGTAATTCACTGGAATGGCACCGGATTCAATTACTCCCAGCTGATCAACTTCGGGCGAGGGCAGTCTCGTGGTGAATACCTCCTGCTGCTAAATAACGATACTGAGGTCATCACACCCGATTGGATTGAGCAGCTACTGGGCAACTGCGCCAGACCCAATGTCGGTGCAGTTGGCGCGCGACTCTACTATCCGGACGAGACGGTTCAGCACGCGGGAGTCATTCTCGCGGACGATGCGGCGCATTTCTTCCAAGGGCTGCCGCGAGACAACCCCGGAGGTTACTTCCATCTTTCGACCGTGCAGCGAGGCCTTAGCGCAGTCACTGGTGCGTGCATGATGGTCGGCGTCAACGATTTCGACGCCGTGGGAGGCTATGACCCCTCCTTTGCCGTGAGCTATAACGATGTGGACTTCTGCCTAAAGCTCCGCAAAGCAGGAAAGCTAATCGTCTACACCCCTTGGGTCGAGTTGTACCACTATGAATCGGTTTCTCGAGGACGTGACGAGAGCGGATCCGCAAGGACCCGTTATTTCGGAGAAAAAGCCTTGATGATGAGTAAATGGGCTGACGTATTCTCAAAGCCCGATCCTTATTTCAATCCCAACCTCCGTCAGACTATTCCAGACGCCTGCTACTACAGGTTTTAGCTAGCGAAAATCAGAGGGCAAGTGCAGCGAAAACCAGCCTGAACATCTTTGCCACATACGCAGGAGAAGTAAAGGCGATCGTCGCTAAACAACCGAAAGCTCTTATGAATTCACGAGCTTCAATTCGGCGCATTGCCAAATTGAAGCTTTCATTTGCGCTCTGATACCTCGACTTTTTTGATTCCGTACTACGATGAGAGACCCACGCTGCAGCAGCATCAAGGTCCACAACCTTCCCCTGAGCGTACGCATGGGTAAGGTAGCGCATATATAGATATTGGTCATACAGATTGGAGCGAGAGATGCTATCTTCTCCCATCCGATACTTCAACACAACGCCTTTTCCATTGCTCAGTTTCTTTCCAGCTAAAGCAGATCTGAGAAGCAAATCATAATCTTCGCAAAGCGGAATGCAGCGATAACCCGATTCAAAAATCTCCCGCTTCCCTAACCAGGTTGGATGAGGCACGCAATTATTCCATCTTAGAGCCCTGTTGACCTTTTCTGGAGAGCTCGGAAGGTTGTTAACGACATAAAGGTCCTCTCCCGCACCATCGACAACGATCATTTCGCCTCCGATAAGATCCGCGTCAGCCTCCGTCAGCCAATTAAGCTGGCGCTCGATTCTATCGTTAAGGGAAATATCATCAGCATCCATACGGCAAATATACTTGCCCGTAGAATGCGTAATTGCGTTGTTCAGAGATTCCGCAAGACCAAGGTTTCGATTATTGAACAAGGGGTGAACACGGGAATCTGCATTTGCATATCCTTCTATCAGTTGTCTCAGTTCAATATTGTCAGGCGCATCAAGTGCGATGATGAATTCGAAATCGATGAAAGTCTGAGAAAGCACCGAGTCAACCGCCTCGGCAAAGATATTCGGCTTCTCCTTATATGTAGACATAATTACGGAGACGAGAGGCATATGTTTTCCTTAACTACTTAGAGAAGACCGAACAAAAAGAACAACCTAAGCGCAAGCTCATCGGTCAGCTTTTGACGCAGACGGTATGGAGTAACAGCTTTTGAGAATCGATTTCCGCGCACAAATCTCTGAACCTTAGCCCGATTGCTAGGTATCATAAGCTGCCCATACAGTTCAAACAGCCGATTCAGTTGAGACGAGATCTTGTCGAAATCACCTTTCTTGAAAAAGGTATTGATCCTGTACCTCAACAAACCAAAGAAACTCATACCAGTAGGACTGGCATTAGAGCCTGTTCTTCGATAATCCAAGCAATCAAAATCATCGTGCACAACAGACCCCAGCGCCGAAGCAACTAAGGCAAGCCACCAATCGTGACAATACACGTCTTTTGAGCCCGCACAAACAACAATATCGAGAAGCACACGGTTTATAAGACATGTGTTGCCCGAGGTAGGATTCTCATACATTAGATGAGAAAGGTCTACATCGCCGTTCAAAAGATGGGATCGTTCGCCTTTGTGCATCTGAGCATCGCAAAACGTATACTCGGCACAGTAATACAGGGGTTTCGACTGGTCAAACCCAGCAACAAGAGCTATAGCACGCGAAATCTTATCTTTATGCCAAACATCATCCTGATCGCTAAGGAAAACAAAATCTACTCCTGCTGGAACATGAGCTAAGCCGTCCAAAAAAGAGCCGACGACTCCCAGGTTTTTGCCTTCGACGAGCTGTATCGCGCCCGTCGAAGCATAAGGACGAAGAGAATCAAGTGTTCGATCAGAGGAACCATCATCGCGGACGATAACATAATCAGGTTTTAGTATCTGATCAAAAATGCTATCAAGCTGGTCTTTAACATGCTCCGCACCGTTATAGGTAGACATAACCACTGCAACGACAGGAGATTTCCCATGGCGTGTTTTATCAATTGATGACACGTGAGCCGCTTTCCGTAAACAAAATGGGTGATGAGCCAAGTTAGCTCATCACCCAATATACCATCCTGTCAATAAAACAGTATTAGTAGCTGTACACCAAAGTGCCGATCGGGCAGTTATCGTAGATGAACTTCACCGCATCCATCAGCAACCTGACGCAGCCGTGGGTCTCAGCAGTTCCAATACCCTTGTCGAACTGAGGACCACGGTTGTCGGGGTTCGTATAATCAGTGCCATACCTGCGGTAATAACCCACAGAGTGGAATCGCTGACCCTCAGCATATCCACCGGGGCAGAAGAACTCGCTCCAATAATAATAATCGGGATCATTGCCCATCATAAGACCCTTTTTCTGGATCTTGAAGACACCGCGCACGGTCTGGCCGAAAACATCATTGCCCACGGTCTTGTTGACGCCGACACTGCAGATATTGTCGGAAACAGGAATCCAATTGCCGGCAGAACCCTGGAAAATAATCGTTCGGCAATTCGTATTGTCGATACAGATAAGGTAAGAGGTCTCGCTAGACCAATTCCTAATCGTATTCCATGCGCTATACGCAGCATTCGAACGAATGATATTGCCGTTCGGGCCCAAGAAGCACCAAACGCCGCCGTCATTGTACCAACCGATCTTTTGGAGGACGCCGTCATTATTTCCATAATATGAAGAGCCATCGGGAGCGCTATAGAAGCCTCTCACGACATAGCCCTGATCCTCACGGCCATAGTAATCCTTGCCACCAACGGTGAACTTACCGACCTTGGCGAGAAGGTGACCGTCGGACTTAATAAGGTAATAGCGCTGGGCACCGCCGTCAAAATACGTTGTAACGAAGAAAGCGTTCTCCTGCTTGCCAGGAAGATTCAGGTCATCAAGAAGAACGCCCTCGTTGTTCGCAAGCAGCATACCGGCGCTAATACGGTGCTTTCCGCGAACAACATAGCCGGTATCCGTGTTGCCATAGAAATTCACCTGGCCATTAAAGCCGTCCATTGACGCTTTGAAGAAGCCGGTCTTCGCAACCGAATAGCCCTTTCCGGTCGAGACCATGAAGTAACGCTGAGCACCGCCGTCGTACGCAGCAGACACGAACCAACCGTTCACACGGTTCAGGCGCCCATCGTTATCGGCAAGAACAATACCCTCGTTCGTCTTCTTCTTACCGCGAAGCACATAGCCAGTGCCGGAAAGACCGTAATACGCAGAGTTTCCAACGTTGAAGAAACCGGTCTTCGCGGCGTGCATGGACGGATCGATGTAGTAGCGCTGCAGCGGGCCGCCGCTATAGGCACCTGTCACCAACCAGCCGTTAGCGTCTCCGGACTCGAGCTTGCCATCGTTGTTGGCAAGATAAACATAACCGTTGCCGGCATCCATCTTGCCTCGGAGGACATAACCTTTGTCGGTAGCCCACGCATACCAACCAGCGCCCTCTTCGGCAGTAACGAGTCGGTTGCGAGCGACCCAAGCACCCGAATCGAACCAATAACGCTGCAGGCCCTGGCCAAACTGATCGGTAACCATCCAAGTGGATTTGGCGATATGGCCATCATTGTTAGCGTACACAAAATCCTGCATGCTCGTGCCGAGGCCGAAACCCCTCAGCACATAACCTTGGAAAGCCATGCCAAAATAGAAAGCCTGAACGCCGTGCTCGTCGGTCGCATAGAAACGAGCGGACTTGGCAGAACCAGCGAACTCACCGGAACACATGTAATAGCGCTGCCAGTTTATGCCGCCGCCATCGTACTTGGTGGTAACAAGCCAACCCTTAGTGGACTCAAGCTTGCCGTCATTATCTGCGAGCCAAACATGACCCTGGGCATCATCATGCTTGCCGCGAACGACATAACCCTGCTTCGTGGTGTAGTGAGCCCAGCCATTATCGGAGCGACCCGGTTCACATGCATGAGACCCGCTCTCGATGTAATAGCGCTGAAGGCCATCGCCAAAATCAGAGGAAACCTGCCAGCCCGGCGCAAGCAGCTTTCCGTTGTTATCGGCAAGATAGACAAACCCCGTCAAAGGGTCAATGTACTTGCCGCGCACAACATAGCCGGTGTCGGCGCGGGCAAAAGCCCAGCCCGAGCCCCAAGCGGCGTCGTTGGACTCAAAGAGGCCATCGCGGAAAAGCAAGCCGTTCTTGACATACCAACGCTGGAGGCCGTTGCCGACATGGTCATCGATGACCCAGCCTGTATACGCCTTACCGGTGCCGTCGGAGTAGCTATTGCCGTCCTTAGACCAACCGGCGGTCTTGTTGGAGCTCGGATTAGCGTCAGAGACGGAGCTGTCGGTCGACTCAGAGAGCTGACCATCTTTGAAAGCCGGGTCGCTGACGGTGCCAGCGGAAGGCTGCTCGGAATCCGAGACCTTAACGCTCGGATCGTCCTTGCCTGCAGGCTCTTCGTTCTTGTCAGCGCCGTCGCTGACGTCAGGAGTCCCATCCTTGGTGGAGGGAATAGCATCGGTAACGCCATCGCTCGGCTGCTCGACTGCGTCAGACTTCGAGTTGTCAGGGGCTGCCTGATCCTTATTTACATATTCGTCAACAGAAGGAGCAGCGACTTCTTCTGCAACGGCATCGTTTTTCTCGGGTTGAGCAGTCTCGGTCGTCATGTCCACCGTAACGACGGTCGTGCCTTCAGGCAAGGCAACGGCATCATCGGCGAGAGCAACAACGGGAACGCCGACAAGGGCAAAACCCAAGCCCGCGGTGACCGCGAATACCCTGGCGCTAGTCTTAAATTCCATGAGCTGATGTTCCTTTCGAGTTATTCCAAGAACTTTTTAAGCATACCGCATATCAAAAACCGCGCCACACGATATGTGGCGCGGTTAACAGAACACTTAACTCCTCACTTAACTCTTAGCAAACGATCACTTTTGATCCAACGGCGAGGAAGTCATAAACATACTTCGCTTCGCTCAGGTTTGGTATGCATACGCAACCCGAACCAGCCCATCCATAGTGGAAACCGGCACCGTCCTCATAGCCTCGTCCATCAACGTACTGAGAAACCGCATTGCCGTTGTAATAAGACGGTGAGCTCATCACCGCATCGACAAAACAAACCCACCAGTCGTTGACATCGTAGCAATACGGCTCGGCCCAGTAGCCGCGCGCCTTACGGCACACGACATGGGTCCCGCTAAGGTCGATTCCGCCTGTCGGGATCACGTCAACGGTACGCGCCAAAGAACCGTCCGGGTAATATAGGTAGGTCTTCCTCGCACCGCGATCGACCACCGCATAGTTCTGAGAGCTTGCGATATTCCCAGCATTCGATTGCGTTACCGTACGAGTGAGCGCAAGCGCATACCAGCCAACGCCTTCGCTCTTCCACCCCTGGGAAATCAGGCTCTGGTGCTCGGCTTTATCGCCCGTGTAATTATGATTGTGACTCGACTTGTTAGGATTGTAGTCACGATAAATCACAGCAGTTTTCGCATCATCAGAGTACCAGCCGACGCCTTGGTCAATCCAACCCGCAGAAATGAGCTGGTCCCTCTCGGACGCGCTGGTCGTGTAATGATGGTCATCGGAGTTCGGGTTATATACGCGGTACACGGGGGTGTTCGAGCTCTTCGGCGCAAGCCAGCCGGGCCCTTCGTACTTCCAGCCCTTGGTAATAAGCTCGCCAATCTCGGTAAGATCAGCCGAATAGAGGTGCTCCCCCGTGGATTTCAGATACATCCTGTATACGCAAACAGATGAGCTGTTTACATTAAGCCCCTCGCCAACGGCGGTTTTATCAGAGTTGTCCTGAAGATCCTGGGCTTTCGTAGGCACAGAAACGGCATACCAGCCAACACCTTCGCCCCTCCAGCCAACAGAAATGAGATGATCATGCTCTGAGCGCTGGCCGGTGTAGTTGTGGGTTCCGGTAGTGGCGTAAGGATTGTACTCGCGATACACAGGCGAAGTCTTTGCATCGTCGGAATACCAGCCGATTCCCTCGTACTTCCAACCCGCGGCAACGTCTTGATCGCGCTCGTCAGCGCTCAACGTATAGTGGTGGTCACCGGTGTAAGGATTATAGAGTCGATAAACAGGAGAGTTCGAGCTTGCGGGTGCCGTCCAGCCGATGCCCTCGTATTTCCATCCCTGAGTCACGCAATTTCCGACCTCATACGTCGTGGAAGTGTAGAAGTGTTCCCCAGAGTACTGGTTATAGAGACGGTACATCGTCTTTGTGTTACCGGACTCCGCAAGGGCGCTTAGCGGGAATGCCGAGAAACATGATACCCCGATGATCAAAAACGCCATCAGCGAGAGCACCAGGAGGGAAGCACTACTTCTAGTTTTCATCTCTTCAACTCCATTCTTGACCGTCCAACAATCCGGATAAAGCAGAAAAAGCACTAAAAATGCTTCGCTTCCTAGGATACAGAAAGCCCCCCTAGAGGCTCACTCCCCTGCCCCTGAGCGCACGCGTGCCAAGGACGGCGTACCAACGAGGCACGCCCCAAAGGTAGGCCGGCCATCGTTTCTCGGTCATCACGGCCTTAAAGGAGTCGCCGAGCCGGGCCACTTTTACGCTTCCGACGCTCCACTTGAGGAGCACGCGATAGTAGCAGGCCTTTGCACATTCTATTGCCTCGGGATTTCCCGACTTCTGGGCGTAATCGACAACCGTGGAAAAGAAGTCGATCTCGTTTTTTGCATAGCGCTCGTTGATCTGTGTCTTTGCGGAATAGCTGGCGCCCCCCTTGATCACATGACGGTAGGCGCTCCACTTCTCCTGGATAACGTGGATCTTGCCGCCCACAAGCAGCATGAAGGCGTTGCGGCGGTCTGAGGCGTAGTTCTCATAGGCACGGCAGGCGATGAAGCGCCGCTTTTGCTCGTTGTAGTCGTCCAAGCGCACCATCATCGTCCCGAGCTGCCCCGGCATAGTGCAGTAGAAATACTCCTTGAAGGAATACTCCTCCTCAAGACAGTCCGGGTACTTCTCGCCATTGGGCTCGGAGTCCTCTCCGACGATTTCGCAATGATGGAAGCAGGCCACGTGGTCCGGGTGGCTCTCCAGGTAATCGACCTGTTCCTGGAGCTTATGGTCGTAGGTCCAGAAGTCGTCCCCCTCACACATTGCGAAGTACTTGCCTGTGCAGCGTGCGAGTAGATCGCTCGAGTTGCCGTCCCCGGCATCCCCCATGTTGTGCTCCCGGTAGAGGAAGTGGAAGTTGTCCGGCAACTCGGCCTCAAGGCGCTTCAGAACCTCACGAGAGCCGTCGGGCGAGCAGTCCTCCCCGATCCACACGTCAAAGGGGAAGTCGCACTTCTGCATCGCGATGCCGCGGATGCACCGCTCGATGTAGCGCTCATGGTTGTAGACCGTGACGGCGATGGAGACGAGGGGCTTTTCCACGGGAGGTCTTCCTTACTCGAGGGGCTTCGAAGTCGTGATGCTCGGGGAGGTTACTTGCCGCACGCTTGCACGATGTCGCAGATGCGGTCGACGTCCTCGAGGGCAAGATCGGCGTACATCGGCATCGTGAGCACGCGATCGGCCACGTGCTTAGCCACCGGGGTCCGGGACGAGTCGAAGCCCTCGCGCCCACGATAGCAGTCGAAGTCGTTGATGAGGGGGTAGAAATACTTGCGTGCGTACACGTCGTGCGCCTTCAGCGCATCGAACACGTCGTTCCTCGTGGCTCCGAACTCGTCCTCCTCGAAGACGACCGGCAGGTATGCGTAATTCGGCGTGATGCCGGCAGCGGGGCGACAGACCTTGACGCCCGGGGCGGTCTCGAGGCGCTCCCAGTAGCGCTCGGCGACCTTTTGGCGCTTGGCGATCTCGCCATCGAGGTGGCGAAGGTTGCACAGGCCCATGGCGGCCGCGAACTCATTCATCTTTGCGTTACCGCCGACGTACTCGACCGTCTCTTCGTCGGCGATACCGAAGTTCTTCCAACGGTTGAGCTTGGTCTTGAGCTCAGGATCCCGGAAGCAAACCGCGCCGCCCTCGATGGTGTTGAAGACCTTCGTGGCGTGGAAACTGAACATGGCCGCATCGCCGAAGGTAGCCGAGGAACGGTCCCCGCGGAATACACCGAAGGCGTGCGCGGCGTCATAGATGACCTTGAGACCATGCCTGTCCGCGATGTCCTGGATCGCGTCAACGTCGCAGAGGTTGCCGTACACGTGCACGGGGACGATGGCACAGGTGTCCTCGTCGATGAGCGACTCGATCTGGGCGGGGTCGATGGTGTAATCATCGGGCTTGATGTCCGCAAAGACGGGCGTGAGACCCTTGCGCACGATGGCGTGGGTCGTCGAGGCGAAGCTGTACGGCGTGGTGATGACCTTACCCTTGAGTTGCATGGCCTCGAGCACGCACTCGAGCGCCTGGTGTCCGTTGACGAAAAGCGCGAGGTCGTCGACTCCCAGGTAGTTCTCGAGCGCCGCCTCGAGGGCACGGTGCTTCTCGCCCATATTCGTGAGCCAGTGGGACTCCCACAAAGGCTCGATCTCCTTCACGTACTCCTCGAACGGGGGCATGGAGGAACGGGTGACGAGGATAGGCGAATCGGACATATGGCGCTCCAAACATCGGGAGTAGGCGGTTACATGACGGCAGCGCAGACTACGCGGCGCCCGCCGTCTTCTTCATCTTAAGCTCTTTGAGGGTGTTCAGGAGATACTCGAGCTCCTCAACGTGGAAGAGCTTGGCAAAGGCAAGGTAAACAGCGCAGACCACAAGGACCTGGACGACGACGGTCCCGATCGCGGGAAGACCGAGGGCGCCCACAGGGATGGCGACCGCGGCCGCGGCGGCAGAGAGCGCAAAGGCGGGGCAAATGTCGCGCACCTGCTCGAGGTACGCGTACCCGATAACGCGCTTGTTCGGCGAGGCGTTGATAAAGGTGCAGATCACGCCGTTGATCATGTAGCCGATGACGATGAGGTAGAGGTCACGCAAGACGAAGGCGCAGAAGCACATAATGGCGAGCCCCACGATCTTCTTTACCACCTCGAGCTTGAGGAATAGGTCAGAGCGGCCGACGCCGTTGAGCACCTGTAGGTTCGTGGTATGGATGGGCAGCAGCGCGTAGATGAAGCAGTACATCTGGAGGAAGGGCACGCAAGGCAGCCACTTGGGGCCAAGGAGCAGCGCGACGAGGGGCTCGGCACAGACCGCGAAGGCGGTCATGGCAGGGACGATAAGGAAGGTGCTCGTCTTGAGCGCGCGGCGAGCCAGCCGCTTGACCTTGGCTTTGTCGTCCTGGACGTGCGCCACCGCCGAGAGCATCACGGGCTGGATCGCGCCGTCGAGGGTGACGCCGAGCGCTTGAGGGTACTTCTTTCCCTGACTCACATAGCCGAGATCCGTGCTGGTGAACACCTTGCCGATAATGAGGTCCGAGAGGCTCTGGTACCCCTGGTCGAGCAGGCCGGACACGAGCAATTTCCAGCCGAAGCGGAAGAGCACGCCGGCACGGTCGGCATCGAAGGTCGCACGAGGCTTCCAGGGAATCTGCGCTGCGAGAAAGACGCACTTGCAGAGCTGGTACAGGAGCTGCTGCACCACGAGCGCCCAGATCCCGGCGCCGAGCACGGCCGAGACGATGCCCGCGGTGCCCGACACAAGGCCCGCGGCGACCGTGGAGCGGAAGGTCTTGTTGAACTCGAGGTTCCTCGCGACGATGGCCTCCTGGATGGAGTTGTAGGCGTTGATAACGAGTACCGCCACCAACGCGCGCAGGGGCCACACCACCGCGGGCATGCCGTAGAAGGCGGCGATCGAGGGCGCGGCGAAGAAAACCGCTGCATAGAGGGCAACCGAGATGGCCAGACTCATCCAGAACACGGTCGAGTAGTCGCGGTCGGTCACGTCGGGCGCCTGGATGACGGCGGTATTCAGGCCCGACTGGACGATCACGTTGCCGACGTTGACGAAGACGAGCATGATCGCGAGCATGCCGAACTCCTCTGGCGCGAGAAGGCGTGCCATGACGATCTGCACGATGAGCGTGATCGCGGCGGCGCCCCCCTGCTCGAAGAGCTTCCAGAACAGCGACGCGATGGTCGTGGATTTGAGGTCTTTTTCGGCCATGGAGCCCCTAGATTCCGAACGAGTAGATAACGATGCCGCAGATGATGAGCGCGAGCGCGGCAACCTTCTTTTTGTTCAGGCGCTCATGGAAGATGAGGATGCCGAACGCGGTCACGTAGATGTAGCCCGTCGCGTCGAGAATCGGCCCCATCGAGAGCGGAATCACCTTGTACGCGAGCGTGGAGAGCAAAGTCGAGACCACAAAGAGCGTGTACGCGAAGATAACGAGCGGGTTCAGGTACTCGGCCAAAGGCGACGCGTAGGTCTTGTTCGCCGACTTCTTTAGGAGCACCTGCGAGATGCCGCTGACAAAGACGCCGAAGAGCGCCACCACGGCGTAGAGGACGACGGAATCGCTCACTTAGCGTCACCGCCCTCGGCATCGACAGGGGCAGCGGAGGATTCGCAGTTCTCGCCGTCGCCGGCAAGCGCGTAGAGCGCGACCCCGGCGAGCACGACAAGGGCCCCCAGGGCCTTCTGCCAGGTAATCGCCTCGCCGAAGAGCATGGCGCCCCACACGATGCCCCAGACCACCGTGACGGCACGGTTGGCGTAGGCGGTCGTCAGCGGCATACGCTTGATGACCTGCTGCCACCCGATTGCGTAGACGCCGAGCACACACACCATGCCCCCGTAGCAGAGGATGAAGCCGAGGCTCATGAAGGGATAGCCCGCCGCGAGCTTGCTCAGGATGCCGCTCGCGGAGAAAAAGGCCAAGAGTACGTGAAGCGCAAAGAATACTCGCCCATTTCCATTCGCTTTAAGAGACAAAACCGCCCTTTCGCAGGTTAAATACCAAAATTCGAACCTCTATATACTACACTGACCTAACTTAGACCTCAGAAAAACTCAATCGTAGCCTCGAAAGGAACAGTCGTTGGACAATAAAGAAATCGGCGGGTACTTTGAGCTTGAGCATTTTGACGGCACCGAATACCACGTCGATGCGATCGCGCTCAACAGCGCCCGAGGGTGCGCGGAGTACCTCATCGAAGCAAGGGGCATTAAAACCCTTTGGACCCCCTGGTACCTTTGCTCCTCCGTCGACAATCTGTGCTCGAAGCTGGGCGTTGCCGTAAAGCACTTCCAAATCAATCCTGATTTCACCCCGGACTACGACGGGATGGCGTTGGGAGAAAATGAGTACCTTTACCTTGTCGATTATTATGGGCAGCTCTCCGACGACGATATCCGCGAAGCCGAGCGATTTGCCAACGGCAGATTAATCGTCGACGAAGTCATGGCATTCTTCAGAAAGCCACTTGACGGCATCGATACCCTGTATTCATGCAGGAAGTTCTTTTGCGTTGCAGACGGAGGAT
>ERZ1673741.574-NODE-574-length-37996-cov-145.900293_pt1 | contig 37996 bp, 23 predicted proteins | sample MGYA00580209_ERZ1673741 | MGnify/ENA primary metagenome ERZ1673741 (study PRJEB41218, sample SAMN15661754) | gut metagenome | host: Homo sapiens | place: Canada: London | collected 2015-08-20/2019-03-30 | study: EMG produced TPA metagenomics assembly of... | reverse complement strand
TGCTGTCATAATTTGTTTGATTTTAAAATGATGGTGCAAAGGTACGAATAAATGAAAAGACTACAATGGTATAAACGCGGAGCCGCTTACTGATGGATAACCCCAAATCGTGATGGATAGCGTGATGGATTTTTCCGTTTTTGGAGTATCTGTCACGCTATTTAAATATCTGTGTATTAGTGTATTAAATTGTGTGGTATGTGTAAATCGTGATGGATGATAGATAATTATCTAAAACTTATTCACGAATATGGCTGCATCGGGTTACGAATATGGCTGCGCTGGGTTACGAATATGACTGCATCGGGTTACAGATATGGCTGCATCGGGTTACAGATATGGCTGCGTAGGCTAACGGAGCCGTATCCGTAGGCTTGCCGAGACGTCTGCATCAGCTAACTGAGACGTCAGAACTCGCTGACTGAACTACTTGAGTTAGCAGATTGAGCTACTTGAGTTAGCAAACTGAGCCACTTGAGAATTTTTCTTCATGTGCTTGCGTGCAACCATAGAAAAAATCAATTACGAAAACTCATTTGATTTCGATGCGGAGGGAATCCTTGTTGAATCGGATGCCGTCACGATTGATGAATCTGGATAAGGAACCATCGGCAGCCAGTTCTTTAGGAGTGCCGATAGAGAAACGGCTTTCTTCCATCAGCCAGAGACGGTCGGAGAGCTGGAGCGCCAACTCTACATCATGGGTTGACAGTAATATAGATTTATGCTGTTCGTGCGCCAGACGGCGGAGCATCTGTAGAGTTTCTATCTTGCTGGGGAAATCGAGGAAGGCGGTTGGCTCGTCCAGGATGATGATGCGGGTTTGCTGCGCTAGGGCTTTGGCTATCATTACTTTCTGGCGCTCACCATCGCTCAGTTCGCTGATGTTTCTCTGGGCAAGATGCTGAATGCCCGTCTCCTGAAGTGCAGAGGCTACAATCTGCTTATCGGCAGCAGATAATGTGCCCCAGAAACCGGTATAGGGAGAACGGCCTATGCCTACAATCTCTTCAGCAGAGAGTTGGGCATGGTCTGTCTTCGATGTGAGAACGATGCTGATTTCTCTGGCGAGTTCCTGGGCTGAGAAATCGGAAAGAGATTTGTCTTGAATCAGAATTTCGCCATCAAGTGCTGGCTGAAATCCGGCTAAAGTTCTGAGTAAGGTAGATTTGCCCACTCCGTTGGCTCCGATGAGACAGGTCAGTTCACCGGCTTGGAGCGAGGCATGAACAGGTGAGGCTATCGCCCGGAGCTGATGCTTCGAACGATAGCCTATAATCAGATTCTTTAATGTAATGCTTGATACCATCTAAAGAATATTTTCACCTTGAAACTTTACTTCCTGATAGAAAAGAGGAAGAATTACTTGGCTGCCAAAACCTCAACCTCTACGAGGGCGCCCTTTGGCAACTTCTCTACAGCTACGGCAGAACGAGCTGGATATGGCTGGCTGAAGAACTCGGCATAAACCTCGTTCATGGCTGCGAAATCGTCCATGCTGTTCAGATAAACTGTAGTCTTAACCACATGAGAAAGGTCGGTACCTGCTGCCTTCAGGATGTTCTGGGCGTTGGTGAGGCTCTGGCGAGTCTGCTCCTTGATGCCGCCTTCTACGAAATTGCCTGTTGCAGGGTCGATAGGAATCTGACCAGATGCAAAAACAAAACCATTTACTTCGATAGCCTGGCTATATGGACCGATAGCTGCAGGCGCATTGTCTGTGTGAATTGCGTTCATAATTTATTTTCTTTTTCTATTATTAAATCAATCTAGATGCAAAGATAAGTATTTTTTCCCATAATAGGTCTATTTCGCATCAAAATTTAATAAGTTTTCTTACTATATTCGCTCGGTGTACATCCAAATTGCTTCTTGAAGCTGGTTGAGAAGTGGGAGAGGGTGTTGAATCCCGTCATGTAGGCAATCTCCGAGATGTTGTACTTGCCTTCCACGATGAGGGTGGCGGCACGATTGAGCTTATAGGTCTTGAAGAAGACGCTTGGATTCTCTCCTGTGAGTCCCTTGACCTTGTAGTAGAGCTTTGTACGGGAGATGTTCATCAGTTTCGTTACCTTGTTGACATCCAATTCCGAGTTGGCTAGTTCCTGCTCCATCATATGATAGAGTTCGTCCATGAAGAGTTTGTCTTGTGGCGACAGCACTTCTTCCACGTTCTTGTCGGTCTCCGTGGCGTTGGTTAGGATGGTCTTGGTCTTCTCACGGTTGGTGAGTTGCGAGTTGATCATTGCCAGGAGAACCTTGGGGGTGAATGGTTTGGTAACGTAGGCATCTGCTCCACTGTTCAGACCCTCCACTTGGCTTTCGGTGGTGGTCTTTGCCGTTACCAGGATGACTGGGATATGGCAGAGTTGGATGTCTTGCTTGATTTCCTTGCAGAGATCATAGCCGTTCATTCCCGGCATCACCACATCGCTGAGGATGAGGCTAGGTTCTTCCTCCCTTGTCGCCTTCAAGGCACTCTCGGCATCGAAACGATAGATGATGTGATAGGATGATGCCAGGAGGGTACGAAGATAATGCACCACTTCGGTGTCGTCATCTACGATGAGTATTTTCGGACGGTTGTCTGTACTGTTATCTTGACTTACCTTGTCTGCCACTTTCTGACTGTCGTGCAGCGGAAAAGCCATCTTCTGGTCTTGCTCCAAAAGGGCTTTCTCGTTGGCGGTATAGAGGCTCTCATCGGTAGGCAGGGTAACGGTGAAGATGGCTCCCTGGCAGTCCTTGCGATTGTCCGCCTTTAAATCGCCATGGTGAAGGATGGCTAGGCTGCGGGCATAGTAGAGTCCGATGCCAGTACCCCAGTTGATGGTGCCTGTGGACTGGTTGTTCAACTGATAATATCGCTTGAAGATATTCTCCACCTCATTCTGTGGGATTCCCTTGCCTGTATCAGCCACCGTGATGGTGATAATCTGTTCTCCCTTGTTAGTGGTACCGGTGTCGAAAGATACATCTATCTTACCGCCACGAGGGGTAAACTTCATGGCGTTGGACATCAGGTTGTTGATAATCTTTTCCAGTTTGTCGGAATCCAGAAGCATCAGGTAGGAACCTTCTAGTCCGTGACAGTTCAAGGTGATACCTTTCTCCTCGGTATTCACAATGAAGAGGTCCATGATGCGTTTCATCTCGGAGATAATGTCGGTTTGCTTGACGTGCAAGCGGAGCGTGTCGTTCTCCAACTTGTTGAAGTCGAGCAACTGGTTGACGAGTCTCAGCATTCTATTTACGCTTCGGTTGATGATGTTCAATAGCAACTTGTCGTGCTTGTTGATGCTTTCACTTTCGCAGAGTTGTTCCACTGGTCCCGAAATCATGGTGAGTGGTGTTCGGAACTCATGCGAGATGTTAGCGAAGAAACTCATGTTCATCTTGTTGATGCGCTGTTCTTGCTCCTTCTCATCCTTAGCCTTTTGAACCATGTTCTTCTCGATGCTGATGCGCATCTTCTGCCGATAGATCACGAAGCCGACGCACCCCATTATAATAAGGTATAGGCACCAGGCCCACCAAGAGTTCCAAGGCTCAGGGGCGATGCTTACCAGTATGCTTTTTTCGGCGATGGTATTGTTGGAGTTGTTGCCTACCATCTTGACCTTGAAGGTATAGTTGCCAGCAGGCAGATTAGAGTAGTACGCCTCGTTGTTATTGCCTGCATCAATCCATGTATTATCGAATCCAGCCATTTGGTAGAAGTAGTGGATGTGCTTGTAGTCGCTGTAGTCGATGGCAGAAAAGGCGATGCTGAAGCTGTTCTGTTTGTAGCTTAGGTGGATATGGGGTGATTCTTCCATACTCTCCTCGATACATCCATTCTTGTCAGGAAGCATAATCTCATTATGGACCTTGAGAGTTTCGAAAAGCAGACTTATCTGTTGGTTCGTGTTTACGTTTTGTGGATTGAAGATGGTGAGTCCTTGGGTGCCGCCGAAGATGAGTGTTCCATCTGATAGCTTGCACGATGCCCTATCGTAGAATTGGAAGCCTTTCACACCGTCAGCCTCGTTGTAGGTGGTTACCTTTTCTGTTTTTCCATCTATCTTGTTGAGTCCATACAGCGTACTGACCCAAATGTTTCCATCTCGATCTTCCTCGATGCTTGAAATGTCGGAGCAGGAGATTCCTGCTATGGTGGTCAGCTTGTGGCTCTTTGCGTCATACTTCAAGAGTCCGTTGGTAACTGTACCCAACCAGATGTTGCCCTTGCGGTCTTGATAGTTCTTGGTTGGAATATACACACTTCGCTTGATGCACTTCTTCCAGTCATCCGGATTCACTTTAAACTCTTGGATGTCGAAGTTGTCTCCATTCATTTCGAGGATGGGTTTGTAGAAGGCAGATATGAGCATGTTGCCATTCTGCAAGTGCATGATGCAGGGAATGAAGCACAAAGTGGTAGGGAAGAGTTGTTTTTTGGTCATCTCTTCACTTTGTGCTGAAATGCAGTAGATGTTGACGGATGCCGTGGATACCCAGATGTTACCCTTTGCATCTTGGCAGATGTCTATAGGCAAGAAGCAAGGGTAGGAGGCTACCTTGTTGAGATTGTTGCCATCGTATTGGCACTTTGCCACATGGTCGCCATTGGCTAGCCATAGATGATTGCTGCTATCCACAAAGATGTTGGTGATGGCATTCTTCTTGTTGCCGTTGCTGTAGGAAACCATCGGTATGTCCTTGAGTTGCTGGGTTTGCAAGTCATACATATAGAGTCCGTTCTTCTTGGTAGAAATCCAAAGGTGGTGATTCCTGTCGGCGGCTACGGAGAGTACGGGCTGTTTGCCGATGGCACGTTGAAGGGCAGGCATGCTGTTAAACATATCCTTGTATCTGTAGATGGTTTTTACGCCATCGTCTTCAGACCCGAGCCAAAGGTTGCCTTTGGAGTCGGTTAACATCTTGTTGACTTGCATATCAGGCACTTCGAATGGAAAATTCTTGTCGCTTTGTGGCAGGATGGTTCCCTCCTGAGCATTGAAATAGAATAATCCGTGCTTGGTGGTGCTGAGCAGAAGATTGCCTTTTGCACCATACGGATGGATGCAGTTGACCATGTCGTTGGGGATTTGCAAGTCTTGCAAGTCTGCAGGGAGATGTTGCCATTTCCGGGTGTCCGTATCAAAGAGCTGCATTCCATTGTAGCCAGAGAGGTAGAGCTGATGCCCATCGAGGAGAAAAGAGGTGATGGGATTACTCTGTACTGGGCTTTTGGCGATAAGTTTGAGGTCTCGTGTGCGATACCCCTTGACAGAGTAAGGGGTAACAATCCACATCACATCTTTTCGGTCTATATGGCAAGAGATATTATAGCAGTTCTTCTCCAGCATCTTGGAGAGCTTGATGATGGCTGTGCTGGTATTTTCGTCATATTGATATATGTCTGTTATCGTGAGGAAGAAGATTCTTCCCTCCTTGTCTTCTAGGATTTTTTCGATGTTTTTGTTAGTGCCATTGATACTTACTCGGTTGAAATTGCCATTGGCCTGGTATAGGCATACGCCGTTGACGGTGGCTACCCAGAGTCGGTTGTGGGAGTCACGATAAATGTGGGTAATATGGTTGTCGGGCAATCCCAGTGAATCGTCCACGCAGTAGTATTGGTGATACTGGTTGCCATCATACTTGTTGAGACCACGGAAGGTACCTATCCAGATTTGTCCGTATTTGTCTTCGCAGATGCTCATCACCTTTTGGTTGGAGATATGATCAGACAGGACGAGGTTCTTCTCGGGTGAAGAGACTACGGGGATGTCTTTTTGTTCCTGGCAAGCAGTCAGAAGAAGGGTTGCCAAGAGAATGAGTACGTTATAAAATATCTTTGTTCGTTTCATAATCGATGGTTTTGATAATGATTGCAAAAGTACTATAAAACCTTGATATATACAAGGATTATAAGACTTATTAAACAAATAAGCAAGTTTTTGAACATATAGGAAACCCCATTTTGAACAAAAACGTAACACAAGAAAACAAGTTAGAAAAAGGTATATGATAAAAAGCAATACCTTTGTAGCCGTAAACAATTAACAGATGTACAAGAATATAAGCTTAATTAATGTATTATCTTAATGAGAAAAATCTATGAGAAAAATGAATGATTACAGAAGGTTTCTAACCTTCGTGTTCTTATTGATGATTTCCGGTTCTGCTGCCTTGGCGCAGGAACTGATGAAAGTCGCTGGTCTCGTAGTTGACCAAAATGCCGACCCTTTGATTGGTGTTACTGTGCGTGTGCAGGGAGACAACAAGGGTGGTACTGTAACTGATATGGATGGTAACTTTACAATCCAGGTGCAAAAAGGTAAAACCCTTGTCTTCTCTTATCTTGGCTATAAGAATAAAGTGGTTTTAGCCAACTCTTCCAAACTCAAGATTACATTGCATGAAGACAACAAGGTACTCGACGATGTGGTGGTTGTTGGCTATGGCGTTCAGAAGAAGAGTTCTGTAACAGGTGCCATCTCTCAGGTGAAGAAAGAGGATATGGAGAATCGTACCATCACCAATGCCAAGTCTGCTCTTCAGGGTAAGACCGCAGGTGTACAGATTGTCTCTTCTTCTGCTCGTCCGGGTGCATCACCAACCGTTCGTATCCGTGGTTTCTCTTCCAATGGTTCTTCCGATCCTCTCTATGTAGTAGATGGTGTGCGCATAGGCGATATTAGTGGTATCGATCCTAATGACATAGCATCTATGGAAGTATTGAAGGATGCCGCTTCTGCTGCCATATATGGTGCAGAGGCTGGTAATGGCGTGGTTCTCATTACTACGAAGAAGGGTACTGTGGGTAGTGGAAAGATAACATATGATTTCCAATATGCCATCGAATCGCTTGCTAAAAAGCCTAAGTTGCTCAATGCCGAAGAATATATCCAATATATGAAAGAAGGTAAGACCTTTACCGAGGATTATCTCTTGAAGAATTGGGATGGTACAACCAATACCTCCTGGGTAGATGCCATCTATGGCAAGGGTAAGATGCAGAAGCACAACCTGGGCTTTACGGGTGGTAACCAAAATGGCAACTACTATCTTTCGCTTACTTATCTTGACAATGATGGTATGGTAAGAGGTAATAATGATCTCTATCGTCGTCTCACCGCTACCATCAATGCTGAATATCAGATCAAGCCATGGTTGAAGGTGGGTACTACTAACCAGATTGAAAAATATAACGCTCGTTCTGTTTCAGAGGGTTCTGAGTATGGTTCTATGATGGCAGCTGTGCTTTCTATGGATCCATTGACCCCTGTTGCATACGAGGGTGGAAACTTGCCTGCTCATGTTGCTAGTGCCTTGGCAAGCGGAAAGCATCTCTTGACCAATGCGGCTGGTAACTACTATGGTGTGTCTGCTTTCTATGCAGGTGAGCAGTTCAACCCATTCGTGATGCGTGACAATGGCATATCTCGTAACAGTGGATTCAATGTGAATGGTTCCATTTATGCAGATTTCAAGCCTATCAAGGATCTTGTGATTACTTCTCGCCTTGGTTACCGTTTGTCGGGTACTCGCAGTTCTTCCACTTCACTTCCTTTCTATGGAAATGCAACGCAAAGCCGTGATTATGTAGATCAGAGTGCATCTTCTTCTACCTCTATCTATTATCAATGGGAAAACTTTGCCAACTATATGAAGAAGTTTGGTGACCATACCGTGAATGCCATGGTTGGTATTTCTTTCCAGGAATCTACCTATGATTACGTGCAGGGTGGTCTGCAGGCTAATGGTGAAGACGCTGTCAAGAAAAACAATCCATTGTTCTACTATCTGAATTTCGCATCCGCTTCTGCTACCAAGTCTGTAGGTGGTGAGAAAACTCGCTCAGCCAAGTATTCTTACTTTGGTCGTTTGAGTTACGATTATAAGAACCGTTATTATCTGCAGGCTTCCCTCCGTGCAGATGCTGCCGACTTATCTAAGCTTCCAGCTACCAATCGTTGGGGATATTTCCCAGCTGTGTCTGGAGGTTGGACCATTTCTGAGGAAAAGTTCTTCGAGCCTTTAAGAGATGTTGTGGCTAGTTTGAAATTGCGTGCCAGCTGGGGCCAGAATGGTAGCTTGGCTTCCTTGGGTGGCTATGCCTACAGCACCGATATGGCGCAGGGTAGCATTTATCCGTTAGTTCCTGGTAATAATTATACAACGTCTGTTAGTCCATCTAGTATGGGTAACGATAAACTGAAGTGGGAAACATCAGAGCAGACCGACTTGGGTATTGATGCGCTCCTCTTTGCTGGCAGAATGAACTTCAGCATGGACTATTTCGTGAAGAAGACCAAGGACTTGCTCGTAAGTGGCACCACTCCATCTTTGGTTATCGGCGGCACTACATCTCCTATCAATGCTGGTAACGTAAGCAATAAGGGATTCGAGTTTGAACTCGGTTGGAGAGACAACATCGGTGATTTCGTCTACAGTGTACGTGGCAACCTCGCTACCTTGAAGAACGAGGTTACTTATCTCGACCCATCCTTGACTCGTTTGCAGGGTACTACCTTTATGAATGTGCCTCTCACATACTTCGAGAAGGGCTATCCTGTGTATTACTTCCGCGGCTATCAGTTTACAGGCATAGACCCAAAGACGGGCGATCCAACTTTTGCCGACCTGAATGATAGTGGTGATTTGACCGATGATGACAAGATGGACTTGGGCAGTGCCATTCCAGACTTCACCTATGGTATCACCTTGACCGCAGCTTACAAAGGTTTCGACTTGGCAGTATTTGGTTCTGGTGCATCAGGCAACAAGATATTCAACTGTATCAACCGTACCGACTTCCCTATGGTCAACAAGATGAAGGAACTCTTCTATGACGACCGTTGGACGGAGAGCAATCCTAATGGTAGCAAGCCACGTGCTAGTGCCAACAATATGGACAAGTATGCTACATCCAGCGCAATGGTATATGATGGATCTTATTTCAAGATTAAGCAGATTCAGTTGGGCTACAGTTTACCGAAGACTCTTCTCAAGAAGGTAGCAATCAGTAACTTGCGCCTCTATGTGTCTCTCGATGACTTCTTCACCATCACCAAGTACCCAGGCTTCGACCCTGAGGTTTCTACCAATGATGTAGTGGGTATGGGTATCGACAAAGGCGGTTATCCAACCTCAAGAAAGGTAGTGATGGGCTTCAACTTGGAGTTCTAAGGTCTGGAGGTTCATATAACTAATACTATACATATTCTATATATATAATAACATTAGGAAATTATGAAAAAGAATATCATATATAGTCTGCTTCTCGTTGTGGCAGTGTTATTTGCCGGTTGTGAAGACAGACTCGATATAGCAAAGCATGGCAATATGGGAGGTCAGGATGATTTCTACAAGACCAATGAGCAGACCGAGCAGGCGGTGGCTGCCATGTATAGCCGTGTGAAGGGATTGTATTTTACTTGGTTCTTTACCAAGAATATGCTTTCGGATGATGCTTGGTGTGGCGGTGGTAGTCGTGGCGACAACAACTCATTCGAGCAGTTGAATGAATATACCTTCGATTCTAGCAACGGCAATGTCGAGGGTCTGTTCTCGGGTCTCTACGGTGTCATCTATCAGTCAAACCTCGTCATAGAGAAGGTGGCTAATGATACGGAAGTCAAAAAGCGTGCCATAGCCGAGGCTTATTTCTTCCGTGCTTGGGCTAACTTCGAGCTGGTTACTCTTTGGGGTACAGCTCCATTGGTAGATCATCTCTTGGCTACAGATGAGTACCGTCAGCCAAACAGTACTCCAGAGGCACTTTGGGCTGTTGTGGAGGCAGACTTGAAAGAGGCTATCGGCATGAATGCCTTGCCTTCCAAGAAGAACAAGGACGATCAGGAGACGGGTATGCGTGTTACCCAGGAAGTGGCAAAAGCTTATTTGGGCAAGGCTTATCTCTTCCAGAAAAAGTATCAGGAGGCTGCATCCGTGCTCAATGAGGTGGTGGATTCCAAGAAGTACGACCTCTTCCGTGGTGACTATGACATGCAGTTTCATGCCGTCAACAACAACAACTGTGAGTCTATGCTCGAATTGCAGTGGCGTAACGACCAGGAGCAGGCTTGGAGCCAGATGGACATGACCTTCCTGATGCAAGGATGGCGTACTGGCAATATGACGCTCGAAGGCAAGGCTGCCGACGAAGTGGCTCAGGGAACCTACGGCTTCTTGAATCCTCGCAAGTCTCTCTATGATGCATTTGTAAAAGCAGAGGGCGAGAATGGATATCGTTTGCAGAAGACCCTGCTCAACAGTAATCAGATGACAGCATACGGTGTGAAGTTGAATCCTGGTCAGAATATCTATGGATGTGAAGGCTACCTCTTCTTCAAGAACCGCATATTGAAGAGTGACAACATCATGGATGCCTCCTACTTCCAGGGATTACAATATACCGACCGAAAGATTATGCGTTATGCCGAAGTTCTCCTCCTGGCTGCCGAGGCAAACCTGGAGGCTGGCAACACAGACTTAGCACTGAAAGACATCAATGAGATTCGTATTCGCGCCAAGGAAACTCCATTGACTAGCGTTACCTTGGACGACATCAAGACGGAGAAGCGCTTGGAACTCTGTCTGGAAAGTACCCGATTCCAGGACTTGGTACGTTGGGGTGATGCCAAGAAAGCCTTGGCTTCACAGGGTAAGGAAATTCCTAACTACTCTTCCAAGGGCGTAAGTTGGGATTTCTCCAATTCTGCTTTTGGATTCCAAGATAAGCACATGTTGCTTCCTATTCCTTTGAAGGAAAGAGAATTGAATCCTAATATCCAGCAGAATACGGGATGGTAATCTTCTAATTAACTGATATTTAAATGATATTGATATGAAAAAATATATAGGTTCAATATTAAGTCTGTTTATTGCAGGGCTGTGTTTCACAGCCTGCGATAACGATGCTCTTGATGGTATGCAGGGAGTATATGCAGATATGCAGAATTATACATCGCAAGAGGCTACCGTGCAGCCTACCACTAAGTTAAAGAAAGGCGTGAAGGCGCTCAATGTAGATATAAAAGATGTAAAGGGAACCACCATTCAGATTAGTTTTGGTAGTACCGAGTGGATTCTTCCCGCTGCCTCTTATACCGTAGCTGAGACCGTGGCTAACAAAACTTGTGTGGTCAAGGTGAATGGTGAGGCAATGAAGAGTGGTGACATCGACGTATCTCTTATCGGGGGCAAGTATTACTTGAACGGTTTGTTTGCCAATGCCGCCGGTCAGCGAGTGAAGTTGAATTATGTAGGAGAGCTTGCCTTCGTTGTGGGACAGGATGACCCAGAGGCATCGGGCTATACTCTTACTATCGCTCCAACTCAGATTGTCGATTGGTCAACGGGTGCTCCTGTCGTGAATCCTAATGCTACCAAGTATATCATCTCTATCAACAATCCAGAAGGTCAGCCTGCTGCTTGTCTGGAAGCCGTGAATGCCAATCAGCTCGGTAATACAGACTTGGCTGGTGAATATACCATTCAAGGGAATGCTTCAGAGCCTTGGTTGATGGGCAATGGTTATGCTTTCCCTCAATACGGTGCCATAGGTGGTAGTTACTTCGTGGATGAGGCTGGTGTCTCACAATACATCACTGCAGGTAAGATCATCATCTCTACCGTTAAGGATGCAGAGGGACAAGACTTATTCTCATTCGAGGGCGCTGACCTTGAAACCCAGAGTGGTGTAGATGGAGCGGCTGGTAAAGGATCATTTAAGATTAAGTTTGCTGCCATCGCCAAGTAAAGCCTTGAATAGGAAGGTAGATACCTTTAATCAAGCAATAGTTTTTGAATAATCAACAGTTATTGAAAAAGATAATAGAGTTTTGGTAATTAATATAAAAAGTAAAACGTTATATCCAATGAAAAGATTTTCGATATTAGCAATAACATTGTGTGCGATTGGTGGATCTGCCTTCGGACAGCAAGCCTTGTTCGGAGGACAGATGCCTCTATCTCCTGAGATTCATGCAGACAAGACCGTTACTTTCCGCTGCATGGCACCAGAGGCACATAAAGTACAGATAACAGGTGACTTCTTGCCAACCAAGAAAGTTGATACCCCGATGGGTAAGTATGATATGCCTGGAGTAGCCGATTTGAAGAAGGATGAGAAGGGTGTGTGGTCTTTTACAACCACAGCTCCTTTGGCACCAGAGCTTTATAGCTATACAATGATGGTGGATGGCGCCAGTGTTACCGACCATCTCAACGTCTATACCGTGCGTGACATCGCCAACGTTTCCAACTATTTCTTGATAGGTGGGGGAAAGGCAGATCTCTACAAGGTCAACAAGGTAGCGCATGGAACCGTATCAAAGGTCTGGTATGATGATGCCAAAGCTGGCCTTACTCGTCGTATGACAGTATATACTCCTGCAGGTTACGAGACCAGCAAGCAGAAATATCCTGTGCTTTATCTCTTGCATGGCATCGGTGGCGACGAGGAAGCGTGGATGGATTTGGGACGTGCTTCGCAAATTCTCGATAACCTCATTGCGCAAGGCAAGGCGAAGCCAATGATCGTTGTCATGACCAATGGCAATATCTCTCAGGAGGCAGCTCCAGGACAGACATCAGATAATCTGATAGTCCCTACATTGGGATTACCTAAGACCATGGAGGGCTCTTTCGAGGTATCTTTTCCTGGGGTAGTAAAGTTCATAGATAGTCGCTATCGTACCATCGCCAGTGCTCAAGGTCGTGCCATAGCAGGTCTTTCGATGGGTGGTTTTCACTCGCTCTATATTTCTATCAACAATCCTAAAACCTTTGGTTATGTAGGTTTGTTCTCCGCAGCCATCGGCAAGGAACAGAGGAGCGATGGAGCCAATGAGTATATCTACGACAATCTGGATGATAAGTTGGCTAACCTCTTTGCTGCCAAGCCAAAGCTCTTCTGGATAGGCATAGGTAATTCCGATTTCCTCTACAGGGACAACAACGCTTTTCGAAAGAAACTGGATAGCAAGGGATACAAATATACCTATATGGAAACTGATGGGGGACATATTTGGCGGAATTGGAGAATCTATCTCACTGAATTTGCCCAAAAAATATTCTAATAATTAGCTGGAAGGTCTTCTAAATCTTAGGAGACCTTCTATAGAATGAGACTAACAATTATTAAAATTAGATAACAATGAAAAAAATTACATTCTTGGCAACTGCCTTGCTGATGAGTCTTGGCAGTTTTGCCCAACAGGCTTTGTTTGACAATGCTCCTGTTATCTCACCCGAGGTGAATGCCAACCATACCGTAACATTCCGCTTGAAGGCTCCTAATGCCCAAAAGGTGCAGGTTACTGGTGATTTCCTGGCACCGAAAACCATTGATACACCATTGGGAAAGTATGATGCTCCTGGAGTAGCTGATATGACAAAAGATGAAAAGGGTGTTTGGACTTTTACCAGCCAATTGCTTTCCCCTGAGTTGTATTCTTACAATTTTCTTTTGGATGGAGTGAAGATCGTTGACCCGGGAAGCGTGTATATCACTCGTGATATTACCTCAGAAACCAATATATTCATTCTTTCAGACAAGAAAGGTGATTGTGGTGACCTCTATACCGTTAACGAAGTGCCTCACGGAAATGTGTCTAAGGTGTGGTATGATAGTCCTACACTCAAGATGCAGCGTCGTATGACGGTCTATACTCCAGCAGGTTATGACAAAGGCAAGGATTATCCTGTACTCTATCTGCTCCATGGCGCTGGTGGCGATGAGGATGCTTGGACTACTTTAGGTCGTGCACAGCATATTCTTGATAATTTGATTGCCACAGGTAAGGCTAAGCCTATGGTCGTGGTGATGACCAATGGCAATCCTAATTGCCAAGCTGCTCCAGGTGAGTGGTCGGCAGGTCAATACATTCCTTCTTTCTATGGCTATCAAGGTGCCAAGCCAGCTGCCACCATGGATGAGAGTTTCCCTGATGTGATGAATTATGTGGAGAACCATTACAAGGTTGCTAAGGACAAGGCTCATCGTGCCATCTGTGGACTCTCTATGGGAGGTGGTCATTCTTTCGATATCTCTCGTCGTTTCCCTACCAAGTTTGATTACATCGGGCTCTTCTCTGCAGGTCTGCATGTGAGTACTACTGGCGATTTCCGTAATGACTTCTACAAGCAGTTGCAGGGGAATGAGGAGGCTAAGACACAGTTGGCTACTCTGTTTAAGAACAAGCCAAAGTTATATTGGATTGGTATGGGTAAGACCGATTTCCTCTACAAGAGCAGTGCAGACTTGCGTCGCTACTTCGATGAGAAGGGGTATAAATATACCTATTTGGAGACGGAGGGTGGACACATCTGGCGTAATTGGCGTGTGTATCTTACAGAGTTCGCACAGAAGATTTTCAAATGATAAAATAAGTTTTTCAAGTAAAAGTTTTCCCTAACCCTGAGACTGTCAAGGTTGATGATGTGCTTGGTATGTTTATGGGCAAGGGCATCGGTAGCAAGGGTAACGTGAAGAATGTGGATTACACCGAGTATAATGATGGTGTTTATGTAGGTTATCGTTATTACCAGACTAAGAATTTGCAGCCTGGTGAGTCGGAGACAGTTACTATCGACATCCCATACAAGAACCTGGCTTCTTTCAATGAGGTTGATAGTCAGTGGCAGGTTGAGGCTGGTGATTACAAGGTGATGGTGGCAAAGAATGCTGCCGATCTCAAGCCTCTCACTACCGTGATTACTGAGGAAGCTGTTGTAACCGAGAAGGTTCGCCCTTGCTTGCTCAAGGAAGTAAAGTAGCTCTATTAAAGATAAAGCTCAATAACAAAAGAGCTTGATGGTAATAAAGCTTTTAATGATATATAAAAAGAGGATGCGCTATCAACTGACGGCGCACCCTCTTTTTATATTTTATGGATTTTTGTAAGTCTCTGCACGGTTATACTATCCAGAGATGGAATCCCTTTGATTCCAAAGCCTCCTTGATTTCTTTTACGTGTTCCTCGTCGCGAGTCTCCATCGTCAGGCGGAGCACGCAGGCATTCACCTTGTTGCGGTTGGCTGAACGGTCGTGGTGAACACCGGTGATGTTGCCACCCAATCCGGCGATGACAGAGCAGACCTCTACCAATTCTCCCGGTTTGTCATCCAGCTCCATCTCGATAGTACAGAGACGGCCGCTCTTGGCAAGACCACGGGTGATGACGCGGTTCAGGATGGTTACATCGATATTACCGCCGCTTACAACGCAGATGGTTTTCTTGCCCTTCACCGGAACCTTGTTGTACATTACGGCTGCCACACTGGCCGCACCGGCGCCTTCGGCTACCATCTTCTCGCTCTCTATGAGTTTCAGGATGGCTGCACAGATCTCATCCTCGCTCACGGTTACGATTTCGTCTACATAGTTGGAGCAAGTTTCAAAGGTAATCTTGCCCGGTTCCTTTACGGCAATACCATCGGCTACGGTTGCTACAGAAGGTAATTTCTCCTGTTTATGATCGTGCAGACTCTGTACCATACTTGCTGCTCCTTCTGCCTGAACACCATATACCTTGACGTTAGGATTCAGCGACTTGATGGCAAAGGCTACACCAGAGATAAGTCCGCCGCCACCTACAGGAACGACGACAGCTTCTACATCTGGCAACTGGTCGAGAATCTCCAGACCAATGGTGCCCTGCCCGGCGATGACATTCTCATCATCGAAAGGATGAACGAAGGTGTAGCCATGCTCATCTCTCAGTTCCAGCGCCTTCTGGTAGGCATCATCGTAAACGCCAGGTACCAGACAGACTTCAGCACCCAGTCGCTTGGTTGCTTCTACCTTAGAGATAGGAGCACCCTCTGGCAGACAGATAAGACTCTTCACTCCCATGGCGGTGGCACCGAGAGCTACACCCTGTGCATGGTTGCCCGCAGAACAGGCTATCACACCCTTCGCCTTTTCTTCATCGGTGAGTTGTGAAATCTTATAGTAAGCACCACGAATCTTGAACGAACCGGTCTTCTGCAGGCACTCTGGTTTCAAATAAACATCACTCTCTGGGTTGATTCTTGGCGTGTGAACCAACTCAGTCTTTCTTATTACCTTGCTCAGCACGAAGCGAGCCTTATAGAAATTGTCAAGTTGTAACATAACTGTTGATATGTGTATAGTTTATTTCGTGCAAAGTTACTATTATTTGAAGAAAATACAAAATAATTCGGTTTAATTTTTGTTTATTCGATAATATTGCTTAACTTTGCGGCATATTGGTCTGATGAAGGGCAATATGAACTTTATATAAATCAACAAAAGGACCCATCATGAAGAAAGCCGTCATTACCATACTTGCAGCGATGTTCTGCCTGTTGGCTGCCATTTATTGCTTTAACCCTGGCAGAAGAGCCACCCTCAAGGTGCTACAGGAAAAAGGTAAGCAGACTGTGAAAGATATGATGCTCTCTTCGCAGAGCGTTACGTCTATCGCTAGTGACAGTCGGGAACTGATGTGGATCGGTACTTCGGCAGGACTTAATGTATATGACGGAAAAAGTTATATACAGTTTGGTTATGATGTGAAAGATACTGCCGCCTTGCCCGATGATTATATCAACGTGCTTCATCTTGACCGCAAGGGCAGAATGTGGGTAGGTACGCAGAACGGACTTGCCCGGTATGTTGGGGCTTATCGCTTTCATCGTGTAGCTCTTCCCGCTCATCATCACAACATCATCGCCATAGAAGATTCACCTGAGAAACACGATTCCCTGGCGATATTGGTGAGCGATGGCAATCAGACTTACCGCATCGGCGGTGATGAAAAGATAACGCCTTCCTCTCATTCTATCCAGCCCAACAATCTGCATGCTCCTCTGCCTGCCAATCTTTCCATCCTTCGTAAACCGGTGGAAGTGGTAACGGCTACATTCCGCGATTGGGGCGGCAATCTGTGGGTGGGTTACCGCAACGCCGGCGTGCAGATTATTTCGCAAAACCGTATCGCTTATAAAGAAGCAAATGCCAACGCCTTGTCTGGTAAAACCAAGGGCATATCTGTTCTCACGATGGCTACTGTGGGCAAACATGTGCTGGCAGGAACAGCTCTTCGTGTTTTTGCTTATGATGAGAAGAATGGTCATCTGGACCAGACGCTTTTTAGGGAGTTATTCGATTCTTTGCCAAAGCCCCATCAGATCAACCTGAATAATATGGTGGGCTATGATGATGAACATCTCTGGCTGGTGAGTGAACATCAGGTGTTATCTTGCCGTATAAACAACGAACGCATTGAAGTGCTTGCTAAATCACCTTTGTTCAAGTCTGTTTTAGGACAGGGTTTGAAGGCGGGAAATCATCTGTATGTAAGTAGTGAAAAGGGGCGTCTTTTGCGTTTTGAGTTTGGTAAACCGCAACCGGAAATCATCCGTATTTCAAGTCCGTATTTTAATTATGAAACCAAACTGGCTAAACTGAGCGATGGGAATATCCTGCTCTTTATGTCGGGCATGCATCTGGCGATTTTATCTCCTGATACCGGAAAGATACGCGAGATGAAAGTAGCAGATAGACCACAGGAGGGCAGCCTGGATCCGGCGTTTGCGAAACAGGATTCCTATGGATTCGTTTGGTTGGGAACCAAGCGGGATGGTCTTTATTTAATGAATAAGGAAAAAACGCACATGAGCCGTATCAATATCTTGAATGATGTTCATATTCAGGCTCTGGTTGAAGATACGAACCGCCAGATTTGGGTGACTACGATACGTGATGCTTTCTTCGTAACCTTTGAGAGAAAGCAGTTCCTGATGAACAGTCTCTTGTCTGCTAGTCAGGATCAGGACGACTGGCAGTATTTCAGCAACTCTGCCTGCATTTCTCCTTTGGGCGATGTTGTGCTGGGCAGTTCTGACGGCTGCAAGTTCATGCCGCCTAAGGCAATGCAGACCAACTTCCTGAACACTCAGGCCGGCATTCATGCCAGCAAGATGCTGTCGGTTTATGGTGTAGAAGTGACGAAGAATAATGGCAAGGTGCTTGCCGTTACCGATGAGGTGGCTCATCTGCACAGCTATACTTTTGCTTACGATGAGAACGATCTGAAGTTCAATTTCTATTATCCCAACTTCAGCCGTCGCTCGGCGTTGATGTGTCAGTACAAACTCGAAGGCTATGATAGAGACTGGCAGGTTCCTACATACGGTCGTGAGGCTCATTATGCTCATCTTCCAGCAGGAACTTATACTTTTCGTCTGCGCCTCATATCATCTCCCGACAAGCCGGCTTTGGCTGAGCGCAAGGTAGAGATTACGGTTATGCACGCTCCTTGGTGGTCATCGGCAGCCTGGTTGCTTTATTTCAGCATCTTTCTTGGTATTCTCTTTTATCTCAACACGTTCTATCTTAGGGCGCGCACCAATCATCTTCTGCTTTTGCAGGAGCAGCGCGAACTGGAACGCGAAAAGCAGGCTAAGGAGATGAATATGCGGTTCTTTGCCAATATTGCTCACGAATTCCGCAATCCGCTTACCATCATAGCCGGACCTCTGATGACGCTGAATGCCGATAAAGCCTTGCCGCAGTCGGTACACCATATCCTGACTCATGTATGTATGAGTGTGAACAGAATGTTGAGGCTGATAGACCAGATGCTCGACTTCAACCAGTTGGAGACCGATGAACTGCGCCTGAGAGTTTCGGAAGTGGATGCTGCTGAAGAGTTGCGCCAGCAGGTAGCTTCTTTTAAAGAATCTGCCAGAGTAAAAGGCATCAGACTGGAACTGACAGTAAAGAATGGCAATTACCATGCATGGCTGGATTGTGACAAACTGGAAAAAATCATGAGCAATCTTTTTACCAATGCCCTTAAGTATACGGCTCCGGGTGGTATCATCCGCATCCAGGCTTCAGCAGATGAAGGAAGATTGAAGGTCTCGGTCTTCAATAGCGGGCAGCCGGTGGCAGCAGATAAGATACAGGATGTTTTCAAGCGCTATTACCAGTTATCTGATTCTCAGGATTCCCATCAGTATGGCTGGGGTTCAGGAATCGGTCTCTATTATGTGAAGCGCCTGGTAGAACTTCATCATGGAGAGATTCATGTGAAAAATATAAATGCGGTCAGCGAGACTTCTTCAGAGGCTTCGCTAAGGAATGGTGTGGAGTTCTGTTTCAGTCTTCCTGCCGATAAGTCTATATATAATAAGGTGGAGATTGTTGCTCAGGAGAAGCGTGTGATGCAGATTCCTCTGGAAGTGAAGAGTGAAGAGAGCAGAACTCAGGAAATGAAGAGTGAAGAGGGAAGAGTAAAGAATTCTCTTGCTGGAAATGCTTCTGCTCCTAGTAAGAATCTGCCTAGAATCCTGATTGTAGATGATGATGTGGATGTAGCCGCTTACCTCCACCAGCTATTTGCATCCGATTACGAAGTGGTGAACCGCTATTCTGCTGAAGGGGCTTTGGCGGATCTGGAAGAGGTGAAGCCAGATATCATCCTGAGCGATATTGTCATGGGAGAAATGTCGGGATTGGAATTCTGCAAGACGCTGAAGGGGAATCTCTCGTTCAGCCATATTCCAGTGGTCCTGATTACAGCAATGGCGAGCATGCACAACCAGATAGATGGCTTGAAACTGGGGGCTGTGGCTTATGTTACCAAACCTTTTGATCCGGCTTATCTGAAAGCGCTCGTCAAGTCGCAGTTGCAGAACATGCAGATGCTCCGTCAGCGTCTGGGCGAGAGTACGAAAACTGATTCGCTGGCAGAAAACGTAGCTGATACGCTTTCTCCGCAGGATAGAAAGTTTATGGATGAGGTATATGAAATGATGGAGAAGCTCTTGGCTCAGCAAGACTTGAATGTGAACAGCATGTGCCGTGACATGTTCATCAGTCCGTCGAAGTTTAATTATAAAATTAAAGAACTTACTGGCGAGACACCTGGCATCTTCTTCCGTAAATACAAACTCAACAAGGCAGCTCAGATGCTGCATGATGGTCTGTATAGCATTTCAGAGGTAGCTGTGTTGACTGGTTTCAGTACTGCAGCTCATTTCTCTGTTGCTTTCAAGAAGCAGTTCGGCATTTCGCCGAGTGACTACCATTAGGCTCATTTTCATAGAACCTAGTCCCGCCAAGTAAGTTCAGTGGTTTCCGCATATGAAATGGATTGCCTAATATCATCTAATCTCCCCGTATCATATTATGGGGAGGTCATCTTCTACTTGATGCAAAACGTTGTGATCTTCTGAAATATTTTTCTGCGCAAAGGTAAGCTTTTAATCGTTTACTGGCGTTCGATTTTCTGTAATTCGTATTCGAAAAGCATTAAATGTGGCATGAAATAATGATATTTCCACCTTTTGGGGGTAATATTTCTTTGTTTTGTGTTACATTTTCTTTGTCTCCTATTCCGTTTTCATAATTCGTGAACAAATAATCACAAAGAGATGCTGTTATTCTTCTCCTTTTTTGTAACTTTGCCGATGTAATTAAGCATAAAAACATAGTAACAAATAAACTAATTACTTTTATCTGGAAATGAAGAAAAACGTTTTAGCAGTAGCGCTGGCATTGATGGCGAGCATCGGTGCATACGCAGAGAAGAATACTGTCAGCTCTCCTGATGGTAAGTTGAATGTCGTGGTAGAAGACCACGATGGCAAACTCTATTATTCCATCAGCTATGCAGGCAAACAGATGATGGACGAATCTCAACTCGGTCTGTTGGCTAATGTAGGCGATTTCAGTCAGGGATTGACCTATCAGGGCAAGAAAGAGGCGAAGGTAGAGAAGAGTTATGACCTCCGCACCGCCAAGTTTTCGCATGTAGATTATCATGCCAACCAGCTTCATGTAACATACATCAATGGCAAGAAACAGCCGATGACCGTTACCTTCAATGTAAGCAACAATGACGTGGCATTCCGTTATACTTTTGATCAACTGAAGGCTCAGCATATCATCGTGAATGAAGAGAAAACTGCCTTCAATCTTCCAAAGGTAACCACCACTTACCTTTGTCCACAGTCGGATCCGCTTATCGGTTTTGCCCGTACCAAACCGAGTTATGAGGAAGATTACAAGGTAGAACAGTCTCTGTCTGCAAAATCGGGTTATGGTCATGGTTATACCTTCCCATGCCTTTTCAAGGTAGGCGCCGATGGTTGGGTATTGGTCAGCGAGACGGGTACTCACGGCAACTATCCGGGTTGTCACATCAGCGATTACGATGCAGCCAAGGGTTATCAGATAGCCTTCCCTATGGAGAAAGAGGCTGATGGCATCGGGTCTACATCGGGCACCTTTATTCTTCCGGGTTCTACTCCTTGGCGCACCATTACCGTGGGCTCTGATTTGAAGCCATTGGTAGAGACCACCATTCCATACGATGTGGTGGAGCCAAGATTCGAGGCTTCCCAGAAATACGGAACAGGCAAGTATGCCTGGAGCTGGCTCATCTGGCAGGATGGTTCCTGCAACTATAACGACCAAAAGCAGTTCATCGACCTGGCTGCTACCATGGGTTACGAATATGTGCTGGTTGATGCGCTCTGGGATACCCAGATTGGTAGAGACAAGATAGCAGAGTTGAGCAAGTATGCGCAGAGCAAGAATGTAAGTCTGATGCTTTGGTATAACTCTAATGGTGTGGCAAACGATGCACCTCAGGGACCTCGTGGCATCATGGATAACATCGTGGCAAGAAAGAAGGAAATGGCTTGGATGAAGAGTATCGGCATCAAGGGTATCAAGGTAGATTTCTTTGGTGGCGACAAGCAGCACACCATGCAGCAGTATGAGGATATCCTCAGCGATGCCAATGATTACGGCATTCAGGTTATCTTCCATGGCTGTACCTTGCCTAGAGGTTGGGAGCGCATGTATCCTAATTATGTTTCCAGCGAGGCAGTCCTGGCTTCTGAGAATGTATTCTTCTCTGATTATCATGCCAAGCAGGAGGCTTTCGAACTCACTATGCATCCTTTCTGCCGCAACGCCGTGGGAGCGATGGATTGGGGTGGTACCATCATGAACAAGTATCTCTCCAAGGATAACAAGAGTCGTCATCGCCGTTATACTACCGATGTTTTCGAGATGGCTTCGGCTATCATGAACCAGGCAGCCATCCAATGTATCGCCATCTATCCGAACAATCTCTCAGAGCTTCCTCAGCACGAGATTGATTTCCTCAAGAGCGTTCCTACAACCTGGGATGAGATCAAATTCATCGCCGGTTATCCTGGAAAATATGCGGTTGTTGCCCGTCGTCATGGTGATAAATGGTATGTGGCTGGTTTGAACGGCACCGACCAGGTGATGAAGCTTACCCTGAATCTGCCAATGCTTGCCGGCAAGAGCGTTACCTATTATTATGAAACAGCCAGCAAGGACAAGAAGGCTCTCTGGCCTGTTTCTCAGATGAAGACCGTAAAGGTGGATAAGAAGGGAAACCTGAAGGTAGTCATGCAGCCTAAGGGTGGACTGATTGTTGAAAAGTAAAAAGGTAAAAAAGTAAAAAGGTAAAAAAGTCTAGTGGGGTATAATCTCCCTAGTTTCTTTTTACCTTTTTACCTTTTTACTTTTTACAGAAATGTTCCAAAGCAGCAGCTACGCCATCTTCTTCATTGGAAAGCGTGATGTAGTCGGCTTCGGCTCTAACCTCTGGTGCTGCATTCTGCATGGCTACACCCATGCCTGCCAGTTTCAGCATGCTCAAGTCGTTGTAGCCATCTCCGAAAGCAATCATATCGGCTGGGGTGAGATTGATTTTCGACAGAAGGCGGAGCAGGGACTTTGCCTTGTCGATGCCTTTAGGAACCAGTTCCAGAAAGAATGGGGCTGAACGGAAGATGTCCATCCTGTCGCCCAGAATCTCAGAAAGCTCGTTTTCTGCCTTGAGCATATCTGCCGGGTCGCCTGTCATGAGGAGCTTGGTAGGGTGAGGCTCCAGGGCTTCGAACAGGTTTTCTACCTTTCGGATGTTCATCTTGTTGATACGCGATTCTTCCTTCACATACTGGTCGTCGGGCATTTCGGTGATAATTTCGTTGCCGGCGTAGCCCAGAAGGGCATGGTTCTTCTCCTTCGCGTACCTATATAATATAGGTATTACCTCATCTGGCAGAAACTGGGCGAAGAGTTTCTCGCCAGTCTTGGCATTCACGATGTTGCCGCCATTAAAAGATAGGATGTATCCGCCTCGCTTATCCAGTTCCAGACATTCCGACACCGGTTCGATGCCGTAGGTCGGTCTGCCTGAAGCAAGGATGATAACAACACCCTCGGCTTCTGCCTGAAGCAGCGCTTCGCGGGTTTTCGGGGTAACCACCTTGTCGTGGTTGGTCAGGGTGCCATCCAGATCAAGGGCGATGGCACGGTATGGAAGATGATTCATATTTGATATATTATTGTATTTCTAATTTGCCTGCAAAGGTAAGATAAAAAAACGATTGTAACAAGAAATAGCGTTAAATATGATATAAATATAGGTGTTTGATAGGTTTTTAACCGATAATTACCTGTTTTTGTTGTTTATTATACACTATAGTCGGAAAGTTTTCTTATCTTTGCAACCGAAATAACAAACAATAATATAAGATTAATAAAACCTATTTGAAAATGAAGAGATTAATTTCAGCAGTATTGCTTTCGGCAGCCGTAGTTGTGCCAACCATGGCGAAGAATGCAAAGACATTGGGCAATGGTTATCCATTTACTCAAGTACCATTCACCAGTGTGAAGATTTCACAGAATACTTTCTGGGGTGCCCGTCTGAAGGCTGCCCGAGAGGTAACCGTGCCATTGGCTTTCAGCAAGTGTGAGAGCGAGCATCGTTACAAGAACTTCGAGATGGCTGCCTATACCTTGCAGCATCCTAACCACCCGGGCTTGGATACCAAGGAGTGGGATGTGAGCAAGTTCATGGGCTTCTCTTTCGATGATACCGATGTTTATAAGACCATCGAAGGTGCCAGCTACATCCTCCAGACTTATCCGAACAAGAAGTTGAAGGCTTATATCGACAGCGTGCTCGATGTTGTAGCTGCGGCACAGGAGCCAGATGGCTATCTCTATACCGCCCGTACCATCAACCCAAAGCATCCACACCAGTGGTCGGGAAATAAGCGTTGGGTCAAGGACGAGGAGGCGAGCCACGAGCTTTACAACCTCGGTCACATGGTAGATGCAGCCTGCGCTCACTATCAGGCTACCGGAAGCACCAAGTTCCTGAATATCGCCAAGCGTTATGCTGATTGCGTGGTAAGGGAAGTTGGTCCTAAACCAGGACAGGCTACCATCGTTCCGGGACATCAGATTGCAGAGATGGCTTTGGCTCGTCTCTATACCCTGACCGGTGAGAAAAAGTATCTGGATGAGGCTAAGTATCTGCTCGACTATCGTGGCAAGACCCATATCCGCAACCCATATTCTCAGAGTCAGGCTCCTATCCTGGAGCAGAAGGAGGCGGTAGGTCATGCGGTACGTGCCGGATATATGTATGCCGGTATCGCCGATGTGGCTGCCCTGACCAAGGATTCTGCCTATATGAAGGTGATCGACCGCATTTTTGAAAACATCGTTGGCAAGAAATACTATCTTACAGGTGGAGTAGGTGCCCGCCATGCCGGTGAGGCATTCGGTGATAACTATGAGTTGCCAAACATGACTGCCTATAACGAGACCTGTGCAGCCATCTCTATGGTTTACCTCTTTGAACGTATGTTCCTCCTTCACGGCGAGAGCAAGTATATCGACTGCATGGAGCGTACCTTATATAATGGTGTCATCTCGGGCATGAGCATGGATGGAGGCAGATTCTTCTATCCTAACCCATTGTCAAGCGATGGCAAGTATAAGTTTAATGCCGATGGCAACACCACCCGTCAGCCTTGGTTTGGATGTGCCTGCTGCCCGAGTAACTTGAGCCGCTTCATCCCTTCTGTTCCAGGTTATCTCTATGGCGTGAAGGACAACAATATCTATGTAAATCTCTTTGCCGGCAATACATCTACCATCAAGGTAAATGGTAAGGATGTGGTTTTGGAGGAGACTACCGAGTATCCTTGGAACGGCGATATCAAGATTGCTGTGAAGAAGAGCAGCGTAAAGAATGCCAACCTTCTGGTCCGTATTCCTGGATGGGTTCGCAGCCAGGTGGTGCCTAGCGATCTTTACAAGTATAGCGATGCCGAGAAGCCTGCTTATAGCGTAACCGTAAACGGCAAAGCTGTAGAGGCTGACCTCGATGCCAACAAGGGTTATCTCCCTGTAAAGAATATCAGGAAGGGCGATGTCATCCGCATCCACTTCGATATGCCTGTACGTACTGTGGTTGCTAATGGCAAGGTGGCAGATGATAAGGGTAAGGTTGCCGTAGAGCGTGGACCATTGGTATATTGCGCTGAGGCTGTGGATAACGATAACGAGCCTGTACTCCGCACCATCATGGCTAAGAAGCCGTCTTTCTCGCTGGTAGATAACTACAGCATTGAGAACAAGGAGACCAAGGGTGCTCCTGCCTTCAAAGTCAAGGCAATTTCTACACTTGCTCATATTTTGGACCAAAAGAAGGAAGGTGTCATTTCTGTCAAGGTTCAGAACCTCACCCTGATCCCTTACTATGCCTGGAATCATCGTGGTGCCAACCAGATGAATGTCTGGTTCTATCAGGGCTTGTCGTTTATGGATAAGTAATAAATAGTTTTTAAAATCAAGAAAGCTTGGCAATGACGTTTGTCAGGCTTTCTTGTTAATATAAGTTAATCTCGTTAAGAAAAACACTTCTTTTCCGTTTATGTTGTAGTTTTGAATAAATAAAGCAAAAGAGAGCTAATGACAGAGAATGAATTCATCCATATCGTTCCGCAGTTGCGGCAGATAACCTTGCAGATCAGTCAAGGTTATGGTGTTGGCTGCGATGAGGCTGAGGATATCGCACAGGATGCGATGCTCAAGCTCTGGGTCATCAAGGATGATATTCAGTCTGCTGCTCATGCCAAAGGTTCGATGGGTTGCATCGCCAAGCATCTTTGCATCGACTTCTTTCGCAAGCGGAAGATGATTTCGATAGATGCCCAGCCTTTCGATAAGTCGCCTAGCCACTATGCGCCGCCCGATGTGGAAGTGGAAAACTCGGAGAACGAGCTGTGGCTGCAAAAACGCCTCAAGGCTCTGTCCTCCAACCAATATCAGGTGCTTTATCTGCGACAGGTAGAGAAGAAAAGCTTTGAGGAAATAGCGCAAATCGTGGGCATCACCCCTGAATCTGTATCTGTCTTGCTTTCGAGGGCTAGAAAGCAGATGTTGCAGGAAATCAGAAAAAGATGTCGATAGCCCTTATATATAAATAGGTATAATCAATAAAGGAGGAAACTGGATATGAACGAAAAAGAAAAGGACATACGACTGTTGCTCGACCGATTTATGGCTGGTGAGACTTCTCTGGAAGAGGAGGCTCTGATAGGGGAGTGGTTTCGTAAGCATCCCGATCTGAGCGATGACTTGAAGGAATATCAGATGATGTTTGGATATTTCGATGAAGGGATGCCCCTCGACTATGAGGCAGAGAATCATGTAGAAGATGCTCATCCGAAGATTAAGGCACGAATGCGTCGCCTATGGTTGCCGATAGGTATGGCTGCATCCATCGCCCTGCTCTTTGTGATTGCCATTCCTCGGATAGGTCAACAGACAGGGCATCAGGACGATTCGAAGATGGCGCAACTCGATGGCAGAACGACTCAGGAGGATGTTGATTCTGCTGTTGTCCACGAGGAGAAATCGACAGATGCCAATCTTTCCATGCCTGAAAAGATAAAAAAGTCAGGCGATTCCGTATCTCCCAAGACAAGGGAGCACAGGCAGAGGCAATATCGTCAGCATCTGTTTGCTCCTACTCCTCCAAAGCTTTGGATAGCTCAGAATATTGCTACCGATTCTTTGTTGGCAGAGCCGGAAAAGCTTGCCGATGAGCATCTCCGGGAGATGGAGGCACAGCAGAACGAAATGTTCTTCAAACTCTATCTCGTCGATGCTCTTCAGACCCAGTCGCTCAATGCCGAAATTGCCAGTGCCTCGTTCGAAAGCGAGGAGAATGTGCATGATGAGGACTATGTGAGTGGTGACCAAGAGGTTTATTAAAAAGAAACAATTAAAAAGAAGAAGAATATGAAAACAACTTTTAAATTAGCATTTGTGGCTTGCCTGATGATGCTCTCTTCGGCTTGCCATGCTCAGGAGCCTATACCGGCTATCGACCAGGCTTTTGATGTATTCGCACAGGATTTGTTGAAAGGCGACTTTGTTACTTCTTCCTCTATGAATACCTATAATATTGGTATGATGAAGGGATTTGAGTTCGCTATTCCTGAGAGAAAGCAGAAAATGGTGGATACCTTTCAAAAGGCTTTATTGAGCAATAGTCGCCTCGCTTATATTAGTTTTACCAAGAAAGCGGGCTCTCTCAGTCTTGAAACGAATCGGGTGGGGTATGGCAAGGATAATTCCATGACTTACGAATTTGGTACTCACAAAGACCGCAACTATAACCTGCAGTATTTCCGCGACAGCAAGGATTCTACCATGCGATATGTTTATGCCTTGGTATGGTATCAGGGAATGGATCGTTCGGTAAAGGGCAGTGTATATAAGTTCTACTCCAAGGATCCGCAAACCTATAAGAAGCCATTATCTTATAAGATGAATGCTGTTCAAGGTTTGGATTCTCTTGTTTCTCTAGGCAACATCAGGTATAACAAAAATCTAGTTCGCAGTTATGACTTGGAGATGACTCCGCCAAAGGATGCTGCAGAGTTTATAATGCAACTCAACACGCTCCGTGCTGCCTTTAAGAATGCCAGAGACCAATACCCTTATTTTGGAAATCAGGTAACTCGGCGTACCCTCCAGACGGGCATTGCCAACAAAATAGTCAAGCTTTGTAAGGGATACGGCAAGTTGCTGAATGCTGACGAGAAGAAATTCTGCGCCTCTTCGCTGAATAAGATGAAGAAGGATACAGACGATGAATATCTGCAGAGTCTTCTGGAACTGACTGCCAATTCTTTGAGAAAGTAGTAAGTTCTGGAGGTATAAACAGATGAAAAAGTGAAATTCTCTCTCTTAAAATACCGCTTAAAGCGATATTTGCTCTAAAATTATCATTTTCTAGACTTCGGTCTTGTTATAATTTCGTAACTTTGTACGCAAAAAGTAAACGATATGACTAAGAAATTGATAATGATATTAGGCTTGGTGCTTTCATCCATGTTGATGAAAGCCCAAGCTTTTTTTGTGCCTTTCCCGAAGGCTGGCGATAAGTATTGGCAGAAGCAGGTGCCGGTGGCGATGCGCAACGATTATATCCGATTGGGCAATCTTTATCAGAAGAAACCTTGGAATGCCATTCCTGCCGAAACTTTTGCCGAGTTCCGAACCAATGGTAACCGTACCCGATACGAGGAGGCTAGCTTTGGTATCAGAAAGCAGTTTGTCTGTCTGGTGATGGCTGAGATTATGCAGGGTAGAGGACGGTTTCTGCCTTCCATCCGCAAGGGCTTACATTATTTTATAGAGAAGGAACCTTGGTGGGGAATCCCGGCGCATTATCCGAAAGACCATCCTGAAAAGGATATCCAGCCGGTTGATCTCTTCAATGCAGAGACGGCAGGCATGCTTGCCTGGACCCTCTATATGCTCGAAGATGAAATCAACAGGAAGGAAAAGGGACTCTGCGATCAGGTGAGAAGCGAGATTGATCGCCGATTCCTAAAGCCGGTATTGAACCAGCCGCAGGGCTGGAAGAACAATGCCAACAACTGGAATACCTGGATTACCGCCAACTGGTTGCAGACTGTGCTCATCTGTGAGCAGGATGCCAAGCAGCGCGATGCAGCCTTCAAAGGAGTGCAGCAGTGCCTGCGAACCTTTATGAAGGGTTATCCCGATGATGGCGGTTGCGAGGAAGGTGTCAGCTATTGGGACTGTGCCGGAGCCTCGTTCTTCGAATCGCTCTATTTCATGCAGTTTGCCCCTAAGCAGGCGATTCTGACATTGACTGATGCTCAGAAAAAGAAGGTGGAGAACATGGGTAGGTTCATCACTACGATGTATATCAACGACCTTACCTTTGTGAATTTCTCGGATGCCCAGGCTCAGAATGTTCCGAATATCAACATCCTCTTTCCATACGGTGAGTATCTCCAGAATGAGCAGATGATGCAGTTGGCGGTTTATGTGGGCAAGAAATATCAGTATACCCTCAAGCCTTCTACGCTCTTCCTGAAATCGGGCAACTATCCGAAGCTGGGCAGAGAACTGATGCTCCTCTCCATGTTGCCGAAGTATCAGGCTACAGCTGCTGTGGAGCCAAAGACGGAAGATGCCTATCTGGAAAACTCGCAGATTATGGTGGCGAGCAACAAGAACTGGTTTGTGGCTGCAAAAGGCGGCAATAATGCCGAAAGCCATAATCACAACGACATCGGTAACTTTATTGTCTATCACAACAATCAGCCGGTGGTCATAGACCTGGGACGTGATACCTATACCTCGAAATCGTTCAGCAACCAGCGTTTTGAACTGATGAACTGCCGTTCTGCCTATCACAATGTTCCCATCATCAATGGCTTGGAGCAGAAGGATGGCAGGAAATATCGTGCCGACAAGGTGAGCCATGGTTTTGCCGATGGTGTTTCTTCCTTGACGTTGAATCTCGAAAAGGCTTATACCGAAGGAGCGCATGTGGAGAAATGGCAGCGTAATATCACCCTGGACAGAGAATATAACTGGGTGGAAATCACCGAGCAGTATAAGCTCGATTCCCTGCAGATAGAGAAAGATAGATTGAATGGTCAGGTATTCGATAATCAGATTATCCTGATGGCATACGGCAGGCCGGTGGTTCAGAAGGCAGGCAGAATCCTCCTTCAGGGCGGTATGGTCAGGTTGGAATATGATGCGCAGTATCTTTCTGCATCTGTAGAAAAGGTACAGATGACGGATGGCATCATGAAGACGCAGTGGAAAGATAACATCTACCGCATCATCTTGCGTCTGAACGATAACTATCCGATGGCGAAAGTGAAATATCGGTTTACCTTGAGTTATTGATAAAAGCATAGTTTTAGCCTTGAGTTTAGGATAAACATTCATAAAAAATGTGTTAAAAAACTAACTCATAGTTTTTGGTCCGAAACTCATAGTTTTTCAACTGGAAACTCAGCGTTTTATTGTTCTTAAAGCTGTTTTACCTCTTTACGGCTTCTTAAAAAAAATAACACGGACAAATTGAATTTGTCCGGACAAATTGTCCATCGTATTGTAAGTAATTGAATATTAGATTATTATAAGCGTCTAGACAAAAGAGCCGGACAAATTCAATTTGTCCGTGTTATTTTTTTGCCCCCTTTTCAGAAAGCTCCAGTAATAAGGAATACCACCAAGTGCCATATAGGCTTCTAGAATCTGGCGTTCTGTATATCCCAGTTTGTGCTTTTCGCAGAATTCCTGGCATTCTCTCAAACTGAATGGTTCCAGAAATATCTGGTTTGTTAAGCGATTGTGCAAACCGCCATAATTCATAATGATGTTGTTGATGATCCAGGAGGTGGCACTGCCACAAATGATAAGGATAATGTCTTTTCCTGATTTGTATCCCTTTTATACCGAATATTAGACCCATTTGAGGGGCTTTTTGCCTAATTTTGCAACCGAAATAAACAATTAGCGTATTCACAAACTTAATAATAACGTCAGCAAAATGAATAAATTATTCGTATTGATGATGTTGTGGATGATGTCTTGTCTCCCAACTCTGGCACAGGGTACCTATATATATAAGGTGGAAACCGCAGCACAGAAGAAAATGTTCCATGGTGCCGACTATGTGTTCATGGCAGACATGTGGAATCCTAAACACTTGAGTGACAGTAGACACTTGTGGGTACCTATTTCTTGGGAAAACGGTGCACCAGTGTTGAAAAAACAATAAAAAATACGGTCGCTCTGCTTGTTTCTAACTTAATTTTCATATATTTGCAGTTGCTTAGCTGAGGCTACCGGCAACTCACAACTTACATTTATCAATAACAGCAAACAAATTTACAACTATCTATGAATTATATATATAGAAGTATCATGATGACGCTCGTCTTGGCGTTGGTTCCTTTCATGGGAATTTCTGCCAAGAAGAAAGTGGCGCAGCAGAGCGACCGCCAATATTGGTGCGCTTTGGCTTACAAGATGGCCCAGCCTGTTCTGGAAAACATGGCTAAGGGCGAGTTGCAGAAGAACATGCAGACAGAGTTCAGTCCTAGCTTCGATAACCGCAACAGGAAGGTGCTCTATATGGAGTGCTTCGGCAGACTGATGGCTGGCGTGGCTCCTTGGCTCACCCTCCCTGATGATGCTACTGCCGAGGGCAAGCAGCGCAAGCAGTTGCGTGAATGGGCGTTGGCTTCTTATAAGAATGCCGTTGATCCTCAGAATCCTGACTATCTCTGCTGGGGCATCGGCGGTCAGAACCTGGTAGATGCAGCTTATATCGCAGAGAGTTTCCTCCGTGCTTACGATACACTCTGGAAGCCTCTCGATGAGGTGACCAAGAAACGTTATCTTACCGAGTTTGCCAAGCTCCGCCACATCGACCCTCCTTATACCAACTGGTTGCTCTTCTCTTCAACCATCGAGAGTTTCATGGCGAAGGCTGGCGGTGATTTCGATGAATATCGTGTCAATTCTGCCTGTCGCAAGGTAGAGGAGTGGTATGTAGGGGATGGCTGGTATGCTGATGGTCCTTCGTTCGCATTCGATTACTACAGCAGTTACGTGTTCCATCCTATGTATCTGGAGACTCTTCAGGCAATGGTGGATGCCAAGGTAAATTCCCGTCTCGACTATCAGAAGTATTATGACAGAGAATTGAAGCGCTGCCAGAAGTACAGCATCATTCTCGAAAGATTCATATCTCCTGAGGGAACCTTCCCAGCTTTCGGAAGAAGTATTCCTTACCGCATGGCTACGATGCAGCCGCTGGCTCTGATGGCATGGTATCAGAAGTTGCCAAAGGATTTGAGTAATGGTCAGGTTCGTGCCGCGCTAACCAAGGTGCTCCATCGCATGTTCGACCAGGAGAACAACTTCAATGAGAAGGGTTATCTCTCTATCGGTTTCTGCGGAAATACCCAGAAGAATGTAGCCGACTGGTACACCAACAACGGTTCGCTCTATATGACAACACTCGCCTTCATGCCTCTCGGTTTGCCTGCCGACCATCCTTTCTGGACCGATGCAGCACAGCCTTGGACTCAGGTGAAGGCATGGAACAACCAGCAGTTCCCTAAGGATCACCATTGGAAGGACGATATCGTCACCAAGGACAAGTGGTAATTTTTTTAGTTAAGAGTTTATAGATTGTTATGCGCAAGATATTGATGATGCTGGCGGCTGCAGCCTTGGCTTTGCCTTTGAATGCTGCGCAGCCAGCAAAGAAGACCGCTAAGGTCAAGAAACAGAACAAGAAGGAAGTGAAGGCTTCCAAGAAGTGGGATCATGAACAGGTGGTGGAACTCATCACAAAGGTGAACAGCTACTGGCAGACTAACAACAAACCTGAGGTTCGTGCTTTCTGGGATAATGCCGCTTATCATACCGGAAACATGGAGGTATATAAGATGCTGAAGGATCAGAAGATGCTCGATTACTCCATCCGATGGGCAGAACACAACGACTGGACGGGTGCTACAGAGGCTAATCCTGCCAAGTGGAAGTACAAACCATACGGCGAAGGAAAGCAGCACGTACTCTTTGGTGACTGGCAGATCTGCTTCCAGACTTATATCGACCTCTATAACATCGAGGCTGCCAAGGGAAATGCCGCAGCATCAGAATATATGGTGAAGCGTGCCAAGGAGGTAATGCACTATGAGGCTTACTCTCAGCCAACAGACTACTGGTGGTGGAGCGATGCCCTCTATATGGTGATGCCTGTGATGACCAAGATGTATAAGCTGACCGGTGATACCAAGTATCTCGACAAACTTTACGATAATCTTCTCACTACCGATGAGATTATGCTTGACAAGGAGACCAACCTCTACTTCCGTGATGGCAAGTATGTTTATCCTAAGCACAAGAGTGCCAACGGAAAGAAGGACTTCTGGGCTCGTGGTGATGGCTGGGTTCTTGCAGGCTTGGCTAAGGTGCTTCAGGATATGCCAAAGGACTACAAGCACTATCAGTTCTTTGTAGATAAATTCCAGAAATTGGCTAAGGCTGTAGCTGATATTCAACAGCCTGAAGGATACTGGACCCGTTCTATGATGGATCCTGATCATGCGCCAGGACCAGAGACCAGCGGTACAGCCTTCTTTACCTATGGTATGCTTTGGGGAGTAAACAATGGTTATCTCAACAAGAAGGAGTACAAGAAGGTCATCGACCGTGCCTGGACTTATCTGACAGAGACTGCCGTTCAGCCTGATGGCAAGGTTGGTTATGTTCAGCCTATCGGAGAGAGAGCCATCCCTGGTCAGACCGTAGATGCCAACTCTCAGGCAAACTTCGGTGTGGGAGCCATGCTTCTCACAGCATGCGAATATGATAAGTATCTTGCCATCAAGTAAGATGCCTATATATAATAAGGTATAGGTGAACCCTATATATTTAAGGTATATATCAATTTAAAATAGTATTAATAACAACTGACAAACATGAAACAGAGACTATTCGCTACATTAAGTTTGGCAGGATTGGCTATGGCAACCTTCGGTGCAACCAAATCGAAGGCTGCCATTAAGTCGTTGAATAAGACGACCGTCCAGCAGCCAACTTACACAGAATGGCACGACCTTCAGGTGAATGCCATCAATCGTTTTCCGTTGCACACCAATTTCTTCACCTATCCGGCAGATGACTGGGTTTCTGAGAAAGACGGTAAGATCGTGAGCAAGGATATCCTGCACATGAACAAGACGGAAAGCAAGTATTTCCTTTCGCTCGACGGAACCTGGAAGTTCAACTGGGTGGCTAATGCCGACCAGCGTCCTACCGACTTCTACAAGGTAGATCTTGATGATTCCAAATGGAAGACCATGAATCTGCCTGGCATCTGGGAGATGAACGGATTCGGTGATCCGGAGTATGTAAATATTGGTTTTGCATGGCGTGGACATTTCGACCAGCAGCCACCAGCTGTTCCTACCAAGGATAACCATGTAGGTTCCTACCGCCGTATCATCGACATCCCTGCCAACTGGGATGGCAAGCAGGTAATAGCCCATTTCGGTAGCGTAACTTCCAATATCTATCTCTATGTAAACGGCAAGTTTGCCGGTTATGCAGAGGATAGCAAGGTGGCTGCCGAGTTTGACATCACTCCTTATCTGAAGAAGGGCAAGAATCTGATTGCCTTCCAGACTTTCCGCTGGTGTGATGGTTCCTGGGATGAGGATCAGGACTTCTGGCGCTTGAGTGGTGTGGCTCGTGAAAGCTATCTCTTTGCCCGCGATGCCAAGTTGCATTTGGAGGATATCCGTGTTACTCCTGACCTTGCAAACAACTACAAGGATGGTGTGCTCAACATCTCTACCAAGGTAAAGGGTAATGGCAAGCTGAACTTCATCCTCTTCGACAAAGAGGGCAAGCAGGTGGCTACAGCTACAGGATTGGCAAAGAATGGAACAGCCAACATTACGATGAACGTAGCTAATCCTCAGAAGTGGAGTGCCGAGACACCTTATTTATATACACTGCAGGTTTCCCTCTCAAGCGCGCTGAAGAATGGCAACATGAAATCAGCAAGCATGACTCCTGTCAAGGTAGGTTTCCGCAAGGTGGAAATCAAGAACAAGCAGTTCCTTGTCAACGGTCAGCCTGTGCTCATCAAGGGTGCCAACCGTCATGAGATGGACCCTGACGGAGGTTACGTATTGAGCATGGAGCGCATGATTCAGGATATTAAGACTATGAAGCGTCTGAATATCAACGCTGTCCGTACTTGCCACTATCCTGACGATCCACGCTGGTACGAACTCTGCGATGAGTATGGTATCTATGTGGTAGCTGAGGCTAACCAGGAGAGTCATGGTTTCCAGTATGGCGATGATGCAGCTGCCAAGAAACCGATGTTTGCCAAGCAGATTATGGAGCGCAACCAGCACAATGTTTCCATGTACTTCAATCATCCTAGTGTCGTAACCTGGAGTATGGGTAATGAGACTGTGATGGGCGATAACTTCCTGCAGGCTTACAAGTGGATCAAGAGCCAGGACCAGAGCCGTCCGGTTCAGTATGAGCAGGCTCGCAGAGGCGAGGGTACCGATATCTTCTGCCCTATGTACTATCCTGTAAGTGCTTGTGAAAAGTATGCGAAGGACCCTAACAGTCCGATGCCGCTCATCCAGTGCGAGTACAACCATACCATGGGTAACTCAGGCGGTAACCTGAAGGATTACTGGAATCTGATTCGCAAGTATCCTATCCTCCAGGGTGGTTTCGACTGGGATTTCGTCGACCAGGGCTTGCATCGCAAGGCTTTGAAGCCGATGACCATCAAGAATCCAGAGAAGATGAGCAATGAAGAACTCCGCAAGATAGAATACTGCTATGGTGGTGATTACAACAGTTACGACCCTAGCGACAACAACTTCTGCTGCAATGGTATCATTGGTCCTGACCGTCAGCTCAATCCTCATGCCTACGAGGTGGCTTACCAGTATCAGAACATCTGGGCTAAGATGGTGAATGCAGAGAAGGGCGAAGTAAGTGTATACAATGAGAACTTCTTCCGCAATTTGAGCAACTATGCCTTGGCATGGAGCCTCATTGAGGATGGCGTGGAGACTCAGAACGGTACCATCGCTGATATCGATGTAGCTGCCCAGCAGACCAAGAACTTCACCATCCCTTACGACCTTTCTAAGGTAAAGGGCAAGGAGGTGTTCCTCAACATCGATTTCCGTCTGAAGAAGGCTGAACCTCTGATGGAGGCTGGTCAGATTGTGGCTTATGCCCAGCTGGCAGTGAAGGAGAAGAAGTGCTGCGGTCATTGTGCAGACAACATGGCTAAGTCTCAGAACGGCAAGAAGGTGAAGGCTAAGCTCATCGACAAGAAGGGCGAGCAGGATATCACCGTTACAACTCCTGATCTGACTGTCAAGGTGAACCGTACCACCGGTCTCATCTCTGAATATACCTATCGTGGCAAGTCGCTCCTCGGCGAGGGCGGTACCCTGAAGCCAAACTTCTGGCGTGCTCCTACCGATAATGATTTCGGTGCAGGTCTGCAGAAGAAGTTCAAGGTTTGGAAGAATCCTGTCATGAACCTGAAGGGCGTAGCTGTTGAAAAGGATAAGAAGGCAAACACCATCAACATCTGTGCAACCTATGAGATGCCAGAGGTGAAGGGTGAGCTGGAAATCGATTATCTCATCATGCCTAACACCGGTGCGATGAAGGTAAGCCAGGAGTTTGATGCTTCTGATGATGCCAAGGTTAGCGATCTGTTCCGTTTCGGTATGCTGATGCAGTTGCCATACGATATGGACAAGAGCCAGTATTACGGTCGTGGTCCTATCGAGAACTATTCAGACCGTGAGGACTGCATGCGTATCGGAATCTACAGCGATGATGCCGATAACCAGTACTTCCCATACATTCGTCCACAGGAGAGTGGAACCAAGGGCGATATGCGCTGGTGGAACCAGACCGATGCTTCCGGCTTCGGATTCAAGGTGAAGAGCTGCAAGCCATTCTATGCTTCCGCTATCCACTTCGACACAGAAGAACTGGATGATGGAGATGACAAGGATCAGCGCCACAGTTTCAATCTGAAGAAGTCAAGATTCACCAATCTCTTCCTCGATGCAGAGCATTCTGGTGTGGCTGGTGAGAACTCTTGGGGTGCATGGCCTTTGGAGAAATATCGCCTCCATTATGGCGATAAGAACTTCACTTTCGTGCTCATTCCATTAGATAAATAGTAGAAAAGCAGGGATTTATACGAAAATCCAATATATTTAAACAGAAAATCCACCTCATTCGGGGTGGATTTTTTTATCTTTGCAGAAGATTTACTGCACTCGGCAATTTGAAAGCAAGCTTTCATTGCGCTCGTTTGTGTAATCTTTGCAGCAAATTACTGCACCACCTATATTTAATAAGGTGTAAGTACAGACCTAAAAAATAAACAATAACGAACAATATGAGAAAAGCAAAAATTTTCGCAGCAGCATTGCTGGCGATGTCTTCACTCGGAGCTTTCGCACAGCATCAGTTTACTGTTCAGGCTAACAAGCCTGGAGCAGAAATCCAGCCTACCATGTATGGTATCTTCTTCGAGGATATCAACTTCGGTGCCGATGGTGGTCTTTATGCAGAGATGGTAGAGAACCGCTCCTTCGAATTCCCACAGCGCCTGATGGGATGGAATACATTCGGAAATGTAACCCTCAGCGATGTTAAACCTGCCTTCGACCGCAATCCTCATTATGTAACACTTGAGAGCGCAGGCGCACGTGAGAAGCAGACTGGTCTTGAGAACCGTGGCTTCTTCGGCATGGGCTTGAAGAAGGATATGAAGTACGATTTCACCGTATATGGCCGTCTTCATCTCATCGATGGCAAGCAGGGCAAGATTCGCGTAGAACTCGTCAATTCAAAGAATGATGTGATTGCCAAGCAGGTCATCAACATCACCAATAATAAATGGCAGAAGCTTACTGCTACCCTGACTTCTCCTCAGACCGATGCCAAGGGTTTGATGAGAGTATATCTGGAGAAAGGTTCCGAGAGCGTAGATCTCGACCATATCTCTCTCTTCCCTGAGGACAACTGGAACGGTCTCCGTGCCGACCTTGTACAGGATCTTGCCGACCTGAAGCCTGGTATCTTCCGTTTCCCTGGCGGATGTATCGTAGAGGGAACTGACCTCGATACTCGTTACGAGTGGAAGAACTCTGTGGGTGCTCCTGAGAACCGTCCTTTGAACGAGAACCGCTGGAGAGATACCTTCCCACATCGCCTTTTCCCTAACTACTA
>ERZ1673741.573-NODE-573-length-38082-cov-7.083230_pt1 | contig 38082 bp, 35 predicted proteins | sample MGYA00580209_ERZ1673741 | MGnify/ENA primary metagenome ERZ1673741 (study PRJEB41218, sample SAMN15661754) | gut metagenome | host: Homo sapiens | place: Canada: London | collected 2015-08-20/2019-03-30 | study: EMG produced TPA metagenomics assembly of... | reverse complement strand
AACATGGACAAGAACCACCGCGACCGCATCGCCTTCGTGCGCATCTGCTCGGGCAAGTTCGAGCGCGGCATGAGCGCCTACCACGTGCAGGGCGAGCGCAACCTCAAGCTCGCCGTGGGCACCTCGATGATGGCCGACGACCGCGCCATCGTGGACGAGGCGTACGCCGGCGACATCGTGGGCCTCTTTGACCCGGGCATCTTCAGCATCGGCGACACCGTCTGCGCCGGAAAGAAGCACGTCCAGTACCCTGCGATCCCGACGTTCGCGCCCGAGCACTTCGCCAAGATCTCGCAGGTCGATACCCTGAAGCGCAAGCAGTTCGTCAAGGGCATGGAGGAGCTCGCGCAGGAGGGCGCTGTCCAGATCTTCCGCGAGCTCGGGGCGGGCATGGAGTCCGTGATCGTGGGCGTGGTCGGCGTGCTGCAGTTCGAGGTGCTCGAGCAGCGCCTCGAGAGCGAGTATCACGTCAAGGTCTACCGCCAGGGACTGCCCTACAACCAGATCCGCTGGATCACCAACCCGCCCGACGAGGTCGACGTCCCGCGCCTGAACCTGACGCGCGATACCTGCCGCGTCGAGGATATGCGCGGCGGCAAGCTGCTGCTGTTCACCTCCGAGTGGAACATCAACTGGGCCGTCGAGCACAACGAGGGGCTCAAGCTCTCCGAGTTCGGAAACGTCACGTTCTAGCCCTCGCGTAAGCCCTCGCGCGTTCGGTTGGGTATAAGGGCTACGACTCGTTTGAAACCAGGCATGGAGGCTTGCATGAAGACCTTGGTCGCGTACTTCTCGCACGCAGGGCAGAACTATGTGAACGGCAGCGTCACCGAGCTCGAGTACGGCAACGCGGAGGTGCTCGCCGGGTTCGCGGCGAAGGCCTGCGGGGGCGACCTGTTCCACATCGAGCGCGCCCAGCCGTACCCGGCCGACTACCGCGAGTGCGTGAAGGAGTCCGTCGCCGAGCTCAAGTCCAAGGCACGCCCCGAGCTCGTCGCCGATCGCGACGTGTCGGGCTACGACCGCGTGATCGTCGTCTTCCCCAACTGGTGCGGAACGATGCCGATGCCCGTTTACACCTTCCTCGAGGGCCACGACTTCGCCGGCAAGGAGGTCTGGCCGCTGTGCACCCACGAGGGCAGCGGGCTCGGCCAGATCGAGTCGCACTTCGCCGCCGCCTGCCCGGGCGCGACCATCCATGCCGGCCTCGCGATCAAGGGCTCCGAGGCCCCCGCGAGCGCCGATGCCGTCGCCGCCTGGCTCGCCTAACGTCGCCGCCTGGCTCGCCTAACCCTCACTGGGCGACAGTCATTGGGAGCAGCTTTTTTGCCAGACATGCGCCGCCGCGGGTATGTGCCGCGGCGGCGTGTTTTGGTTGTTGCGGTATGTTTGATGCTCCAAGGTTGGCGGTCGGCGCCGATGGGCGACTGGAGAGGGAGCGGGGATGAACGATGAGCAGAGGCTCGCGGCGTACGACGCCTTCGCGAGGGATGCCCGCGAGGAGCTCGCCGGCTACAACGCTCGGATGGAGGCGCTGCGGGCGGAGGGGAAGACCAAGACCGCGACCTACCGGCAGCTCTTTGCCAACCGCATGACCCTTACCGATATCGTCCGTCGCCTGGAGGACCATGGGCTGTAAAGAAGTGCGCCTGAGGGCGATCGCGCATATGGAGTGCGACCTGCCGCAGAAGTTCGGCATTCCGCGGAACAGCTTCCTTGCCCCCGATCTCCAGGGGCGCATCGTCTTTGAGGCGGGGTTCGCGCTTCCGTCCGCGGTCGCCGGGCTCGAGAGCTTCTCGCACCTGTGGCTGATCTGGGCGTTCGAGAACGGCGTGCCCGGTGGGGGAGCGGCGGATGTCCCGACGGACGCCGGTGCGAGGAGGACGGCTACCCAAGACGGGGACGGTGCCGCTGCCGCCTCCGCAAAGTGGTCCCCGACCGTGCGCCCTCCGCGCCTGGGAGGGTCCGAGCGCAAGGGGATCTTTGCCACCAGGAGCCCGTTCAGGCCGAATCCCATCGGTCTGACCTGTGTGAAGCTCGATTGCGTTGAGCTGACCGAAGCGGGCCCCGTTATCCATGTGCTCGGCGCCGATCTGCGCGACGGGACGCCGATTTACGATATCAAGCCCTACATCCCCTTCGCGGACTGCCATCCCGAGGCGAGCGGCGGCTGGATCGAGGAGTCGCCTTGGCAGGAACTCGAGGTCGAATTCCCCGCGGAGCTGCAGGAGCGCGTGCCCACGGGCAAGCTCGCGGGCCTTATCGAGGTCTTGCGCCAAGACCCTCGCCGCGCAGGCAGCAAGCACGAGCCCAATCGTGTGTACCACCTGGCGTACGCAGGCCTCGACGTCGCGTTCCGCGTAGACGGAAGCGATCTGCGCGTGGTCGGCGTCAATTCCGGGTGAGCCCGCTTGGCAGATGCGGGCTACATCCCAGCTTCCCCGGCAGAGGTCTCTCTCTTGCCCGAATGTGGTCGAAAGATCGGGTTATTCTCAGCCGATTAAGCAGTCTTAAAAAGGCGGAGCGCCTTCTCGCGCTGTTCGTCCGACCATTCAACAAGGGCTGTGTTTATGACGGCTTTACGGACTATCCCCCTACGCGCGGCTTCTTGGTCTAGCCAATTGACCAGCCAAAGGGGGATGGTAATAGAAACTTGTTTTGGCTCGGAAGGGTCGGGCTCCTCAATCAAAGGGTTTTCTGTATCAAAGTAATCGAGGACATCCTTGCCCGCGTCGAAACGCTCCACAAGGTTAGATGCAGTTGTTGCGGTCATAGAAGCTCCTTTCTTTTGGGGTTGCAAGTCGAACGGAGATTAGCCGCCTTTAATCACCGCTGGGCTTCCAAATCGCGACCCAGTATTCGCCCCCAATGAGACCAATCGACAGCCTTCTGTCTTCGCCCTTTTTCGGGATTCTTAGTGTGACGACCCTTCCATCCCATAGATAGCATCCGAAATCTAAGCCCTACGCCATGCTTGGCTTCGTTGGCGAGGCTCTTTTTGTCATCCCATTCGAAAACCATAAGCACTCCAGTAATGCTAAAACAATATTCAATAAATATCTATTAAGGCTTAATTTGAGCTATGCAGCTGATAGCTCGGCTGCATCCGCGGTATTGCCTCCGGGCAGGTATCGTCGATGCTGATGCTGGAAATATGCTCCATGATGAAGCCCCCGTTCCCGCTCACGGCAAAACTGAATAGTCGACTGTGAGTCTCCGGGCTCTTGGGGTGCCGGAGGGACGGGGGCGCGTGCCCGCCAGGGAGAAGCCAGTGTCGTCGGCAATGCGCTGACGACCCGCTGCGCGTACCATTGAGGGCCTCCGTGCAGCTCTTTCTGCTCCCTTACCTTGAGCGGAACTATAGCACGAAACCGAACGTGTGTACTAGAACAAATTGTGGATTCCCGGCGCGACTCGGCCCGGACCTAAGCGGTGCGCGCCCAATCGATGGGCTCGGCACCATGCGCTACCAGCAGTGCGTTCGCGTGCGAGAAGGGCGCAGAGCCGATGAACGCGGGAAGACCGCCGCCGGCGCGTCGCGCCGAGAGCGGGGAGGGGTGGGTCGACGCGAGGCAGAACTTATTTCCGGCGACGCCGTCGCCCAGCGCCGCCTTGGCGCCATCGACTAGGTTGACGGCGTAGCGGCCCCAGGTGAGGAACACCACCGGCTGCGGCAGCTCGAGGCAACGGCGGACGATGTAGTGCGTGAGCACCTGCCAGCCGAGCTTCGCGTGGGAGTTCGCGGCCCCTTGGCGCACCGTCAGCGTGGTGTTGAGCAGCAGCACGCCTTGGCGCGCCCAGCCAGAGAGGTCGCCCGACGAAGGCGTCTCGCAACCCAGATCAGAGGCCATCTCTTTGTAGATGTTGCGCAGGCTCGGCGGCAGCTTGCAACCGTCGTGGACGCTGAACGAGAGCCCCATGGCCTGGCCTTCCTCGTGGTAGGGGTCCTGGCCGAGGATCACGGCGCGGACGTCTGCGGGCGCCGTCCAGGCAAGGGCGTTGAGGATGTCGTCCTGCGGCGGGTAGATCGTCTGTCCCTCCGCGCGCATGCCCGCGACCTCGGCGAGCAGCCGCTCGGTCGTTTCTGTGACGTCTGCCGGCGCGCCGGCGAGCCATTCCTCGACGTTCTTGTTCACGTGTGCCTCCGGGTGCGATTTGGGGACGGGGCAGCCGCCACATTCTCTCTGATTGGCGGGAGCGATTCTAAGGGCGCGACGGCCGGGACCTGCGCGCCCGCTGAGCTATCGGCTGCAGGCGAGGTCGAGGTAGGCATCGATCTCGGCGCGGGGCATCTGCGGGAAGGTCTCGAGCAGGCCTGTGCGAATTACGTCGAGGTAGGGCTTGGTCGGGGCGTTCTTTGGCCGGCGAGAGGCGTTCGTGAAGGTGCGGGCATCAATGCCGTCGATGGGGTCGAGGTCGATCTCGTGGCTGTACCACTCCGGGGCACGGCCTTCCTGGTCGAGAACCTGCTCGTACTGCTCGCGCGTGATGAGCCAGGCGCGAGCGAGGGCGTCGCCGGGGCGCGACGCGTCGAGGAAGCCGACCCCTCCGCCCTCCCAGATCTGGGCGCTGCCTCCGAAGTAGAGGTCGAAGGGCACATGGACGGCGCGAGACTCCACGGGCGCGGTCTTGTCCGCGCAGCCGGGGTACTCGCGGCCGTTGAAGGGGCAGAGCCCGCCCTGCACGTAGTACTTGAACCGATCCCAAGTGAGGTTCGAGCCATAGCAGACGTACCAGATGTGGGTCTTTGCGAGCTTGGCGTAGTCAGGCGTTGGCATCGGTTCTCCTTTGTGGCGCGGCCATACGTGCGCGGGTCCGCGCACGCGGAAATTGTAGTCTTATCCCTGAGGTACCATCGAGTCAAAAATCGACCAAACGGAGAAGCGCTATGGGCAGGAGCAACGGCAACGAGGGCGGCAACGGGCAGCCGAGGACGAAGGTGGTGGGAGGCGTCGCAGCCATCGCGATCGCGCTCGTCTGCTCCGTCCTGGGGATCTCGGGCATAACTCCCGGCTCCGGGAACTCCTCGCAGGGTGCGCAGGCGGTCTCGTCGCAGACGGCCTCGCAGCAGCGCGGCGGCGCCTCCGACCAGGCCGGCAGCCTGACCTTCCGAAACAAGGACCGCCTCGAGTCCCACTACCAGAAGCACGGGGTGGGCATGGGATACGCCTCCGCGGAGGACTACCTTGCCGGCGCGAACGCCGTGATCTCGAACCCGAAGTCGCTCCACAAGACCGAGGCCGAGGACGGCGACGACGTCTACTACCTGGAGTCGACCGGAGAGTTCGTGGTCGTCTCGCGCGACGGGTGCATCCGCACGTATTACATCGCCGACAAAGACTACTTCGATAGGCAATAGGAGCTCGCCATGGGTTACGAGTTCGGCGAGCTGCCGTATGCCGCGCTTCTGGGAATCGTGTATCTCTTTATATTGAATATCATCACGCTGATCGTCTACATCGTCGACAAGGCGCGTGCAGGCGGCGGTGCCTCGCGCGTTCCCGAGTCGACGCTTTTGGGCCTTGCCATGGTCGGCGGAGCGGCGGGAGCGCTTCTGGGCATGCTGCTCGTGCGGCACAAGACGCGTAAATGGTATTTTCGGCTCACAGTGCCCGTGCTGCTCGCGGCACAGGTGGCGCTCGTGGTATGGATCGTCTTCTTTGCTTCGGGAATCAGTTAAGATGTTTATGTAGCTCAGACGCAAGCTCTGGTAGAAGCTCGGCGAAGGTCTGCTCACGCGAGGCCTTCTTTAGCTGGCACTCCCAGATCACATGGACCGTCCAGCCGTCGTCGCGCAGCTCCTTGAGGTTCTGCGCGTCTCGCTCGACGTTGCGGGCGAACTTGGCGTTCCAGTACTCGGTGTTCTTGCGCGGGGTCGAGGGATTACAGCGCGGGCAGCGGTGCCAGAAACAGCCGTTGATAAAGATCGCGACCTTGCGCCCCGGCCAGGCGACGTCCGGGCGGCCCGGGACCTTCCATTGGAGCCGGTACCCGGTGAGGCCCGTCGCGCGCAGGCGCTCGCGCACGAGCAGCTCGGGCTTGGTGTCGCGGCCTTTGTTGCCCTGCATGGAGCGGTGCGTGCCGTAGTCGGTGGCGGCGGGCACCCCGCGGCGGGCGAGGTTCGCGGCGAGGGCCTGCTCGGCGGGCGCGGCCGCGAGGCGCGCCTGCGATAAGGCCTCCGACCAGCGCTCGGTTAGCCGCTCGACGTCCCAAGCGGCGTTCGCGGGGCTCGTGGAGGGCAGCACGATCGCGGGGATGCCGCTTCGGTACTCGAGGAACTTGTGGTAGAGGCGCCCGGCCGTCGCACCGTTGCAGATCACCGCGCGCACGGGCGCGGCCGCGAGGATCCGCGCAATATCGTTGGCCTGCACGTTCTTTATACTCGCGTCGCTCGAGCCCTTGATGTCGCACTCGGCGATGACGTCCCACAGCGCGATGCCGTGCGAAAGGAGCATCTCCCGCTTCTGGGGGATGGACTCAGGTTCCGCGCAACCCTCGCATCCGGCGATCACGCGCCAGAAGCGGTTCTGCGGGTTGCCGTAGTAGAACTCGTTCTGCCGGCTCTTTACGGAAGGGAACGACCCCAGAACGAGAACGCGCGAGCGCTCGTCGTAGATGGGGTCGAAACCGTGCGATATGTGCTGGTACTGAGCTGCCATGGGGACGATTCTAACGCAGCGGCTCCGCCCAAGGCCCGGGCGATCGACTATCGCCGCGTGCCGAAGATTCCGCGGATGATCTGGTTGGCTGCGGTGCGGCCCGCGGAGGTGAGCACGCTCGCGGCGGCGCGGGTCATCGCGTCGAGCTGCTTCTGGCGCTCCTTGGCCGCCTTCTCCGCGGCTTTCTCGGCCTCCTTCTGCTGCCTCGCGGCCTCCTGCTCGGCCAGGCGCTGCTGACGCGCGGCTTCCTTCTCGGCCTTCGCTTGGGCGGCGGCCTGCTGCTTGGCGAACTCTGCCTTCTGGGCCTCGAGCTCGGCGCGCTCCTTGGCGAGCTGCTCGGCGGCGGCGTTCTCCTGCTGCTCGCCGAGGATCAGCTCGTAGGCGCTCTCGCGGTCGATGGCGCTGCCGTACTTCTCCATGAGCGCGGACTGTCCGGCGACGACGGCGGCCTTTGCCTCGTCGCTGGCGGCCGCCATCAGGCATTGCGGCGGGAGGATCTTCGCGTTCTCGACGATCGAGGGCTTGCCGTCCTCGTCGAGGAAGCTCACGAGCGCCTCGCCCGTGCCGAGCTCCATGATGGCGACCTCGCTCTTGAACTTGGGGTTCTCGCGGAAGGCGGCTGCAGCGGCCTTGACGGCCTTCTGCTCGGCGGGGGTGTAGGCGCGCAGGCCGTGCTGGACGCGGTTGGAGAGCTGGGCCAAGACCTCGTCGGGGATGTCGCTCGGGGACTGCGAGATAAAGTACACGCCGACGCCCTTGGAGCGGATGAGCTTGACGACCTGGATGATCTTGTTCAGCAGCTCGGAGGGCATGTCCTTAAACAGGAGGTGCGCCTCGTCAAAGAAGAACACGAACTTGGGCTTTTCCATGTCGCCCACCTCGGGGAGCTTCTCAAAGAGGTCCGAGAGCATCCAGAGCAGGAACATCGAGTAGATCTGCGGCTGCTGGACGAGCTTGGTCGCGTCGAGGATGTTGATGTAGCCCTCGCCGTTCTCGTCGCAGGCGAACCAGTCGGAGAGCTCGAGCGCGGGCTCGCCGAAGAACACGTCGCCGCCCTGGTCCTCGACGGCGATGAGCGCGCGTAGGATGGCGCCGACGGACTGCGCCGAGACGTTGCCGTAGGTCGTCGTGTACTCCTTGGCGTGCTCGCTCACGTAGGTGAGCATTGCGCGGAGGTCCTTCATGTCGATGAGCAGCAGCTGGCGGTCGTCGGCGATGCGGAACACGATGTTGAGCACGCCTTCCTGGACCTTCGTGAGACCGAGCAGGCGGGCGAGCAGGGTCGGGCCCATATCCGAGACCGTGACGCGGACGGGGACGCCGCCGATGCCGTCCATGCTCCAGAAGCGCGCCGGGCAGCCTTTGTAGGTAAAGCCCTCGAGGCCGAACTTGGCGATGCGCTTCTGCATGCCCTCGGAGTCGACGCCCGCCTGGCACATGCCGCTGACGTCGCCCTTGACGTCGGCCATAAAGACGGGGACGCCCGCCCGCGAGAAGCCCTCCGCCATGAGCTTGAGCGTGACCGTCTTGCCCGTGCCGGAGGCGCCGGCGATGAGGCCGTGGCGGTTGGCTTGATTAAGGAGCAGGTAGCAGGGGTTGTCGCCCTGGGCCATCCAGATTTTGTTGTCCTGAAGCACGGTTCCTCCTTGCGCTCGGCAAAAAACTACCTCATTCTACCAGCGGGTTTATTATGTCCGGGAAGAAGGCGTGGGTGGGCTCAATCATCGATTGAGCGGTATGCGGAAGCGCCGCGCCGACCGCTTATGGCCGCCGGTGGACCGCCTTGGCACCGAGGCGATCCGTCGGCAAGGCGAGGAAGGAGATGCGGTGCGCTACACCGTCGTGTGCGTGGGCAAGCTCAAAGAGAAGTTCTGGGTCGCGGCGTGCGCCGAGTACGTCAAGCGGCTCGGGGCGTACGCCAAGGTCGAGGTGCGCGAGGTCGCAGACGTCGACCCGGCGCGCGCGGGAGGCGTCGAAGCGGCGCGGAGGCGCGAGGGCGCGGCGATCCTCGGCGCCATCGGGCCGCGGACGCATGTCATCCTGCTCGCCATCGAGGGCAAGGAGCGCTCGAGCGAGGATTTCTCGCGCCGGCTCGACGGGCTCGCGCTCGGCGGGAAGAGCGACATCGCCTTCGTCATCGGCGGCTCGGACGGCGTGAGCGACGAGGTACGTGCGCGCGCCGACGAGACGCTGAGCTTCGGCCCGATCACGCTGCCGCATAACCTCGCGCGCGTCGTGCTTTTGGAGCAGGTGTACCGCGCATGCAAGATTTCGCGCGGAGAACCGTATCACAAGTAAAGCTAGCTGCGGATTTCTGCTAGAGTTGGGCAGTTAACTCGTAGTCTTCGCGCGGCTTGGCACCGCGCATCCGCATGAAAGCAGGTAGACCATGGCTCTCGCCGGACGTCAGATCAGGCAGCTCCGCAGCCTCGCGCACCACCTCGAGCCCGCCGTTATCGTGGGCAAGTCCAACGTGACCGAGAACACCGTCGAGCAGGCGAGCGAGTACCTCGAGAAGCACGAGCTCATCAAGTGCTCCGTGCTCGACACCTCCTCGCTCTCCACGCGCGAGGCCGCAGAAGAGCTCGCTGAGCACCTCGGCGCCGAGGTCGTGCAGGTCATCGGCCGTAAGTTCACCCTGTACCGCGAGAGCTCGCGCGAGGGCGTTCAGAAGATCCAGCTCGACTAGCGCCATGGCGCGCAGGTCGGCATCGGAGAGCGCGGAGACCGTTGAGCTGCGCCGAGACGAGCGCGGGCTCGCGCTCGTGGGCGGCGGCATGGAGCTTCTCGGGGACTTCACGCGGATGCTGCCGCGCCTGCGCACAGACCGGTTGGGCCGCGAGCTGCTCGTTCGCGCGGCGCGCGTCCGCGGCGCCGAGGAGCCGACGGCCATCGACTGCACAGCGGGCCTCGGCGAGGACTCGCTGCTCCTCGCGGCGGCGGGGTTCCGCGTGACGCTCTTTGAGCGCGACGAGACGATCTGCGCGCTGCTCGCCGACGCTATGGAGCGGGCGGCGAATGAGCCGCAGCTCAAGGATATCGTTGAGCGCATGACGCTCGTGGGCGGGGACAGCATCGCCGGTCTGGCGGAGCTCGGCTTTGCGCCCGATGTCGTCTACCTGGACCCGATGTTTCCCGGGCGCACCAAGTCCGCTGCGGTCAAAAAGAAATTCCAGCTGCTCCATCACCTTGAGCAGCCATGCGAGGAGGAGAACGAGCTGGTCGCCGCCGCGCTCGCCGCGTCCCCGCGCAAGGTCGTGATCAAGCGCCCGGCCAAAGGTCCTCAGCTCGCGGGCATCAAGCCGAGCTATTCGATTTCCGGCAAGGCCGTGCGCTACGACGTGCTCGTGCCGCCGAGGCAGACGGAAGGGTAGGGGTTGCCATGGCGAAGATCGTGAACACCTTCGATGTCGAGGCCTGCAACAAAGAGCTCGCCGCCGCGGGGCTGAGCACGCGCATCCATCTGCACGACGCATGCGGCGGGCAGTTCTTCAGCTGGGACTCGCTGGGGGAGCGCGACGGCGAGGTGCGCGAGGCGATCGCGAGGTTCTTCTCGTCGCGCGGCATCCAGCCGACGTTCAACGATGACCCATCGTTCTACATACTTTAGCGCCCTGCTTTGTGCGTGAGGTGCCAGCCCTCGCAAGTCAAACGTGCGATCTCGCAGGCGGCGCGTCCGCCGGAATCAAAAATGTTGTTGCTTAAGTGTGTATAGCGTATATATACTGCCATTAACAGATATACACACTAAGGAATGAGCATGGATATACTCCTTTCGAACACGAGCGACAAGCCCATCTACGAGCAGATCTCCTCTCAGGTTCGCTCGCAGATCATCTCGGGCGTCCTTGCCGCGGGCGAGCGGCTCCCCTCGATCCGGGCGCTCGCGGATGGCCTGGGGGTCTCGGTCATCACCACAAAGCGCGCCTACTCGGACCTCGAGGCGGAGGGGCTCATCGCGACCGTCCAAGGTAAGGGCACCTTTGTGGCCGAAACGAGCAACGAGCTTTTGCGCGAGCAGCGCATGCGGCATGTGGAGCAACTCGTGGGGCGGGCAGCGAACGAAGCCGCTGAGCTCGGGCTTTCGCGCGCGGAGCTCCACGACATGGTCGATCTTATGGCGCCTTCGGGCCTCAAGTAGAGAGGGGATGGAACATGACGAACCTGCTGGAAATGAAGGGCGTAAGTCGGCGCGTGAGCGACTCGTTCTCCCTCGGCGGCATAGACCTCGCCGTGGGTGCGGGCGAGGTCGTCGGCCTCGTGGGCACCAACGGCGCGGGCAAGACCACCACGCTTCGCGCCGCCTTGGGGCTCCTCCACACGGACTCGGGCTCGATACGGCTCTTTGGGCAGCCGTTCGGTCCTGGCTGCAAGGCGTCTGTCCAGCGAGAGGTGCGCTCACGCGTTGGCGTGGTGCTCGACGCCTGTCCGTTCCCGCGCGACCACACGGTTTCCCAGGTCGTGGCCTGCGTGGCCCCCGCGTACTCCAACTGGGACCAGGCGACCTTCGATGACCTCACGGCGCGAGCGGGGATCCTCCCCAAAACCAAGGTCCGCGACCTCTCCCGCGGCATGGGCATGAAGCTGCAGCTGGCGGTTGCCCTCTCGCACGGCGCGGAGCTGCTGGTCCTTGACGAGGCTACGGCGGGCCTCGACCCCATCGCGCGCGACGAGGTCCTCGACCAGCTGCGGGCCTTCGCGAGCGCGGGCGACGATGGGCAGGGGCGCGGCGCTGCCCATGGCGTTCTGCTCTCGAGCCACATCACGAGCGACCTCGAGCGCATTGCGGATCGCGTGGTCGCCATCGATGCGGGGCGCATCGCGTTCGACGTGCCGCGCGAGGACATCACCGATACTGCGGGCATCGCGCACTGCGCCTCCTCTCGGGCGAGCGAGGTCCTCTCCTGCGTCGACGATGCGCGCCTGCTGCGCCGCGAGTATGGCTGCGACGTTCTGGTGCCCAACCGCTTCGAGTTCGCCGAGGCGTTCCCGGACGTCGCCTGCGACCATGCGAGCGTGGACGAGTACCTGCACTTCTTCCTGAAGGGAGAGACCCGATGAAGACCGCCATCATTTGCGACATCAAGACGCTTGTGCCCTTCCTGCCCTCGATCGGCATCACCCTCGTGGCAGTCTGCGCGTTCCTCACGCTTGGCGGGAGCGGGCTTTCCGCGGTGGGAAGCGTCGCCGTCATGATGGTCCTGCTCTGCATGTTCTCGCTCACCGGCTACGACGACCAGGGCGGCTGGGGAAGGTTCCGCGCCACGATGCCGTTCTCGCGCAGGGAGGTCGTCGTGGGGCGCTACCTGGCCGTCCTCCTGCTCGGGCTCGTTGGCATCGCGCTGGCGGTCGTGCTCGGCGGCGCCTTCCAAGCGCTGTTCGGCGCGCTGCTGGGGACGCGGACGGATGCGCCTGGCGTGGCCGAGCTGGTCGCGTCGTCGGTCGCCTCGCTCGCGTGCGGCCTGGTGATATGCGCCGTGGCGATGCCTTTCTCGGTGAAGTTCGGGGCCATGAGGGGCATGCGCTTCTTTGCCTGCGCCGTGGCGATCGTCATTTCCGTTGGGGTGGCGTTGGGCATCGGCGCCATGTCGCCCGGTGTGCTCGCGGGTATCGTGCGCTGGGTCGACGAGAACCTGCTCATGTGCCTTGCCGGCATCGTGGCGTTCTCCCTGGCCCTGTACGCCGCGAGCTGCGCCGTGAGCCTTGGGATCTACGAGAAGAAGGACCTCTAGCGCCATGGGCGCGGCGGGGCGCCCGGCCGACAAACATCCCCTCCATCAAACACGCCCGCCAAGCATGCCACAGCCGAAAACCTCCCCGCACCAAAAGGCCCCGCAACTCATAAGAGCTGCGGGGCCTTTGCTATGCAGGAGGCGTCGGATTACATGCGCTCGTGGCAGGTACGGGCGATGACGTCGAGCTGCTGCTCGCGGGTGAGGTCGATGAACTTCACGGCGTAGCCGGAGACGCGGATGGTGAAGTTGGCGTACTCGGGCTTCTCGGGGTGCTCCATGGCGTCCTTGAGCTTCTCGACGCCGAAGACGTTGACGTTCAGGTGGTGAGCGCCGTTGGCGAAGTAGCCGTCGAGGACGTTGACGAGGTTGGCGGTGCGCTGCTCGTCGTCGTTGCCCAGGGCAGACGGGTTGATGGTCTGCGTGTTGGAGATGCCGTCGAGGGCGTACTCGTAGGGGAGCTTGGCCACGGAGTTGAGGGAGGCCAGAAGGCCGCTCTGCTCAGCGCCGTAGGCGGGGTTGGCGCCCGGGGCGAACGGGGTGAACGCCTTGCGGCCGTCGGGGGTGCCGCCGGTGGCCTTGCCGTAGACCACGTTGGAGGTGATCGTCAGGATCGAGGTCGTGGGCTCGGAGTTGCGGTAGGTGTGGTGCTTGGCGATCTTGGCCATGAAGGTCTTGAGCAGCCAGACGGCGATGTCGTCGGCGCGGTCGTCGTCGTTGCCGTACTTGGGGAAGTCGCCCTCGACCTCGTAGTCGACGACGATGCCCTGCTCGTCGCGGACGGTCTTGACCTTGGCGTACTTCATGGCGCTGATGGAGTCGACGACGTGGGAGAAGCCGGCGATACCGGTCGCGAAGGTGCGGCGCACGTTGGTGTCGATGAGGGCCATCTCGGCGGCCTCGTAGTAGTACTTGTCGTGCATGTACTGGATGAGGTTCAGGATGTTGACGTAGAGGTTGGCGAGCCAGTCCATCATGAGGTCGAACTTGTGCATGACCTCGTTGTAGTCGAGGTACTCACTGGTGATGGGTGCGTACTCAGGGCCGACCTGCATGTGGTTGCCCTGCTTGTCCATGAACTTCTCGTCCTTGCCGCCGTTGATGGCGTAGTTCAGGCACTTGGCGAGGTTGGCGCGGGCGCCGAAGAACTGCATCTCCTTGCCGGTCTCGGTGGCAGAGACGCAGCAGCAGATGGAGTAGTCGTCGCCCCAGACCGGACGCATGACGTCGTCGTTCTCGTACTGGATCGAGGACGTGGTGACCGAGATCTTTGCCGCGTACTTGCGGAAGTTCTCCTGCAGGCGCTTGCTGTAGAGGACGGTGAGGTTCGGCTCGGGGGCCGGGCCCATGTTCTCGAGCGTGTGCAGGAAGCGGTAGTCGTTCTTGGTCACGAGGCTGCGGCCGTCCTGGCCGAGGCCGGCGACTTCGAGCGTCGCCCAGACCGGGTCGCCCGAGAAGAGTGCCTGGTAAGAAGGAATGCGGGCGAACTTGACCATGCGGAGCTTGAGGACGAGGTGGTCGATGAGCTCCTGGGCCTCGGACTCGGTGATCTTGCCGGCCTCGAGGTCGCGCTGGATGTAGATGTCCAGGAAGGTGGAGACGCGGCCCACGGACATGGCGGCGCCGTTCTGGGTCTTGATGGCGGCGAGGTAGCCGAAATAGAGCCACTGGACGGCCTCGTGGGCGTCGCGGGCGGGCTGCGAGATGTCGTAGCCGTAGATCTCGGCCATCTTCTTCATGCCCTGGAGGGCGCGGATCTGGTCGGCGAGCTCCTCGCGCTGGCGGATGACGTCGTCGGTCATGGTGCCGTCGCCGCAGTTGAGCTGGTCGGCCTTCTTGCCGGCGATGAGGCGGTCGACGCCGTAGAGGGCCACGCGGCGGTAGTCGCCGACGATGCGGCCGCGGCCGTAGGTGTCGGGAAGGCCGGTGATGACGTGGGAGTGGCGGGCGGCGCGCATCTCGGGGGTGTAGGCGTCGAAGACGGCCTGGTTGTGGGTCTTGTGGTACTCGTTGAAGATCTGGTTGAACTTGTCGTTCACGTGGAAGCCGTAGTTCTCGGCCGCCTGCTGGGCCATCTTGATGCCGCCGTAGGGCATGAAGGCGCGCTTGAGGGGCTTGTCGGTCTGGAGGCCGACGACCTTCTCGAGGTCCTTGGTGCCCTCGCCGATGTAGCCCGGGCCATAGGCGGTCAGGCCAGAGACGACCTCGGTCTCGCACTCGAGGACGCCGTCGTGGGCGCGCTCCTCGGCCTGGAGCTCCTGGACCTTGCCCCAGAGCTCGTTGGTGGCGTTGGTCGGGCCGGCGAGGAACGAGTCGTCGCCGTCGTAGGGGGTGTAGTTGTTCTGGATGAAGTCACGGACGTTGATGTCGTCCACCCAGTGACCGCCGGTAAAGCCGGTCCATTCGTCGCGAAGCTGCATTGTCATGCCTCCTTTTGTTCGGCGCGTCGGCCCTGAGCCGGGGCCGTGGCGCGTTTAATGACCTGAAGTCGGTGGTGGTGCGATGGTGCGTGGTGACGCTATATCTCCAGCTCGCCGCGCAGGATCTGCTGCGCCCGCGCGGTGCGCTCCGGGGTCGGGGGCTCGACGCCCTCGAGCCGGTAGGGGATGCCGAGCTCCTCCCATTTGAAGACGCCGAGGGTGTGGTAGGGGAGCACCTCGACGCGCTTGACGGCGTCGCCGAGGCCCGCGATGAAGTCGCGTGTCCGGCGCAGGTAGTCGTCGACGTCGGTGACGCCCGGCACGAGGACGTGGCGGATCCACAGGGGCTGCTCGCGCTGCGCGAGGTAGCGCAGGCAGTCGAGGATGTTCTCGTTGCCGCGCCCGGTGAGGGCGAGGTGCTCGGCGGGGTCGATGTGCTTGATGTCCGCCATCACGAGGTCGCAGTCGTCCATGAGCTGGTCGAACTTCTGGAGCCAGGCGGGCTCGCGCGTGAAGGGCGCGAGGCTCGTGTCCAGGCAGGTGTTGATGCCGCGGGCGTGCGCCTTCCGGAAGAGCTCGAGGACGAAGTCGAGCTGGCAGAGCGCCTCGCCGCCGCTGACGGTGATGCCACCCTCGGGGCCCCAGTAGCTGCGGTAGCGCTCGGCCTGGTCGAGGAGCTCGTCGGCACCTCGGAGCTCGCCGCCCTTGCCGGCCCAGGTGTCCGGGTTGTGGCAGTAGGCGCAGCGCATCGGGCAGCCCTTGAGGAAGATGAGGAAGCGGACGCCGGGGCCGTCTGCCGAGCCGAATGACTCGATCGAGTGGATGTTCCCCTGCATGCGCGCCTCCTTGTTCGGATTGCCTGCTTCGCGACGATTGCGAACGGTAGCAAATCTAACGAGGGACGCTTCAGCGTTCCTTGACTGGAATCAAGTAACGAGAAATTTGCGTTTTCAGGCGGTGAACGGTAGGTTTGCGCCGGCAAGCGGTATGTTGCGGCCGGCGATCAGCCGCGCGGGACCTATGGACGCGAAATTGTCCTCAGCCCCTCGTGGTCAACGACGAGGATCCGCCCGCGGCCGGGGCGCTCGATCAGCCCCTCGCGCGCGAAACGGGCGATGTTGCGGCTGACGGTCTCGGGACGCAGGCCCACGCTCGCGGCGATGTCCTCGAGCTTGAGGCGGATCTCGGGGCCGGCGCAGCGCTGGTCACGTGCGAGCAGGTACTTGGCGAGCCGCTGGCGCGGGTCGCGGATGGAGAGCATCAAGATCCTCTCTTCCGCCTCGTCGAGCTCGGTCGTGATCATGCGGATCAGGCCCAGCGCCACGTCGGGGTGGTTGGAGAGGAGCGCCTCGAAGTCCGCGCGGTGGATTCGGCACAGGCGCACCGGCGCGAGGCACTCGACGGAGTAGCGGTAGACGTGGTCGGCGGTGAACATCCCGTGCCAGAGCGCCTGGCCGTCGTGAAGCACGTCGAGGACGTATTCCTCTCCGTCCGAGTTCACGCGGAACGTCTTTATGCGGCCCGAGCGCACGACGATGATCGACTCGATGGGGTCGCCCTCGTGGACGATGATGTCGCCCTCGGCGTGCGCGGTATGCCGCGAGCAGGCCAAAAGCTCGCGCTTGGCGTCGGCGGGCAGGTCGGCAAAGAGGCGGATGTTGTCCATGCAGGAGCTCCCCGCGCGGGAGAACGCGCAGTCGTGCCCTGCGCCCGCGCACACGCGCTCGGTCTGGATGGGTTCGCTCATCTTCGCCCCTCTCGACGCCCGACCCACCCATTATCGCGCATCGCCCGTCCCGCGCGCACAAAGAAGGCCGCCGCCCGCGGGCTGCGGACGACGGCCGGGTATGCCGGGCGCATGGGCGAGCGGGCAGCTCAGGTCCTACTCGTCGCGCTCCCAGGTGGTAAGAAGCGCGTCGAGCTGGGCCTCGATGGAGGCGCGGTCCATGTGGCGGCCGATGATGCAGAGTTTGGTCTCGCGGTCGCCGACCTCGGGGTCCCAGGTGTCGAGGATCTCGGGAGTCTCGGCCAGGATCTGCTTCTTTTCCTCCTCGGGCGCGGAGTCGACAAAGAGGCCGTTCTCCGAGAGGCGCATCTGGTGGCCGGCCTGCTCAAAGAGGTAGCACATGTCGGTGTTCAGGGTCGTCCAGACGCAGCCCTTGGCGCGCACGACCTCGTCGGGCCAGTTGTACTCGACGTAGCGCTGGAACGCCTCGTGGTCGAAGGGCTGGCGGCGGTGGTAGACGAAGGTCTGGATGTCGTACTCGAGGACCTCGGGGTCGTCGTGCTCCTCGGGGTGCTCCATGGCCTCGATCCAAGCGGCGGAGTTGTAGGCCTTCATGAAGTCGAAGCGGTCGGTGTCCAGGATCTGGTCCATGGGGACCTCGCCCTGCTCGGCCTCGACGATGACGGCGTCCTTCTGGAGGCTGCGGACGATGGCCTTGAGCTCCTGGAGCTGCTCGGGCGTGACGGTGTCCGTCTTGTTGAGGATGAGCGTGGAGCAGAACTCGATCTGCGAGATGATGAGCGCCTCGATGTCGTCCTCGTCGATGTCGTCGGCCAGAAGGTCGCGTCCGCCGTGGAACTCGTCGTACATGCGCGCGCAGTCGACGACGGCGACGATGTTGTCGAGCGCGAGCTTGGGCTCGCCGCCGGCCTTCTCCTCGTCGCAGAAGGCGCTGATGGTGTAGGCGATGGGCACGGGCTCGCAGATGCCGGAGGCCTCAATGATGATGTAGTCGAAGTCGCCGGAGTCGGCCAGGGTCGAGAGCTGGTTGGCGAGGTCGTCGGCCAGCGTGCAGCAGATGCAGCCGTTGGTCAGCGGGATGATGTCCTCGGCCTCGGTGAGGCCGCCGTCGCGGATGAGGCTCGCGTCGACGTTGACCTCGCCGATGTCGTTGACGATGACCGCGGCGCGGATGCCGCCGTCGTTTCCGAGGATGTGGTTGAGCAGCGTGGTCTTGCCGGCGCCGAGGTAGCCGGTGAGCATCACGATCTTCACGGGTTTGTTCGCGGGCATGTGCCCTCCTTCGGGTAAAGAAGCCATAACGGCTTTATGGTACCCCGAAGCGCCGCGCGCCTTGAATGACGAAAAGGGACAGTCCCTTTTCGTCATTTTTAGTGCACGAAGAGGTGGATGAAGGGGCGCTTCCAGTCGGCGTGGGGCGCGTAACGGAACGGCGCGTCAAAGAAGGTGGCCTTGCTGATCACGGACTTCTCGTGCGTGAAGGTCTCGAAGCTCTTGCGCCCGTGGTAGCTGCCCATGCCGGAGGCGCCCATGCCGCCGAAGCCCATGTGGCTCGTGGCGAGGTGCATGATGCAGTCGTTGACGCAGCCGCCGCCGAAGGGGACCTCGGCGGTCACGCGGCGCTGGGCCGCGCGGTCCTCGCTAAAGAGGTAGCAGGCCAAAGGCGTCGGGCGCGAGCGGACGAAGTCGATGACCTCGTCGAGCGCGCGGTAGCTGATCACGGGCAGCACGGGCCCGAAGATCTCCTCGCCCATGACGGCGTCGCCTGCGGTCACGCCGCGCATGACGGTGGGCGCGATTTTGAGCGAGGCCTCGTCCGACTCGCCGCCGAGGACGACCTTGGCCGGGTCGATGAGGCCGCGGACGCGGTCGAAGTGCTTGCGGTTGATTATCTTGCCGTATTCGGGGTTGGAAAGAGGGGCATCCCCGAGCTGGCGCTCGACGGCGCGGGCGAGCTCGGAGAGGAACGCCTCCTCCACGCGCTCGTCCACGAGCAGGTAGTCGGGCGCCACGCAGGTCTGCCCGACGTTCAGCCACTTGCCGAAGGCGATGCGCTCGGCCGCCACGCGCAGGTTGGCCGTGGCGTCGACGATGCACGGGCTCTTTCCGCCGAGCTCGAGCGTGACGGGGGTCAGGTGCTCGGACGCGCGGCTCATGACGAGCTTGCCCACCGTGACGCCGCCAGTGAAGAAGATGTAGTCCCAGGCCTCGTCCAGAAGCGCGGTGTTCTCCGCGCGGCCGCCCTCGACGACCGCCACGAGCTCGGGGCCGAAGGCCTCCTCGCAAATGCGCCGCAGTTCAGCGGAGGAGGCGGGCGCGTAGGCGGAGGGCTTGATGACGACGGTGTTGCCCGCCGCGAGGGCGCCGGCGAGGGGCTCCAAGGTCAGGAGGAAGGGGTAGTTCCACGGTGCCATGACGAGCGTGACGCCATAGGGCACGCGCTCGACGTGCGCCGAGGAGATGGCGTTGGCGAGGTCGACGGGGCGCAGGTGGCGGCTGGCCCAGCGGCCCACGTGCGAGATCTGGTGGCGGATCTCGGCGAGCGAAAGGCCGGTCTCGCACATGTAGCTCTCGTCCGGGGACTTGCCGAGGTCGGCTGCGAGCGCGTCGGCGATGGCGCCCTCGTGCGCGGAGACGACGTCGTAGAGGCGGCGCAGCGCCGCCTTGCGCGCGGCGACCGGCAGCGTGGCGTTCGAGCGGAAGTGCGCGCGCTGGCGCTCGACGATGGCGTGGACCTGGCTAGCTTCCATGGGCTTCTTTCCTCCTGGGGCGACGGTGCGGCGGTGCTGGCCTACGCGAGGGCGCAGGCGGGGGCGTAGCCGGCGACGACGCGGTACATGTGGGCGAGCTCGGCGGCGTCCCACAGGACGGGGACGGGGTAGAGCGGGTTGGACTCGGCGTCGGCGAAGGCGGCCATCGCGGGGATGTCCTCCTCGCGGATGCAGTCGAAGTGCTCGGGGATGCCCATCCGGGCGTTCATGCCCTCGACCCAGTCGATGAAGTCGGCGCCGGTCCGGCCGATGCCGGCGGCCTGGGCGAGTTCGGCGAGCTTGGGCTCGGCTGCCGCCCCGTAGGCGCGCAGGACGTGGGGGAGGATGACGGCGTTCGCGAGGCCGTGCGGCGTGCCGTAGCGGCCGCCCAGGCTGTGGGCGATGCCGTGGACGTAGCCCACGTAGCTGCGGGTGAAGGCGATGCCCGCCTTGTAGGCGGCGGTGAGCATGTTGCGGCGCGCCTCCTCGTCGTCGCCGTGCGCGTAGGCTCGATAGAGGTTGTCGTGGATGAGGCGGACGGCCTCGACGGCGGTGGCGCGCGTGTAGGCGTTCGTGCTGCGGCCGATGTATGCCTCGACGGCGTGCGTGAGCGCGTCCATGCCGGTCGTCGCGGTGATCGACGCTGGCAGGCCCAGTGTGAGGCGCGGGTCGTGGACGGCGTAGCGCGGGATGAGCACGAAGTCGTTGATGGGGTACTTGTGGTGCGTGGCGCTGTCGGTGATCACGGCGGCGAGGGTGACCTCGGAGCCGGTGCCGGCGGTGGTGGGCACGGCCACGAGCAGCGGCAGGCGGCGGTGCACGCGCAAAAGTCCGCGCATCTTGTTCACGGGTTTGTGGGGCTGGGCGACGCGCGCGCCCACGCCCTTTGCGCAGTCCATGGCCGAGCCGCCGCCGAAGCCGATGATCGCCTGGCAGCCGTCCTCGCTAAAGAGCGCGGCGGCCTCCTCGACGTTATCCACGGTTGGGTTGGCGACGGTCTTGCTGTAGACGGAGACGCGGATACCCGCGGCGGCGAGTGACTCCTCGAGCCCCTTCGTGAGGCCGAGCCGGGCGATGCCGGGGTCGGTGACCAGCAGCGCGGACGTGATGCCCTTTGCGGCAAAGACGGGCGTCACGCCCTCGACCGAGCCCAGGATCTGCGGCTCGGTGTAGGGCAGGACGGGCAGGGCGATGCGGAAGGCGGTCTGGTAGGCGCGGCACCAGAGCTGGCGAAGCGGGTTCACGAAGGAGGGCTCCTCTCGTTGACGACTCAACGGTGCAGCATTGTAGGCGAGAAGCCCATTGACTCGTCAACTTTACACAATTCGCGCGGGGTGCCGAGGCGCGGGACGCGGCAGGTCGCGGCATGCCGAGCGCGCGGGGCGGCAGGCCGGGGCGCACGGGGCGGCAGATCGGGGGCGGGCACGAATTTCCCGCGGCACTTTGGAAAAAGCGCGCCCCCAAGTCAGCGGTGTCAGCGTGCAAAGAAGCCCTTGCGGAAGGCGTCGTCCTTCGCGGGCGGCTCCTTCGCACCCTGTTCGCCGAGGGCGACGATGCCGGCCCGCTCGACGAGCAGCGTGTTCGCGAGCAGGCTCTCGAGGTCGGCCGGGCTCATGGGCAGGTAGTACACGTAGCCTTGGATGTAGCGGATGCCGCTTCCGCGCAGCGCGTCGACCTGGCGCTCGGTCTGCACGTCGTCCGCGATCACGCTGACGCCGGCCTCGCGCGCGAGCGAGAGCAGCGGGTCGGCGATGCCGGCGCGGCGCCCGTCCTTCTCGGCGCCCGCGACGAGGAGCCCCTGGTCGAGCTTGACGGCGTCGATGCCGGCCTCCCGCAGGAGCGCGAGCGAGCCCAGGCTGTTGCCGAACTCGTCCAGGAAGACCCCGATGCCCATCTTTTTGAGGCCCGAGACGAGGGCGTGTGCGGCGTCGGGGTCCTGGAGGAACAACGACTCCGGGACCTCGGCCTTGAGCAGGCGCGCCGGGACCCCGTAGCTTTTGAGCAGCTTGCCGAGGTGCTCGGGGACGTCGAGCGTCGCCACGTCGACCGGGCTGATGTTGAACGAGATCGGCACGGGCTGGAAGCCGCGGCGCAGCTGGTCGCGCAGCCACGCGACGACCGATTTCCAGATGTACTTGTCGAGCATGACGATGAACCCGGTGCGCTCGAGGACCGGGATGAACTCCTCAGGGTCGAGCTCGACGTCGTCGGTGCGCCAGCGCGCGAGCGCCTCGGCCCCGCAGATGCTCCCCCTGCCCAGGACGATCTGCGGCTGGAGGGCGAACCCGATGCGTCCTTGGCGCAGGGCGTAGTGGAAGTCCGAGAGCATGAGGTGCTCGTCGAACTGTCTCTTCCAGTCCGCCGCGCGGAAGAACCAGATGCGCGTCTCGAAATGCTCCTTGCCCTGCGTGTTCGCGAAGGACGCCTTCGCGTAGCAGTCGTCGCCGAGCTCCTGGGCGGACTCGAGCATATAGACGCCCATCGAGGGGAGGAACCCGACGGAGGAGTCGTGGCTGGCGACGACCTCGCGCACGCGCCGGTAGACCTCGTCCAGAAGCTCCTGGTCGAGCGCGACGAGCAGGCTGAAGTCGTCCTCTCCCCAATAGCCCGCGCAGAGCTTGCTCTCGCCCTGCATGCCCCTGAGCACTCCCGCCACCTCGGATACGAGGAGCTTCCCCTCCTCCTTCCCGTGCCACTCGTAGAAGATCGGCAGGTTGTCGATGTCGAGGGCGACGAACGCCCACTGCTCTGCGGGGTTGGCCCGGCACCACTCCCTCGCGGTCTCGATGAAGTCGCTGCTGCAAAGAAGTCCGGTCAAGGGGTCCAGGCGCTTCTCGCCAGCCGTGCGCGCCTGGCCCAAGCCCTCGCCGCCGCGGCTCCGGGGACGTTGCGCATGCGCTGCTGGGCCGACCGGTGGGCGAGCTTGTAGCGGTACATCTTCCGGTCAGCGTCGGCGGTGATGTCCTTGCGGCTTCCGCCCTCGTCGGGGTGGACCTTGGAGCAGCCGTAGCTGAAGCTGAAGGTCATCGGCTCGGTCGCAGTGGACTTCTCGACGAGCTCATCGCGGGCCTTCTCGAGGCGGGAGGCGAGTGAGGACTCGGTGTCGCGCGGGGAGATCAAGACGAACTCGTCCCCGCCGATGCGGTAGGCGCCCGACCCGTCCCCCTCGCGGCAGCAGGCGCGCAGGAGCTCGGCGACGGTGAGGATGTAATGATTGCCCTCGTCGTGACCGAAGGCGTCGTTCGCGTACTTGAGGTTGTCGAGGTCCACGAGCGCGACGGTGAAGGGGGCCTGCGCGTCCCATAGCTTGTCGACGGCGTGGCCGTAGCCCATGCGGTTGCCGAGGCCGGCTCGGTCGGTGATACATTCATATGCGTCCCAACTTCGTCTTTTGTTGCCGCACAGCGAGGAGAAGCGCTTGAAGCAGGCGGTCATCGGCATACTCGCCCACGTCGACGCGGGCAAGACCACGCTCGCGGAGGCCATGCTCTACGACGCCGGGCGCATCCGCGCGCTCGGGAGGGTGGACCGCGGCGACGCGCATCTGGACACCGACGCGATGGAGCGCGCCCGCGGTATCACGATCTTCAGCTCGCAGGCCGAGCTCGAGCACGCCGGCGTGCGCCTCATGCTCGTCGACTCGCCGGGCCACGTCGACTTCAGCGCCGAGGCGGAGCGCACGCTCGCCGCGCTCGACTACGCCCTGCTCGTGGTGGGCGGAAACGACGGCGTCCAGGGCCACACCGAGACCCTGTGGCGCCTGCTCGCGCGCCGCGGCATCCCCACGTTCGTCTTTGTGAACAAGACCGACCTTTTGCCCGATGGCGGCTCCGCCGAGGAGCACGCCCGGGTCATTGCCCAGCTCCGCGCGCGGCTGTCGGAGGGCTGCGTGCCGGCAGATGACCTCGCGGGCGAGGCGGCGGCCATGACCGACGACGCGGCGCTCGACGAGTACCTTGAGGCGGGCTCGCTCGCGCCCGGGACGATCCGCCGGCTCGTGGCGCAGCGGCGCGCCTTCCCGGTCTTCTTTGGCTCCGCGCTCAAGAACGACGGCGTGGAGGGGCTCCTCGACGGCTTGGCGGAGCTCGTCGAGGAGCGCGAGTGGCCCCGTGAGTTCGCGGCGCGCGTGTACCGCGTGAGCCACGGTCGCAAGGGCGAGCGGGTCGCGTGGCTCAAGGTCACCGGCGGCGCGCTTTGCGCCAAGCAGGTCGTGAGCGGCGTCCGTGCCGGCGAGCCCTGGTCGCAGAAGGTCGACCAGCTGCGCGTGGCGGTCGGCGCGCGGCTCGAGCCGGTGGGGGAGGTCCGCGCGGGAAGGCTCTGCGCGGTCACGGGGCTCACGCGCGTGCGCCCCGGCGACGGCCTGGGCGCCGAGTCCGACGCGGAGGCCCCGGTGCTCGCGCCCGTGCTCACCTACCGCGTGCTCACCGGCGACGAGGACGTCCACGCCGTGCTCGCCGCCCTGCGGGAGCTCGCCTGCGAGGACCCGATGCTCGGCGTCGCGTGGAGCGAGCGCCTGCAGGAGATCCACCTGCAGCTCATGGGCGCCGTGCAGCTCGAGGTCGTGAGGGGGCTTCTTTCCGACCGCTACGGGCTTTCGGTCGACTTCGGCTCGGCGGGGATCCTCTACAAAGAGACGCTCAGCGCGCCCTCGATGGGCATCGGCCACTTCGAGCCGCTGCGCCACTACGCGGAGGCGCACCTGCTCGTGGAGCCCGGGCCGCGGGGGAGCGGCGTCGTCTTTGGCACGCGCTGCTCGGAAGACGAGCTCGACCGGAACTGGCAGCGGCTCATCCTCGCGAACGCGATGGAGCGCGACCACGTGGGCGTGCTCACGGGCGCGCCGCTGACCGACGTGCGGATCACGCTGTGCGCCGGGCGCGCGCACGCCAAGCACACCGAGGGCGGCGACTTCAGGCAGGCCACCTACCGGGCGGTGCGGCAGGCGCTCATGTGCGCCCGGTCGCGCGGCGAGTGCGTGCTGCTGGAGCCGTGGTACGCCTTCGAGCTGGAGGTCCCTGAGGACAAGCTGGGCCGCGCGATGTCGGACATGACGCGCATGGGCGGGCGCTTCGGCGCGCCGTCGGCGGGGGCGGCGCCGGCTGCTTCGGACGCGGGCGCGGGCGCTGGCGCGTCGGGCGGGATCGCGACGCTCGCGGGCGAGGTCCCGGCCTCGGAGCTGGGCGACTACGCGCTCGAGGTGGCGGCCTACACCGGAGGCCGCGGACGGCTCTCCCTGCAGCTCGCGGGCTACGAGCCGTGCCACGACGCCGACCGCGTGATCGAGGAAGCCGCCTACGACCCCGAGGCGGACCTGCCGAACACGCCGGACTCGGTATTCTGCAGCCACGGTGCCGGCTACACCGTCAAGTGGCAAGAAGTCCCCGCGCACGCGCACGTGGCGGACGACCCCTCGCTGCTGCGCCCGTGGCGACCGGCCGACGCGGCGTTCTTCGGCGGGGAGTGACGGGCTCGCGGCCGTGCCCTTCTTGTTACATCAGCGCGGCGATGGCGCGCGCCATGCGCAGGTCGGTCTGGGCGAAGTGGTTGCCCGGGTTGAGCTCGAAGGTCGCCTGCGCGCCGCGCTCGCTCAGGAGCGCGGTCGTCGCCTCGGTCGCGCGGCGGACCTCCCGCATAAGGCGGTTCGGCGTCTTGTGCTCCTTGCTTCCCAGCGAGAGGCTCACCCGATCCGGCACGCGCGCAAGCTCGTGACCTGCGGCGTATTCGAGCCAGCCCTCGTACCACAGCGACCCGGATGCGCTCGCCGCGCGTAAGAACGCGTCCGTCTGCCACAGCGACCACAGCGCAAAGAGGCCCGCGAGCGAATACCCGGCGATGCCGCGCCACACAGGCGCGATGTCGGCCTGCGCGAGCTCGGCCTCCGCTGCGGGCACGATCGAGCCGGTGAGCTTTTGCAGGTAGTCGCCCGCGCCGCCCGTGTACGCGGGCTCGTTGCGGGTCGCCGGCTCGGCGGGCCAGGGCGTCATGTCGCGTTCCCAGTCGATGCCGCCCACCGTCACGAGCGCAAGCGGCCCGCATCCGAGCTCGGCCAGGCGTGCCCATGCCTCGGCGCCGTCGCCCTGGTAGACGTTGAGATAGACCACGGGCAGCTCGCCCGTCGCGCCCTCGGGGGCGCGGACGCAGACGCGCTTCTTGCCGGCGCCCTCGTCGGAGACCTCGCCGGCGTCCCCGCCGACGAAAAAGAACTTCTCCATGCCTGACCTGCCCTTCTTTGCGCGGTTTGCGCCTCTACGCGAGATGTGCGGAGGGGCAGATGTCCTCGAGCACGCAGCCCTCGCACTTGGGCGAGCGCGCCGTGCAGGTGTCTCGCCCGTGGCGGATCCACTGGTGGTTGACGTCGCGCCAGTACTCGCGCGGGAGGATGGCCAGCAGGTCCTGCTCGGTCTTGAGCGGCTCGGACGCGTGGGTCTTCGGGCTGAGCGCGAGGCGGTGCGCAATGCGGTTGACGTGCGTGTCCACCGCGATGCCCTCCACGATGCCGAAGCTCACGTTAAGGACGATGTTGGCGGTCTTGCGCCCCACGCCCGGTAGCTTCGTGAGCTCGCGCATTGTGTGTGGCACCTCTCCCGCGAAGTCCGTGACGATGGTTTGCGCGCACTCGACGCAGTGGCGCGCCTTGGTCTTGTAGAAGCCGAGGCTGTGGATGACCTCGGCGACCTCGGCGGGGGAGGCGGCGGCGAGGTCCGCGGGCGTGGGCCAGCGGCGGAAGAGCTCGGGCGTCACGCGGTTGACCTGTGCGTCGGTGGTCTGGGCCGACAGCAGTACCGAGATCACCAGGTGAAACGGGTTCTCGTGGTCGAGGAAGCACTCGACGGGGCCGTACTTTTGGTCTAGGCGCCGGCACACCTCGACGGCGCGCGCGGACTTCGCGGCCTTGGTCTCGCGCGGCATGGCGCTCTCCCTTCCCTCGGAGCGAAGGCGGCGGGAAGGGCGCCTGCCCCCCGTCGGCCTCAACGGCGAATCGTTGCAGATAGCAGCAATGATATACTCGACGGCACCGATGACCCATCGAAAGGAACCCCATGATCCGTGAACTCGTCTGCGACGACGCGATTCTGACCACCCCCTGCGCCCCCGCGACCGCTGAGGACGCCGAGCTCGCCCAGGACCTCATCGACACCATGAACGCGCACGAGGACGCCGTGTGCCTCGCCGCCAACCAGATCGGCGTCGCGAAGGCCGTCGTCGTTTACAAGGGCGAGGACGAGGCCGACCACGTGCTCTACAACCCGAAGATGCTCATGGGCCTCGGCCCCCAGAAGCTCGTCGAGAGCTGCATGACGCACGCCGGCGAGAGCCACGTGACCCGCTTCGTCAAAATCAAGGTCGCCTACCAGGAGCTCGTCGACGGCAAGCTCGTCGCGCGAAAGAAGGAGTTCCTTGGGTGGGAGGCCCAGATGGTCCAGCACATGATCGACCACTGCAAGGGCAAGCTGGTCTAGGCGAGCGGAGGTGGCCTTGCGGGCGGGAGTCCTTCTTGCCCGCGCTTCGCTTCGTGCGCTCGGCCGTTCAGCATCCTTCATTCATCGAGATTCGCGCACAGTGCGCGCCGCTGGGGCTGTCCCGGCGGCGCGTTTTTTGTGCGGCGCCGCGGGCAGACGCGGCCGCGGCGGGTATAAGCCCATAGGAAGGCGCGCGAGCCGATTCGCCGAACGCAAGGAGGCAAAGATGTGCACAGCCGTTCGATTCACCAGTGCTGAAGGCCAGATGTTCCTCGGCCGCAACCTCGATTGGGGCTGCGGCTACGGCGAGAAGCCCCGGGTCGTGCCCGTCGGGTTCCCCGTGGGCTACCGCTTCATGGACGACGCCCCGGCGGCGCACGCGGCTGTCGGCATGTGCGTCGACGTGAACAACTACCCGATGTTCTTCGACTGCGGCAACGACGCCGGCCTCGCCGTGGCGGGTCTCAACTTCCCCGGCTTCGCCGCCTACGCCGACGCCCCGGTCGACGGAAAGAAGAATGTCTGCGCCTACGAGTTCCCGCTCTGGGTCGCGGCGAGCTTCTCGAGCGTCGAGGAGGTTCGGGCCGCGCTCGAAGGCGCCGTCATCGTGGGCGTGCCCGCGGGCGAGGGACTGGGCGTCTCTTATTTGCATTGGATCATCGGCGACGCGGAGCGAAGCATCGTCGTCGAGAGCCGCGCCGACGGCCTGCACGTGATGGACGATCCCGTCGACGTGCTCGCGAACCAGCCCTCGCTCGAGTGGCACCTCGAGAACCTGCGAAGCTATGTCACGGTGACGAACGACTTCGCGCATCCCGCGCGCTGGCGCGGAGCCGACCTCGCCCCCTACGGCGCGGGCGCGGGCATGCGTGGCATCCCGGGCGATTCTTACTCGCCCTCTCGCTTCGTCAAGGCGGCCTACCTCAACGCGAGCTACCCGCAGAAGTCCGGCGAGAAGGACAACGTCATCCGCATGTTCCGCACGCTCGAGGGCGTGGCGATGGTCGAGGGCGCGGCGCGCCTGGCGGGCGGCGACTTCGAGTACACGCTCTATACCAGCTGTTTTGCCGCGGGGAGCGGGCGCTACTATTGGTCGACCTACGATGACCCGGCGATCCGCTACGTGGGCCTTGCCGATGCGGCCGGAGCCCCGGTCGACCGGCTCGTGACTCCGGAGCCGCGCCTACGTTAGCGCGCTTCCTGCGAGCGTCCGTTTGGGCGGCATCGTGCGCCCGCTCGCGCCGCCGTTCGGCTGGAGCGGCCCGCACATGACGCCCGGGCGGCGCTCGCTTTCATCGAGATTGCGCATCTCTACAAAATGGCGCCCTTATCGGCGATTTTTGTAAAGATACGCAATCTCGGCGGTGTGGAAAGACGGGCCGGCGCGAGGACGCCCGAATCGCGCCCGAGAAGCGCCCTTCTTGCCCGAGGTGCCCGCCTTCGTGCCGAGACGTTCGGTTCCCGGGCCGGAGCGTTCGGTTCTCGTGTCCGAGACGCCCTCACTGTGCCCCTTCGCGGCGTCCGCCCTTCTTGTCCGAGGCGCCCCCCGTACGTCTACATGCCCGCGAAGCCGGTCTGGCGCAGCGCCTCGTAGAGGACGACCGCCGCGGCGTTGGAGAGGTTGAGCGCGCTGATGCGGTAATCGTCGGGGTCGATGAAGTTGCCGCAGATGTCCTGGCGCAGCGCCGCGTGGTCCGAGGGCTTGCCGGCGGCCTCGGACCACGCCTCCGCGTCCTTGATCGTGGCGGCGTCCGGCAGCATCGGGATCCGCTCGCAGCGCTCGGGCGCCGTCGCGAGGAGCTCCTCGGGGATGCCCGTGGACTCCTTGCCGAACACGAGGAAGTCGCCGTTGGCGTAGCGGGCCTCGGCGTAGGTGCGGCGGGCTTTCTTTGTGAGGTAGTGGAGCCGCGCGTCGTCGACAGCAAGCCTGTTCACCTGCAAGAACTCCGCCCAATCGCGGTACGTGCGCACATCGAGGCTCCTCCAGTACCCGAGGCCCGCGCGATGCAGCATCCGGTCGTCCAGCGAGAAGCCCAAGGGCCCGACCAGGTGCAGCACGGAGCCCGTGACCACGCAGGTCCGGCCGATGTTGCCCGTGTTCGCGGGGATCTCGGGCTCGTAGAGGACGACGTTGAACATGCGGTGATTTCCTTGTTTCTTCCGGTGGGCTGCGATGCGCAGAGAATCGTAGCGCAACGCGCGGCTAAACTGGGGAACGTTGTGCAAGGCCGCTCGCCGCGGCGATGGGGCAAAGGCGCGCTGGCATGGACGCTGGCCGTTGGCCATCGGTCGCCGGTCGATGACCCCGCCGTTGGCGGACGTCCGGCCCATTGCGACCGGGGAAAGAAAGGGGCACCCGCGTGATCAAGCTGTTCGCCGCCGACCTGGACGGAACGCTGCTCAACGCGCTGCACCAGACCGACCCCGTTATCCTGCGCTCGCTCAGGCGCCTGCGTGCCGCTGGAGCGCACTTCTCGGTGGCGACGGGGCGCACGCTGCGGAGCAACCGCGCCCTCGGGTTCGAGGGAAACGTCGGCGTGGTCTGTTGCAACGGCTCCATAGTGCTCGACGAAAAAGGACACGTCGCCCGAACGGCCCCGCTGCCGGAGGGCTTCGCCGGAGAGCTCGCGGCTGCCTTCCCCAAGGCCGCCATCGACTTCATCACCGCCGAGCATACTTACCACCTCTGCTCCGAGGCGCAGCACGCCGCCGCGTATGCGGGCATGCCTCTGTGGCGCAAGGTCGTCATGCGCGGCATGAGCATGACGGGCGGCCCGGAGCACGTCTATGACTGCGACCCCGCGCAGATCGCCGGTCTCGAGGTCTGCAAGATCAACGCCCACATTGACGGCATGCCCGAGGCCCCCGAGGTCGCCTCCTTCATCGCCGAGCATCCCGAGGTGGTCAACGCGCCTTTCAACCCCTCGATGTTCGAGGTCACCCGCGCCGGCGTGAACAAGGGCGAGGCCGTGGCATGGCTCGCTGGCTACCTGGGCATTCGCGAGGACGAGGTCGCGGTCTACGGAGACGGCGGCAACGACATCCAGATGCTCGAGCGCTTCGCGGGCTACGGGCACGCCTACGCGACGAGCAACGGGTCCGACGCCGCCAAGCACGCTGCCGGCAACGTCATCGGCTCGTGCGCGACCTGGGCGGTCTCGAGGCACATGCTCGTCACGCTGCGCGCGCAGTAGGGACGGGCTGCGGCGCTCGTCGAGGGGCGAGACGGGGCATCGATGGCCGGCTTGGCAGTTGTTGTGGACCTGTCAGAGACCATCGCAGGTCGGTGCAGCGGTCGCCGGGGGCTGCCGGTATGGTGGAACGGACCGCCGCGGGCCGGTGCGGCAGTCGCCTGGGTCCCGTCGGTGGCCATCGTGCAATGCTGAGGCAGTCCGTCGCACCCCCCGCCGTGCGCCCCTCTTTGCACCGGATGGCGCGAATGCCGCGGATTCGTCGAGAAGTTCAATTTTGTTGTGATATAGTGCCCCTAAGTTCAAAATCCAAAATTGAACTTGCAAGCCAGTGACGAAGCAAAATTGAACTTTGGAGCCTGACCGATGACGAGAAGCGCCTTCCAGAACCGCTTGAACGCCGCTATGGTGCGCGCGGGCCTCAAGCAGGCCGACCTCGTGCGCATGGCTGCCGAACGCGGCCAGAAGCTCGGTAAATCACAGGTCAGCCAGTACGTGAGCGGGAAGGTCTCGCCTCGGCGCGACGTGCTTGCGCTTCTTGCCGACCTGCTCGGCGTGACGGAGGCCTGGCTTTCCGGCGCGGAGCCGGATGCCGAGGTCGACGGGTCTGTCGACGTCGCCGCGGGCAGTACCGCGAGCGCCGCCGCCCCCGCCGCCGCGAGGAGCACCGTCGCGCCAAGCACTAGCCCGAGCGCCGCCGCGCCCAGCGCCCCCGCCGCGCCCAGCGCCGCCGTCCCGAGCGCCGCCGGCACCGCCGCCGCCCTCGGCCCCACAACCTCATCCCACCCGCAGCCCACCACCCAAAGGAGCACCACCATGCGAGAGTTCAAGAAGTCCTCAAAGCTCGACAACGTCCTCTACGACGTCCGCGGGCCCGTGGTCGACGAGGCCGCCCGCATGGAGGAGGACGGCGCGCGCATCCTCAAGCTGAACATCGGCAACCCCGCGCCCTTCGGCTTCCGCGCGCCCGACGAGGTCGTCTTCGACATGCGCCAGCAGCTCGCCGACTGCGAGGGTTACTCCGACTCCCGCGGCCTCTTTGCCGCGCGCAAGGCCATCATGCAGTACGCGCAGCTCCGTAATATCCCCAACGTGGACATGAAGCACATCTATACCGGCAATGGCGTGTCCGAGCTCATCCAGCTTTCGATGCACGCGCTTTTGGACAACGGCGACGAGGTCCTCATCCCCAGCCCCGACTACCCGCTGTGGACCGCCTGCGTCACGCTCGCCGGCGGCACGCCCGTGCACTACGTCTGCGACGAGGCCAACGAGTGGAACCCCGACCTCGAGGACATGGAGAAGAAGGTCACCCCGGCGACCAAGGCCATCGTGGTCATCAACCCGAACAACCCCACGGGCGCCGTCTACTCTCGCGAGATCCTCGAGGGCATCGTCGAGATCGCCCGCAAGCACCAGCTCATGATCTTCGCTGACGAGATCTACGACCGCCTGATCATGGACGGCTATCAGCACATCTCCATCGCGTCGCTCGCGCCCGATTTGCCGTGCGTGACCTACTCCGGCCTCTCGAAGTCCCACATGGTCTGCGGCTACCGCGTGGGTTGGATGGTGCTCTCGGGCAACCAGCGCTGCATGCGCGACTTCATCCTCGGCGTGAACATGCTCTCCAACATGCGCCTGTGCTCCAACGTGCCTGCGCAGTCCATCGTCCAGACGGCGCTCGGCGGCTATCAGTCCGTGAACGAGTACATCCGTCCCGGCGGCCGCGTGTATGAGCAGCGCAACTACGTCTATGAGGCGCTGAACTCGATCGACGGCATCACGGCCGTCAAGCCCAAGGCGGCGTTCTACATCTTCCCCAAGATGGACATAAAGAAGTTCAACATCACCGACGACGAGCAGTTCGCCCTCGACCTGCTGCACGAGAAGAAGATCCTCATCACCCGCGGCGGTGGCTTCAACTGGGGCGAGCCCGACCACTTCCGCATCGTCTACCTGCCGCGCATGGAGGTGCTCAAGGAATCGATGGAGGACCTCGCGGACTTCTTTGCGCACTATCGGCAGTAAGCTGCGCGATGGGCCGCGCGTCCGCGAAGTCGCTCAGCCGCGAGGCGGGCCGCCAACCTGCCAAGCTGCCGAACCGCGCGGCGGGTCGCGTACCCGTCAAGCCGCCAATCAACTAATCCGCCAAGCCGGGGACGGGTGCCTACCCGTTCCCGGCTTCGTAACATTCCGCGCGGCGAAGAAAGTTCATAATGTCGACCCGTCTATGGGCTTTAGGCGAAAGGCAACACGTGAACGCTTAGCTCTCCAGAAGGACCTTCCTCGCCGCGAGTGCCGCCGCGACGCTCGCGGCTTGCTCGGCGAACCCCGGCGCTCAGCAGGAGGCGCCCGCGAAGACCGCGAAGCTCGACCCCTCCAACCCTACGTCCGTCACGGTGTGGCACTACTACAACGGTGCCCAGCAGGCCGCCTTCGACGAGCTCGTGGGCGAGTTCAACGACGGCGCCGGCAAGGACGAGGGAATCCACGTCGAGGCCCAGAGCCTGGGCTCGGTCAGCGACCTCGAGAGCGCCATCAGCGACTCGGTCGCCGGCGCCGTCGGGTCCCGCGAGCTGCCGGGCATCTTCTCGTCCTACTCGGACACCGCCTATGCCGCCCAGCAGAAGGGCGCGCTGGCGAACATCGCGCAGTACTTCACCTCCTCCGAGCTCTCCGAGTTCGTCGACGGGTATCTCCAGGAGGGCTACTTCAACAGCGACGGTGCGCTCTACCTGCTGCCCGTTGCCAAATCGACCGAGACCACCATGGTCGACGAGACCGACTGGAAGCCCTTCGCCGACGCCACCGGGTCTACCTTGGATGAGCTTACGACCTTCGAGGGCATCGCCGCGGTCGCCCAGCGCTATTACGAGTGGACCGCCCAGCAGAGCGCCGACGGCCGGGGCCGCGCCTTCTATGGACGCGACTCGATGGCCAACTACTTCGTCATCGGCCTGAAGCAGATGGGCGTCGACGTCTACGAGGTCGACGCCGACGGCAACGCGACCGTCAACATCCCCGAGGACGACGTCCGACGCCTGTGGGACAACTATTACGTACCCTACGTCAACGGCTGGTTCAAGGCGACCGGCAAGTTCCGCTCCGACGACGTGAAGACGGGCGGCATCATCGCCTACACCGGCTCCACCGCCTCCACCGCCTCGGCGAGCTACTTCCCCGACCAGGTCGTCTCTGACGACGGGAGCACGAAGGCCATCGACTACGAGATCCTGACCTCGCCCGTGATGAAAGACGGCGAGGGCTACGCCGTCCAGCAGGGCGCGGGCATGGCGGTCACGGCCTCCGACGACGTCCACGAGTACGCCGCGGTCGAGTTCCTCAAGTGGTTCTGCCGGAAGGACAACAACCTGCGCTTCGCCTGCACCTCGAGCTACCTGCCCGTCCGCAAGGACGCGAACACGGTCGAGGCCCTCGACGAGGCGATCAAGGACGGCGGCGTAGAGGTCGCGCCCAAGGTCTCCGACACGCTCCGCAAGGTCATGGGCGCCTTCGACCGCACTTCTTACTACGCGCCGAGGTGCTTCTCGAACGGCTTCGCCGCGCGCAAGGTCCTCGAGAACAGCCTGCAGAGCAAGGCCCAGGCGGACGCCGAGGCGGTCGAGCAGGCGGTCGCGGCGGGCGCCGCGCGGGCCGACGCCGTTGCCCCCTACGTGACCGACGAGGCGTTCGGCGCCTGGTACCAGCAGTTCTCCGACGCGCTCAACGACGCGGCCGCCGGTAAGGCCGGCGCGGCAAAGAACTAGGCGAGCGGATCAGGCGGGAAGGCGGGCCGATGGGCACAGAAGAGCGCAAGTCCCAGGGCACGGGCAAGAAGCCCGCGGTCGGCGCCCCTCGCGCGGGCGCCCTTCCGCACGCCGACTCGCCCACGCCCGCTCCCGCGCCCCGCCGCCAGCTCCGCTTGGTTTGGGTGCTCGTCGCCTCGCTCGTCGCCGTGGTCCTCATCGTCGCGGCGCTGCCCTTCGCGGCGCTCATGTTCTCCGGCGCGAGGGAGACCATGGAGAGCAACGCCGTGAACATCGACGCCCACACCGTCGAGAACCGCCGGATCGCGTTGCAGAGCACCATGACGCAGCAGTGGGCGAGCATCTACGAGGAGAACGGGTATCTTTCCGCGGCGCTGCTCGATCAGCTCCGCGCCGAGGGCAAGGGGGTCGACGACTTCCTCGGCGACGCCGACATGCAGCGCGCCTACGTGCAGAAGGTCTCGACCGAGCTCGTGGACTACGCGAGCCGCGACTCGAGCTCGGGCGCCTTCATCGTCCTGGCGAACGACCAGGGGACGGACCGGGCGTCGAGCCACGTCGGGCTGTTCATCCGCGACTCCGACCCGGAAGCGCGCACGGAGTCGAACTCCGACCTGCTCTTCGAGCGGGGCGAGAAGGGTCTCTCGCAGTCCTTCAGCATCGCGCTCGACTCCGCCTGGATGCCCACGGTCGACCTCGCGGCGGACGGCGAGCGCGCGGCGGACGACTTCTACTACCGCCCCTACCAGACCGCGCTCGAGAACCCGACCGTCGACGCCAAGGACCTCGGGTTCTGGTCCGACCCGTTCGTGCTCGGGGACAGCCAACAGGACAACCACCGCATGATCACCTACTCCGTGCCCTTGAAGGTGGGAGGCCGCGCGGTGGGCGTGATCGGCGCCGAGGTCTCGTGCGATTACCTGGCAAAGAGGTTCTTCTCGGTCGACGAGCTCGACCGCGACAAAGAGGCGGGCTTCGCGCTCGCCTTCGAGGAGGCCGACGGCTCGCTCACGCTCGAGCTCGGCCGCGGCGCGCTGTCCGACGCCGCCGGGCGCGCGGGCGACACCCTCACGCTCGACGCGACCTCGCACGACGGGCTCGTCAAGGTCCGCGGCGCCGCAGTGGGCACCCAGGACGTCTACGCCGTCACGTCGCCCCTTTCGCTCTACTCCTCGCGCGTGCCCTACGAGCACACCAAGTGGTCGCTCGTCGGCTTCGTCACGCGGGACTCGATCTTCCATGCGGGCAACCAGCTCTATAGGCGGATCTTCACGGTGATCATGGTGTGCGCGCTTATCGGCCTGGTCATCGTGTGCCTGCTCGCGCACGGCATCATGCGGCCGGTCCGCAGGCTCATGGACAGCGTCCGCGGCGGGGTCGAGGGGCTCGACGCCTTCTCGCCGTCCTGCATCGCCGAGATTAACGAGATCCACGACGTCGTGAGCGACCTCACGCACAAGGAGGTCCAGGTCGCGGCGAGCCTCGCGGAAGAGAAGGAGCGCTACCGCCTCGCCGTGGAGAGCTCGTCGGACATCTTCTTCACGTTCCGCGACGCCGACCAGAGCCTCGAGGTCGTCAACTCCCCGGCATTCGACGGGGTGTCCGGGCGCAGCCGCTGGCTGCCGATGGTCAAGGGTGCGCTCGACGGCCGCGATCAGCGCATGCTCGAGAACCTTAAGCCGGGCGCCGACGGTCGCTTCAGCGCCCAGTTCCAGGCGAGCTTCCCGAACATCGGCGGCGACCGCTGGTTCGAGGTCCGCGGGCGCAGGCTGAAGGGCGAGAACGGGGACGCCGGCTTCATCGTCGGCTACCTGCGCGACATCGACGACGCAAAGCGCCGCGAGCTCGCCGACGCCCGTCGCCAGATGCGCGACCCCGTCACGGGTTTCTACCGCCTCGCGCGGGGCTACGAGCTGATGCGCGCCGACCGCGCCGCCCGGCCCGCCGGCGTGCTCGTGCTCATCGACGTCTACGGCTTCCTCGACATCGTGCGCGACTACGGCCTCACCTTCGGCGACGTGCTGCTGGAGGAGTTCTCCGAGATGATCTCGGATGCCTTCCCCGAGTCCGGGCGTGAGCGGCCCTCGATCCTCATGCGCGCCGGCTCCGACGAGTTCCTCGTCTGGGTCAGCGGCGGGGACGAGAAGGACTGCGATGTCAGGCTCGACGGGCTTCGCGAGCGCTTCTCGGGACTCGTCCACACGAGCGTGCTCAGCCTCAGGTTCCACACGGGCATGGTCTTCTCCGAGAACCCGCAGGAGGACACGCACGAGCTCGTGCGCCGCGCGGGCGTGGCGCTCGCCGAGGCGAGGGCCCGCGACCTCGACGCCGTGAGGTGGGAGTACGTCAAGGACTCCACGCTCGAGGCGCAGCCGTTCGGCGAGATCGTCTCGATGGGCTACGCGCGCCAGATGAGCCTGCCGACCCTCGCGCTCAACCTGCTCGATCGGCGCTTCTCGCTCACGGCGGCGCTCGATCTGCTGTCGTGCCGGCTCCGCGACCGCTTCGGCATGGACAACCTGCTCGTCTCGCAGTTCTCGGAGGAGCACCTCTCGGTCTCGCTGCGCTACCAGTGGAAGGCGGCGCCGGGCGTGGACGTGCGCCTGACGGCATCGCGCTGCACGCCCGCCGACGCCGAGCGCCTGCAGAAGCTCGCCGACCGCGGGTCAATCCTGAGTATCGACGACGTTCGGCCTGTGGGCAAGCTCCAGAGCTGGTCGATCCGCGAGGACCCGGTCCTCGGCGTCACCTTCCTCATGACGGACAACGGCCGCTACTCGGGCGCCATCGTGGCGACGGGCATCGACGCCGCCGTGCTCGGACACGGGGAGGACTACAACCTGTTGTGGGAGATCTTCTCCATCATCCAGAACCGCATCAACCAGGAGAACCTCGACCAGTCCGCGCAGGCAAAGAGCGACTTCCTCGCCCGCATGAGCCACGAGATCCGCACGCCGATGAACGGCATCATCGGCATGACCGACATCGCTCTCAAGGACGGGCAGACCGAGGCGCGCCGCGTCGACTGCCTGCGCAAGGTGCGCAGCTCTTCTCGGTACCTGCTGGGCCTGCTCAACGACATCCTCGACATGTCGAAGATCGAGAGCGGCAAGATGACCATCGAGGCGGCCGAGTTCGACCTCGCGCGCCTGCTCGACGGACTGCACACGATCCTCGACGCGCGCTTCGCCGAGAAGAGCCAGCCCTTCACCGAGGAGGTCGAGCTCGGTCATCGCCGCTTTGTGGGCGATTCGCTGCGCATCAACCAGGTACTCATCAACCTTCTGGGCAACGCGAACAAGTACTCTCCCGAGGGCGCGGGCGTCGAGCTGCGTGTCGCAGAAGAGCCGCTGCAGGAGGGCTATGCGCGCATCTGCTTCGACGTCGTCGACCACGGCATCGGCATCAGCGACGAGGACGCCCGCAGGATCTTCGAGAAGTTCGAGCAGGTCAACGGCACCGATGCGCGCCAGCAGGGCTCGGGGCTCGGCCTCGCGATCTCGAACCGCCTCGTCCAGATGATGGGCAGCAGGATCGACCTCGAGAGCAAGGTCGGGGAGGGGAGCACGTTCTCGTTCTCCATTGACCTGCCCATCGCGGAGGGCGAGGGCGCGGGCGAGGGGGCCGCGGCGCGCGCGGACGAGCCGGGTGAGGTCGACCTCAACGGGCTCCATGTGCTCGTGGCGGAGGACAACGAGCTCAACATGGAGATCCTCACCTGCATGCTCGAGGACCAGGGCTGCGTGGTGCGCGGCGTGGCGAATGGGCGCGCGTGCGTCGACGCGTTCGCCGCCTCGGGCGAGGGCGAGTACGGGCTCATCCTCATGGACGTCATGATGCCCGTCATGGACGGTCTCGAGGCCGCCCGCGCGATCCGCGCGCTCGACCGGCCGGACGCCGCCACGGTGCCGATCGTCGCGGCGAGCGCCAACGCCTTCGACGAGGACATCAAGCGCTCGCTTTCCGCGGGCATGAACGCGCACATCTCCAAGCCCATCGAGATGCCCACCCTCGTCCACACCCTCGCCGAGGTCCTCCGGAGGTAAGCGACGGCGCGATGACTGCCCCCTAGTTGCGCTGTTGTTGTGTGTGCACAATTTGTCCATCGGCGCAGGTAGCTGGTCGACATACACTAAATAACTTGTGAAGCGCCCGCAGAGTGGTGGCGCATTTTTACGCCGGAAGGCGAAGAAGGAGACTCATGTCTGAGTACAGCGAGAACGACGAGACCATGACCGAGGACGAGGAGGTCCTGGCCGACGAGGTGGCCGAGGACGAGGAGCTCGATGAGGACGTCATCGAGGACGAGGCCGATGAGGACGAGGAGGATGCCGAGGACGAGGACGATGAGCC